>JAAUYH010246365.1_pt1 | contig 10256 bp, 9 predicted proteins | sample 7278061 | NCBI WGS metagenome assembly JAAUYH01 (sample SAMN14350203, study PRJNA611818) | marine sediment metagenome | isolation source: surface marine sediment (0.6m) | place: French Polynesia: Moorea | collected 2018-08 | reverse complement strand
GCTACACAATAATTCTTTTGGAACTCTAGCCTTCTCATTTCTAGCTAGATGTCTGTCTAGTCAGTAGTTTATTCTACACTGCATCATTGCTCAACCTAAAAAATAATTCTTATTAAGCCTCTAAATTCACCTCATAATTAAAAATGGTACTCAAAGTTCATGAAAATTACAGGTTCTGTTCCCTGAACATATTATAAATTATTTCTCAATAGAGTCAGATTCGCTGATTCAACGTTTTGATCGAAACATTTTATCCCAATTTTCTCTCGTACGCAATTTACTGAACACTTTACCACTCTACGAACAGGTGTACTACCGCAAATACTGGAGATGGTAAACATTGAAAGTTTTAAAAATATGTTAAAGCGCTATTTCGAGTATTAGCGAAGTATCATGGAAGTTCAAAGTGCCCATACAGAAATGGTTTATTTGAGTTTTGTGAAAAAGCGGTACTGTGTTTCGGAAATAAATGGAAAGCAGAGTGAAGCAAGTCTGAATAATAAGTTTTAAATAATACAACATGGATTCCATTTCATATATAATTTTTACTTACACCTTTTTGTGCTAAAAATCGAATACGATATGAAAGATAGATCCTTCCGTTACTTGTTAAATGATACAACTGCTTCGAAGCATTGATTGACTCAAGTTTAATAATTCAGGACCATGATTTTTTCTTTCTCGAAATATAATGTCTGGGATTTTACTTTCGAATTTCAATTAAATATTGACTTATCAGTGCCCTTGAGAACGAGATTTCGTTTTTCTACGGACCTTTTTCTCATTGAACGAATACCACGGCAAAGCTAAATTTGGAAAATTTTCGACTTCAATTCTTTAGAGAAATTGCAAAGTTCAAATGCTGCTTCGAGAACCGAATCTTGGATACCGGTGTTATGTTCTATTACAGATGATGACAGATTCAATAATTATCTAGACAACCATGCTTCTTAATTAAAAGTAATGATTCAGGGTTTCTTTCAGTCATGGGATTATTTGAGGACATATTACATGAGATGCTCTAATTCGTTTACTTGAACTCATAGAGAATACGAATTTTCGAGGTAATGTTTTTTCTCCGTAATTTGGCGCTGAAAGAATTATTTTGAATTCTTGCGGTATCTCAATCTCTTATGTTGGCTTCTCGGTGGAGAACTGTGGCGAAACGCTCGCCAGAGTTGGTTGTTTGAATTCAACAAAAACTTCGATCTGTAGTAATGAAACCATTGTGGAAGACGTTCATCAAGTATTTTATCGAGAAGCGTTTACTTCACAATAAAGCAGCAATGCAGGCTACTCGAGCACTCACATGAACAGTGCTTTTATTTGTACACATGAACTGTGCGACCGAATGGGATCGAAAAGTAGATTACCATACGGGCCTGATGGATTAGCATACTCAGACCCGGCAATAAGAAGTTAAAGGTACTAGTTCTCTGAAATTGCTTTCCGAGCAGAAGATAATGTATAGATAAAATCATGTCGTAAATAATTCTTCTTTCAATACTGAACCAAATCGTAACAAGTAGTAAGAAAAATATCTTGACTAATGTGCGCTTATCGATCTAGAAATCTCTGTTTTTATAATATGATTCATTTAATTTTCGTTCCACGATTTTTGTATTACGCTTTGTATCAGCTCAAAGGTATTTCATACAGCTGTTCAAATTTAGAAAAAAGATTGGTTTGGAATTTCCCGTAAATATTCGCGACAATTGCAAGTGCTTTGGTAATTCTACACACCCATATGGACATTCCGAGTGAGCTCTATCTCGGCAAGGTTTTCCAGAGGTTCACCATTTGACACAATTGAATTCTGTGAAATATCTGGAAAAAGAAAAGTATAGTTTCTACATACTTTTTTCTAACATTTTCTTTCGATATCGAACCCCTTTTTTTGTCTTAAAGAATCATATCGCTCGCTCCTACAAAAAGGAAATATACATTTCAACTCATGATAAGCAAAGTTTTAAATATTCATCTCGTAATAATTGATAATGTTCATTTTTTAAAGTAAACAGCATCGATTGCAGCTAGGCAGCACCCTAATTACAGTGAACCGTGCAATTCGAGTCCCGATTACCTGGGACTTTCATTTGAAAGTTGGACCAAAGTTTGAAGAATTCCATTATTTTGATTTGGGTCAACAGCAGGACCTTCTTTGGTATGAACACCGTTAAAATTTTCTGAGTAAGTTTCTATTATTTGTTACGGTTGTTCGTGCAATTGTTTTCTCCTCCAAATACCGTCTACGTCATTTGCCAGGCCACATCTTATTAATGCTTTCCTGGGAACTGACATTCCATTTCGATTTACCATTGCGTTAACAGTATTGACACATTGTAGTGCTAATTCCATGTACCAGCGTCGACTAGGGTGATTAAGCTTGCCCGATTCTATACCAAAGCTTCCTTCCGTAATTCTTCTATTTCGCTCAGGATCCTAAATTTTCCGCCATACTCCTTTTATTTCATGTATTGTACTTCGGTCTAGAGGCTTTGTTAGATGAGTAGTATTAGGAGGAAACCTACGCAAGCTTGTATTAATTTCATGTAGAGCAGCTTGAACTGGGTTGGGTGCGCTGTGACTAGGGAAGCTGACAACAAATAGAATCCTTATTTCATTATTTCGCAAAGAAGTTATTGCTCTATGCTCACAAAGATAATTTTCGAAAGTTGCGTTGTCCCTCCATGCGCTTCTTTGAGTTCTGTAAGAGACAACCGGTAAATTATCAGGACAGCCAACAATAAGATAATTGGCATTCGCATTTCTAAAAATTAAAAAAGGAGCTTCGATTCGAGAATTAAACCTTTGTCTATATCAAAGAGTTCAATGTACGTTTGAGTATTCTTTATCGTAGCCGAAACCATTTTCTGCCTCCTCCTTTGTTTCAAACACTTGTCTGGATGCAGTAGAAGACCTCGCTATGGAGACTGGGAACATCGTGGACCTTTTATTTGAACGGTCGTATCGTAACATATCTATTACACGTGCAAGTAGAATCCGATCGTGTTCAGTTGTCAACAATCAGTTGATTACCCGTTGATGTCATCCTCTTTCTAGCTCTGGACCGTTCGGAAACTGCAATTTCATGTATGGTCCGATCCGGCAACAGATCTGGACCGTTTAGTGGCACCTCTACCGTTCAGCATTTCGTGCCACATGTAATTTACGCAGCAAATGGGCAATCATTTAACCAGGTTATAAAGTATTGACCACGCTGTACATCGTATCAGTTTCGCATGTGAATCCCTTCTCAGGAAGACGAAGTTCCGCAGCAAGGCAAATGTCGACGTCACGTGAAACTATGATTGCAACGATGAATAACGTGGCTAACTTTCCGAACCACCCTGGAGCATATCTTCAACACATGCGAGACGACGATTTCTCGCACGACGTCGCTTTTGTTGTGAATGGACATCGATTCCTGGCGCATGGCTCCTTCATGGCAGCAACATCACAAGTTTATAGAAGTATGTGGACCAATGGAATGAAAGAATTAGAGGTTGAGCCTTTGAAATCATGGCTCGAATACATGTATATTGTCCAAGTGAAAATTTTCAATGTGTACATAGCCTTGGAATATTTGAAATGTGCTGTATTGGTAGATGTGACATCCGCGATTACTGAGCGAAACCTTGCCAGGTCCAATTCTTTCGAAATTCTTGGTGAACTGGATGCTTTTTTGGTGTTCGCCACTGGATTGTTTTGTCTGGTAACAGTGAACCGTATTCGAGAACAATGAGCATCAGAGCGAGTGAGACATGTGATCTAATTCAGGAGCATACGAGCGCGTATTTGTTCCCTTTCATGTACTCCAAGGCGAAACCTTGCGGTGAAGTGAACTACGGCAAAGTTATTTGAGTGCGTCGATATCAACAAGTTCAGCAATGCCGACTTGCAGATGGCGGCATTGATATGTCGTGGTGGTACGGCCTACTGGCGTTCGTGATGGTGATCAGGCGTTAAACACTCGAGGTGAGGCCAGCGACTGTGTAACAACACACAGAGTAGACAACAGCCAAGTGTGGAACGAAACAGAAGTAATCACTGGTTCAACACCTCACTAGTAGCTGTAGTCGGCAAAGTTGTAGCGTCCCGAGGCGTGCGCCGATACCTGGTCGGCTTGTAGGGCCAAACCGAAATATGTGTGCGAAACCGTCGGTTCTCTCTTCAATTGGGACTGAAATCAACGAGATCAAATCACTTACCAGGGCGCAACATCGTGTGTCGAACGCCGAAGTCAGGTTCGACTTTCTCTACTGAGCGAGAGACTCCAGTCCGAACACGTTGTGTCCTTTAATCCCGGACGACGGCCGAAATGCAAACCTCTTTCCCTGAAAATATGGAAACCTAACTTGAATGAACTATGCTAGAGAAAACCTGAACTTACCGAAAACTAAAATGGTAGCACTGCAAAATATACGCTGGTGCACTAAAGAAAGAATGCACGGCTGCATTCTACTACAATACCTAACCAGCCCAAAGCCTGTGAACAAGAGAACAATTTACCCTGCTAATGACGCATAGTTGCCCAAAAAAATATCTCCGACCATGTCAAAGCGCAGTTCCAAGATTAAGTATGAGTTCAAGTATATGCCACCAAAGTCTAAAATTAATGCTGTTCGAAGAGTAACGCGTTACCTCAAATTGCAGAAGTGTCCATATCGTATTAATGGCTAAAATACAAGCTGACAGAAGCGAGGAAAAGTCTTGAAGTCATTCTTTTCCTGAAGAAATGTAATTTTATAGTAATGAATCTGCTTCGCAGATCTATCTGTTAGCCAGCTACGAAGCCACGTTGATTAATGAAGTAAACTACGTGCCATTACATTAGGCTATTTGAAAGAGTACCTAGCTCCACCATATACCAGAGATAAAAATACATGCGCTTCATATATTCGGAGAAATTTTTTATTCATGTTGTACTTGGTAATGTACTTTCCCGTTTTAGGTTCTTACGGCATAATTCAGATCAAGGTCTTGGGATAAACTTGTTACTTACTGAAACCGTTCATTCTTGATGTATTAGCACTGTACTTTGTAGTTCGGTCCGTAGTCTGCGAATAGTTTACTGTCATTCCTTATTATATCTACTGAATCAACCATTGATATAAGTAAATAATTCGAGATATTTTCATAAAGGCGGTCTTGTTCAACAAGTTCCACGTTCTGATGTCTCCTGAAGCTAACATCTGTTGGTTCTCCGTCATTGAAGTAACTCTAGTCATTGACCATTGCGGCAACACAGTACTTATCTGGCACTATTCAAACTGGTCGACTATCCATGGTCGATATAGAATATTTCTTAAACCGTTCCACCGTGCATTCTAGCCCTGGATATCCAATATGTACATCGTCTTTGACTGCATTGTGTTCTGAGAAGTCGTCCCGCACTATTGTACCAACAAAATATCCCAAGCAATCACCTCTGTATAGATCTTTCGCTGCGAATACTCCTGATCCACCCCCTCGTACAGTCGATATTTCCACCATTAAACCAAATTCAAGCGATGATAAAATGCTTTTGCTCATGATTAGGGAATCTTGAAACACTTCAAGCTATTCATCCAATGCAATCGATGATAAAAAATCAGGGCTGAGATCATCTGGTAGAATCGTCTTCAAAATAAAGAATTCTATTATATGGGGAGGAAACAACTGTCGTAGCACTAAAGAAGATGATTGACTTAATACAACTTCATTGAATGTAGCACACCCTGACTCCTTCAGCTTGTTATTTCATGTATCAATCTTGTATTTCAATTCCACTTCGGAAATTCCTGCAATGTTTCGAGTGAAATCAGATATGGGATCAATGAAAGTTTCAGCCGCATAAAGGTAACTCTTATGAATTTGAGAACTTCGAATTTCAATGTTATAGCCTGATTCTTCGATACTTTCACATTCTACATGACATATTCTTAAATCATGGTAAAATTTTTGATGCTATACGAGTTAGCCGACGTGTATTTGAACCAAAATTGTCCCAATTCATTTATTAAATAGAGTCGACACATCTACTCAATAGTCGAGAATCCATACTTGTAAGACAATAAGTTCCAATGGCTGAGGATTATCTTAACTTGATCCACAACAGACTCAACCTCCCTAACTGAAATGTTTGAAGATAAGCAGTAGGGTTGGGACCAAGAAACATAAAAAATACCACTTTCAGTAAAAATTCATGTGGATCAATGTATTTCTTTTTTTGTCCCAGCAACGGATTTTTCACTCTTATAAGCCCAGATTCTTCTTGTTTTTGCATTTCGTACTCCATTCTTGGCGTAAAATCTTCTGGCAAGAAGCCACTGTGTATAATCAAAAGTTGCCGAGGATGTTCGTCCTCGTGTCCTATGAAGCGGTGATTAGGAACCTATAAATCATCATCAATTTCCTCCCTTCGGAAGTAGATAGTACTTGTACAGCCTCACTATGATTGGCATGACTTTCACAATAATGGTCTCGTATATACTTACATAAGGATGGTCCCGTTCGCTTCTCTGCAGGAAGTCCATACACAAATTTTGCAAATTTCAGAACATTCCTATTAAAAGTTGATCCATGTGTGGAGACAAAATTGTTATCATCAGCTGTCCAACTATATATGAGATCCTCATCCAAAATGCCTTCAAATTCATCTGGTGATGGAAAATGACCACTGTTAGAGTCTTCAGAGGTTTCATTTTCAAATCCCAAATTTCCAGCAGATTCTGATACGATTGATTCACTCAAGCTTGAAATTGATTCATTCATACCTTCAGAGTTTAGGCTAGAATTTCTAGACTCGTAATTCCATTCGGTAAAAGAACTTGATAAATAGGCACGATAATGGGCATTCGTTTCAACACTTGAGCCCGAGAAATTAGAATAGAATGATCAAGCATCTTCAGAAGTGGATGAAGACGAGGTAAGGTTCGATTCGGATGCTGTAGAATAAGAACTTAAAGATTCTTCACTTGATTCAGATGCCACTGTGCTATCATCGGAAATTTCTTCTTCTGTATAAGACTATTACCGAAAGTGGATTTTTATTCATCGTTTCCCGCCGCCAAACGAATTTTCCGCAATATTTGATCTAAATCTTGCGTCAAAATAGAAATCATAATTTCCAGAATACTGATGGGACGAACAACAAGCAAGATAAATCATTTTTCAATCGCATCTCGAACATAATCCAGCCCACTTAATGCAGCCTTCCTAAACAAAGTAATAATTAAGTACTTGAGCTCTTTTTTGATTTAGTACTCACACAAATGAGTCGTTCGAACAATCTAAGATATTGTGCAGCTCAGGCAATCATAATATGTTTTATGATTTGACTTAGCTTTGACGGTAAGCTAATAGTTATTCTTGAAAGTTAATAATAATGCTTGCCTCTGATTATTTATGTTTATATTTTCGGATAGGACAAGTTTATGTGATGTTGTAGAACTGTCGTACATGAGTAACATAAATCGATTCCTAAATTGATTTTCAGCACTTTTAATTCGATTTTTTTGAAATTTTGAAAAAAATAATTTCGAAGTCTTCAATTTCACAATACATGTGATTTGAATCAATCTAATATTCAATGTGCAGAACTTGACTCAGGTTCTGTAAAATATCCTTTAATATTCAGTGAGCTCATTTTGAGTGAACAATTTTGTGTACGAACTAGTGTGAAAAAAGTTTACTTTAAGTGCAATACGCAAAGCCTTCTGAATATAATTTAATTGGTGATTTTTACATCCTCGCGGAATATTATTCTGTACGAATTGCCAAATTAACTAAAATCTTTCCTTTAATTCAGCAAGCAAGTTTCGTTAAACTGGTCTGTTCTTGGAAAGTAAAATAAATACAATCATTGAATGTATGCGGTAAGGAAACACTATAGATTCAATTTGCAGGCAAGAAACTAAATCTAAAGAAGATTCAACATGATTCTTGTAAGCAATTTATACTGCTTTAATATCCTCTAAGCAAATGAACGAAATCAAAAATGTATTTTTTAGGTTTCGAGTCTGAAAGTAAATTTACGCAACACTTCGTACACATACTGCTTCCAAAAACTTGATATATATTATTCAGGCAATTGAGATAAGTATTATAAGAAAATTTCAAAATAATTTGTGCGGCTGTGAAGCCTAAACGTTGGTAAGAAAATAGCCTCATAGTTTCACAGGAAATAAATATCTCGCGCAATTCTCTTGCTTGGATAAATGATATAGGGCGATCCAATCTAGAAATAAGCAATAAGAATCAAAGGCAGTACAGTCAGATTAAGAAGAAAGCAACGAAATCTTTATATTCCGTTCTTTTTTGAAATTCAGATGCTGTAAATTTATATAAATTTTGAATTCATCAACTGTGGAACCAACTACAGGAAACAGAAGAACAATCATTTTATTTCTGACATGGTGGTTCGCGACTCCGGAGCTACTAATTGCAGTAACGACTGGGATTGCGCCACGTGTAGTTCTGTATAGTGCATTCTGCATATTTTAGGGTAATCAGAAAAGGTCTCGTTCCGAACTCCCAACTTAGAACTTAGACTTCCATTGTGAATCCTATTTCAAGAAGACGAAGATTCACTAAACGCCTCATGGCGACAACAGTGAAAACACCAATGCAGAAACGAATGGCGTGCTAGACTTTCCGAACCACCTAATCACGTATCTTCAACGCATGCGAGACGACGAATCATCGAAAGACCTCGTTTTCGTTGTGAATAACCACCGGTTCCCTGCACATCGCTGCCTTGTGGCTGCTGAATGACCAGTTCTTCGAAATCTGCTGGCGAATGGGATGAAAGGGACAAGCGAACGCGATAGTGTATTGAAAGAATTGGACATTGAAGCATAGAAAGCAGTTCTCGACTACTTGTACGGCAGGCAAATGAAGCCTTTTGATGTAGAAGGGGCACTGCCATGCTTGAAGTACGCGGGTTGGCTTCAGAGGGAAGAATTGGTGAATGTGATATCCACGTTAATTGAACAAGAACGTGACTTGTAGAAAAGCGGCTTTGAAAGCGATAGTCGAAAGCTTTTACATTGGGTGGAGCTTGCCCGAATTCGTCGATTTGCTGTTCGATGCTATGCTCGAGATTTTACAATGCGATGAGCTTGTTGTGCGTAGCGAGTTGGAAGCTTTTCTTGCCGTTATCCATTAGGTTTTATGATCTGGGAGGAGTGAAATCTATCCAGTGATGAATACGGCCATGGAGAAAAAGGCATGCGAAATAATTGCGGAACACGCTGGCTTGATGTTGTTCCATCCTGGCACCGCGGAGACACACTCTTGGTGAAGTGAACTACAATGAATTACTTGATTGCGTAAATATGAACAAGTTCAGCAATACCGACTTGCAGACGGCGGCAGTGATATATCCAAAGTCGTGCAAGGAAGCACAAACGAGCCATGGAATGAACCTTCGTCACGAACGGGAATTCGGCGAAAAGCTGTTGAGAAACTTATACAGTCTGACTTGTCGGAGGCTAATATTCCACTGGCGCTCTCGGCAAACAGTGAGGTCACCATGGTTTCCAGACAAGAGATGCAGGTCTTGTAGTCTGTTGATGTGCGGTTCCGGCAGAGTAGACGCACTAGGCTGTCTGGATATCTAAGTATCTATTTTTCTAGGTCGACGGAAAGCGTTGAAGAAGAAGAAAGCGAGTTCAGCTACTTGATTTACGTTGAATTAGGAAACAACGAAATAGTATGCCGAAAAACCACGGCGGAAAGTACGAGAAACTTACAAGGATGGAGGGGCTTGGGTTAGGACGACCTCGCAACGTTATCAATTCTGGAGGTCGAAGACGCAGTTAACGTTAACGTTAACGTTGGCGTTCTTATTTAGTTCAGGGCGAAATGACGCCGGTGGAAACTTTTCCTGATCTCCCAAATCATTCGAAGGCATGTTTCAAGCTCACCAATAGCGCGATGCAAGTGGACACAAATATCGGATTGGGTCGATAGCAACTATTGAAACGGTTACCGGTTCTTTGAGCATGGCAAAAGTTGCTGTGCTTTTGTGTACCCACATTTCCTGTTTCCGGCGCTCGCCCAACTCTGTCTTCACCCACTCCACTAGAAAGTGTCGCCCACCGATTTGCCCCACCTATACTCATGGCTGCATCGCGCAGTCTTGTTATATCCGCGGTAAACATCTCAATAATGCAGCACATTCATCCTTGCCACCCCGCAGGCCGTTATTTGAGGATTGTGGTGTACTAAGTCGTTCCATTTTTGTCGTGTTCGCGCGCATCCGTACTAGG
>JAAUYH010150149.1_pt1 | contig 10256 bp, 3 predicted proteins | sample 7278061 | NCBI WGS metagenome assembly JAAUYH01 (sample SAMN14350203, study PRJNA611818) | marine sediment metagenome | isolation source: surface marine sediment (0.6m) | place: French Polynesia: Moorea | collected 2018-08 | reverse complement strand
TCCTAAAGTACTGTCAGGTTCAATTTGAGCTTGAGTGACGGCAAGGTCTCCTCGCCATGTCAAATCAAGCTGTTGACTTAAAGCGATCGCTCTTAATGTCGGTATACCGAAAGGGCGATCGCCAAATGACATCAGTGCAATTCCAACCCCAGCAGATCTCCGAAGTAGCTTAAACTTTTGTTGTAAATTGAGGTTATTTCCAGGGATCAACACCAGACAAAATCCTTGAAGATTGGAATTATATCTAAGAGAATAGCTTAAATTGAGAGTCTGGTAAAGATATCCTGTGTTAGGAATCTTAACTTTCAATTCAACTCTTGCACTGTACCCACAATTTTCTCGTTAGAAACATCACTTAAACCAACATGAGGTTGACTAAGAAGTTCGTTCCACAACTTTTTATAGGAAAATTGTTGTGGGTTTTGTAAACGTAGTTGTGCTATCTGAGTTAAGGCATCATGCCAAATACCGTGTTTAGCAAGTGTTTTGATGCGTTCTAAAGTGGCAGTGGTTGTTTGAAGTTCGTCGTTTAGCTCAGGTGAAGGCGCAACCTTTTCCACAATTCCGGTTAATGTGTCAGATTTGTATAAATCACCACTATTGCTTGCCAAACTGGGACAGTTGATTTCAAAGTACCAGCGATAAGACTTACCAGTTTTTAAAGGAGAAACAGTTTCTGGTAACTTAATTTCCACAATTCCAGGAATATCTGCTGGCATTTTTAAAGAACTTCGATATAAGTCATTTTCACCATCTTGCAGCGTAAATTCTGCAAAAGAAACTTCTGCAACAGGATATGGTATGTATATCCAAAAACTAGGATATTTTTTTAATGTCTTGGTAAGGGAATCATTACCTACTAGAGAAGTGAGGGGAGCCGAATCTCCTTTATAAGAACAGTTTCCACGACTACCAGTTCCTCTTGTAGTTGGTGGAGTACCCAAATTTGGTGGTTGAGGCTGTTTATGAGCAGAAACTAAAATAATACCTTCTATATCATTAATATCCTGACTGCGAGAATTTATATTAGTCTGAGCAAATAATCTTAGATCTAAATTCATCCAGGCAAGAGAACTGAAAACTAGCACAAAGGTTAGTTGAAGTTTTATTTGTTTCCAGTGTTTGATAACCATTTTATAATCTCTCTACCCAAATACAATACCTGCTACGACTATGTTTCTAGCATATCAGAATAGGGAAGGGAGTAACTGTAGTTTAGACTAAAATAATCATCAGAATACAGTTCAGCCAGTTAAAAATAGCTGAAATAAACAGCAATTATCCAAAAAACTAGTTAATATGCCTCTTTTTTTGATTTTTTTCGAGCGAAAATAGCTTTTTTGGGCTATGGAATAAGTCTTTCTTTTGCTTCTTTTCTCACCAAGAACAGAAAAGTAGGGGTTTAGGGTAGTAGGGAAATAGGGCAGTAACAATTACTTCTTTTTCCCCAATTACCCAACTCCCTAATTCCTCAATCTCTCTATAGTTCAATCTTTTATTTATAAATGATCTGTGAGTGTTTAAGAGAGCTTGCTATTTATGCTGCTTTATTGAATAAAGTCGAGCTAAGTAATTCCAGGTAACTATTTATAATATTGCCATGATGGCAGTCTAAATAGTAAGTTTTTGTATTCCTACTAACATACTCAATATTGTTGTTCTCTAAAGTGAGTACATATTTGTTAAGTAAGTTAAATTCCAGATTATTGAATCTAGTATCAGTTCTTATCGCTTTATACAAAGTAATATTTGTATGTTTCAAGCCATGACTAAGATCAGTAGTTTCAATATTGCACTCTGCATCATAAGCACTAATAATCTTGTTAACATATGATACTGGATAATACTTGAGAAACATGCTGTGCATCAGAATTTTCATTGAGGAATGATCGATGTTGCCTGTTAATTTCCTGGTTTCTTCGTTAGGTAATACCGTATCAAGTAAAGTAACATTGATTTTTTTATGTCCTCTCTTCTCTAGAATCGCAGACATTTCTAGTGCAATCTGACCACCTAAAGACCAACCCAAAAAATTAATCGGACTATTTTGCTCTAAAGAATAATTGCGTTCGTATTCATTTAAATACTGCTGTGCAAGTTGGTTAAGGGAATCAATCTTATCTTGGAAGTGAAGATTGTAATTATCAATTCCAATACAATTATATTGATCTGATAACAAATCAGCTAGGCTTTGATATACTTCACTACCACCATTACCAGGATGAATAAAGATCATTACAGGAAGATTTGCTGAGTATTTGTTGGCATACATCTTCACTAATGAAGAATGATGATTATGATTAATAAATTCGGCAAATTTAGTAATTGTTTTGCATCTAAACACATCAGCCACAGTGATTTGACGATCGAATAGGTGACTAATACGAAAAGATAGCCGAATTGCTGTAATGGAATCACCCCCAATGCTAAAGAAGTCATCGTTTATTCCAACTTGCTCTACGTCCAAGACATCCGACCATATTTGAGCAAGTTGCACTTCGATTTTATTCCGAGGAGCAATATAATGGTCTTGCTCGCTATTAAATTCTGGTTCAGGTAAGGCTTTGCGATCTAATTTTCCATTGGGAGTTAAAGGAAAAGTCTCTAATTCCACAAACGCAGTTGGTACCATGTATTCAGGTAAAACTGCCGATAATCTATCTAAGATAAGGTCTTGAATTGAATTGCTCTGGATATGATTAGATTGAGGTTTATTTTCTTGGTCTGTATTGCTAATACTTGGATTGGGAGCGTTTAGAGAATAATAAGCTACTAAATATTTATTCCTGTCAGACTTTGTCTTTCTACTCTTGGCGAATACACATGAATTTTTGATTTGCGGGATATTTTCCAGAGCACTCTCGATCTCTCCCAGCTCTATTCGATAGCCTCCTATCTTAACTTGATTATCTTTTCTCCCCTCAAATTCTATATAGCCAGCTTTATGCCATTTACCTAAATCTCCTGTCTTATATAATCGCCCTAAAGTAGAATGATTGATAAAACTCTTGCGTGTCTTCTCCTCATTATTCCAGTATCCCAAGGCAACACCTTCTCCTCCGATACAAATCTCTCCTATAGCACCGACAGGATTATGCTCCCCAAATTCATTTAAGATGTACATCTTTTGATTAGGCATTGCTTGTCCATATGGGATAGAGTTCCACTCTGGAAGAACCTCTTTAATTTCGTACCATATAGACCAAATACTTCCTTCTGTAGCACCACCCAAACTCATGACGATTGTTTGTTGATTGAGCGATTTGATTTGCTCTGGTAGCTTAACAGGAATCCAATCCCCACTCATCATTACTACTTTAAATGTATCGAGTAATTGATCTCTATCTTCTACATAATCTACAAGTAATTGCATTAATTGTGGTACGGTATTCCATACTGTAATACGATGCTCTTGTATTAGTTTATACCAATGATTGGGTTCTTTAATTTTCTCTGGTTCGGGAAAGACAATTACTCCACCCGCTGCTAAGATGCCAAAAATATCATAAACAGATAAATCAAAGCTTAATTCTGATAACGCCAATACTTTATCTGTATCACTAATCTCAAAACGCTCGTTAACTGCTTGAACGGTATTTGTTGCACCTCTATGGGATATCGTTACCCCTTTAGGTTTACCCGTGCTTCCTGAAGTAAATATTACATAAGCAATCTCATCTAATTTTGCTTGAGGTAGTTGCTCTAACTCTACTTTAGGCTTATATTTTGCAATATCTTCAATAATTAGCCACGTATATTTGAACTCAAGATTACTACTTTTAATCTGATGATTAAACTGCGTTCGAGAGACTAATACAGTCTTGACTTTTCCCTGTTCCAATACCTCATTACAGCGATCGCTTGGCCAATCGATATGCAATGGTAAATAAGCCGCGCCACTTTGCATAATTCCTAAAGTAGAGACAACTTGCTGATAACCTTTTTCGCTAAATACGCCGATGAGATGGTTTGTTGAGGCAAGTCCACGATCGCATAAATATCCCGCGATCGCATAACTATATCGACCTATTTCCTCATAGGTATAATGACCATTGGCATCAATGACAGCATCTTGATTTAAATGCTTTTGCATACTTGACAGACAAATAGTTACTAAGTTCTCTGTTACTGGAGGTCTTACAGCGCTATTGGCTGCCTCGATAATTTCGCGATCGCTTGAGGAAATTACCATCTCTGGGATAGGTTTTCTCCAATCATTTTCGGCTAAATATTCGACTAAATTACAGTAATCAGTATGCATTTGAGCGATGCGATCGGATTCAAATAATTGCTCTACATAATACCAATCGACATATATTCCCGAACTATCTTCACGAATGAGATTCTCCAGTATGCACTGTGAAGTTTTAGCTGATTCATAGCCGATCTCTCTATATTGACCTGGCATAAAATCATCTCCCAACATGGAATAACCCAGCGCGCTAGTAAATATATAGGGAGCAACTAATTTATTGGGACTATAGCCTTTTTTCTTTCTAATATCTCGCGCAACTTGAATACCGTTGTATTGCTTGTGATCAAGATCATTCCATAAATCTTGCTGATGTTGTTTTAATTCCTCAACAATTTTAGGTTTTGCTTCTTTCTTAAAAGAAAAAAGTTCTAATGTAGTAAAATCACCTACCACTTTTTCAATATCTGGATGGGCATAATCACGATTAAACAAAGTTAAATTCAATAAAATATTAGAATTGCCAGAATATTTTGTTAAAATCGCTCCATAACAATATAAGAAAACCGTGGCTAAACTAATTCCATTTGATGAGGTTAAAGCTTTTAACTTCTGAACTTTCTTTGGCTCAAGAACATATCTCAAATTAGAAAAATGAACATCTTTGACTTGTGATACATCAGTTTTCAAATTGATTTGAGGATAATCAGGAATAGTATCTAACTTTTGCTGCCAATAACTTTTTGCTGAAATATATTCCTCAGATTCTTTAAGCCTTATATTTTCTTCCAGGCAATCCCTAAATGATATGGTCAAGGGTTTAATTGTTTTTTGCTGATAATAATCAGAGATATCTTTAAAGATAATCGACAAACTATATACATCCGTAATAATTGCCTCAAAACTACAGTGAAGGATATAGTTATCGTTCTGCTGACTATATTTGAAATCAAATAGTGGATAAGTTTTTAGCTCGAAGATACGACTTTTCATTTGATTTCGTAATGTGAATCTGTCTCCTTTTGTTAGTTTGAAATCTGGAATATCATTAACAACTCTTTGTTGATGGTTCTCAAAAACTGTTCTTAAGGCTGCATGCCGCCAAATAGTCTTAGAAATCGCTTGTTCGAGTTCTTGAATATTAAGTGAGGTAAACTTTAATTCAAGATAAAGTTGTGCAGATGTACTTCCAAGAGTGAAAGCATTATCCCTACCCAAGTAATAAGCTTCTTGAACATCAGTCAGATTAAAACTGATTGAAGATTTATGATGCTCCGAGTTGGCAACAATTGGAGTTAATTGATTAGCAATTAACAATTCTGTAGATTGGTCTAATCGTTTGATATGGTTAGCTAGTTCCCCTAGGGTAATATTTTCGAAGATATCATTTGGTTTAAGTATGACCCCAAATTTTTCCCTAATAGAGATGATTATTTTGGTCAGTAATAACGAATGACCCCCTAATTCTAAATAATTACTCGTACTATCTAACTTTTCCAATTTTATCGGTAACAAGTCCAGCCATAATTCTCCAATAAATTTTTCATATTCGTTTCGTGGGTTGAATTCAACTTCAGGAGATTGTTGGGAATCAAAAATATTGAATAATTTAGCTCTATCCAGTTTGCCATTTGTAGTCAAAGGAAAGCTATCCATCTCCACAAATCCACTCGGCAGCATATACTCAGGTAATAAATTGCGAAGATGTGCCACAATGTCATCTTGGGAGACTCTGTGGCTTTCTTGAATATAATAAGCCACAAGATAATAATTTTCTGCCGCTTCGGTTGGGCTAGCTTTAGCCAATACACAGGCTTGCTTAATACCCTCAAGCATAGTCAAAGCAGCTTCAATTTCACCAGTCTCAATACGGTAGCCACGAATTTTAACTTGGAAGTCATTACGACCAATGTAGTTGATATTGCCATTTGGCAGCCACTTCGCCAAATCACCAGTTTTGTATAAACGGGTATAACCTTGAGCTATATCTGTAGTAGTCGCAAATGGGTTATCAATAAAACGTTCTTGACTTAATTGAGGACGGTTGAGATAGCCTAAGGCGACACCTGCTCCTCCAATATATAATTCGCCAATTGTATCAATGGGAGTGGGATTTAGCTCCCCATCTAAAATATAGATTTTGATGTTGGCTAAAGGTTTACCTATATTCGTATTTAAGTCACCGTATTGATATTCATGGGCTGTAGCACAAACTGTAGATTCTGTTGGTCCATAAGCATTTAAAAAACGTCTGCCTTGGCTCCACTTTTCCATGACAACCGACGGACAAGTCTCTCCTGCAACGATTAACGTTTTTAAATTAGCTAAATGTTCGTCAGGCATTATACTTAATAATGCTGGTGGTAATGTAACTGAGGTGATAGAGCGCTCTTTAAGGTATTTAGTTACTAAATTGGCATCCTGCCGAATATTGGCTGGAATAATATCTAAACAAGCACCACTCAATAAAGTAACGAATATTTCTGATACGGAAGCATCAAAAACATAGTTTGCGTATTGCAATACTTTACTCTCAGATGTCGTCTCAAATATATCCTGCTGAGTGTACACGAGATTATTTAAAGATTGATGGGTTATCATCACTCCTTTAGGTCTCCCAGTTGTACCAGAAGTATAAATAACATAAGCTAAATCTGAAGCCTGGCTACAAGGAAGTAAGTTAAATTCCGAAACATTCGTATAGCAAATTTCCTCTAAAACGATTTGATGAATCTTTGCCGTTAATTTCTTAAATTCGCCTTGGGTTAATACTAATTCTCCATCAATGTCTTGCAAAATATAATCAATGCGCTCTTGCGGATAATCTGGGTCTATTGGTACATAAGCTCCACCAGCCTTTAATACCGCCAAGATACTAACAACCATTTCCAGATTACGCCCTAAGCATAAGCCAATTAGAGTATTGGGCTGAAGTTGCTTTCCCGTTATCTGTTGATATTGGTTACGAATTTGTCGTGCTAACTGATTTGCTTTGGCATTGAGCTGGCGATAGGTTAATTGTCGATCTTCAAAGACTACAGCTATGTTATCAGGTGTTATACTTACTTGAGCTTCAAATAATTGATAAATAGTTTGATCTTTGGGATAAACTTTATCAGTTTGATTCCATTTATCAACAATTTGATGATTCTTTTCTAAGGATAATTTGTGAGATTGTTCGACATCGCTAAAATTTAAATCAACCTCTGGAAATTCGTTGTCATCCTGAGATAATGCGATAATAGAATCAACAATCAGCTCGTTATTAATAATCTTACATTCATTGGCTTGTTCAATAAGCAATGCTGAACTCTGATTCTTGTATAATAAGACTTGATCAGAAGTACATATTATTGATTTTTTTTGGATACTTGAATTGTCTCTAGCAATATCACAAAAATCTTGGAGATCATTAAACAAGAAATAATCTATTTCGCAGGTATTGTTCTGAGGAAATTCCTGCTCTATTGTATGCCCTAAATTTATTAATTCTTCAGCAACTACTTGTCTGTCATTGAAATTTTGAGATAAGTAAACACTAAGATTTTTCATGATTAAGCCCACCCTTGTTCTTCAAATTTAGATAATGTAAAACGATCTAGCATCCCAGCTTTGTGCAAAAGAATCATAATATTTTTTAACATTGGATGATCTTTAGTTAATTTAAAACCACCATATGTTTCATCAATAATATTACTTGTTTCTTCACAGCTAAAGCCAAGTGTATTTAATACTTGCGTATCAAATTTAGTTTGAACTGTCATACTTAGATATTCTTGGATGAAGTCAACAATTATGTTGCCAATATGCTGCTTGTAATCCTCATTAAGATTAATCCAAATAAACTTAAGTAACTGATAAAATATTCCAGAATGTCTTGTCTCATCAGCCAAATGATCTTTGATTATTTTTTGAAAAAATGGATGTGTTTCCTCTTGATCTGTCATTGCCATAATTTCTTTTGTCAGAGTATTCTCTGCCAAACAAACACAAATCAAATCAAAGATGCTATGGTATTGATTATCAAGTTTATTCTTGACTTTAATCATAGCTTTTTCTATTTCAATCACTTCAGGCAAAGGTAAAGCTTTAATTCCTGTATGGTTTTCTATTTGCAGCATTGCATCAAAAGCAACATAGGCATGATAAGCTTCATCTACCATAACGGTATGCAGGTTGATTCTTTGCTCTTCATTAAACTCAATAGGCATTTGATTGGCTATTACTTTACTAATAGTTTCATTTACTACCCGAGTTTCTATAGTTGCAATATCATTAGAGTATTTATACAATGATTGGATCAGGAGAAATTCTATTGCTCTTTCGCCTTTTGCCATAACCATTGGATGAATAGCCAAAGGTGTTCTCGATATTGGATAGTAGTAACCTTTTGCTTCTTGGTCATAAACAACTCTTGGTCTACTCCTGGCTGTTGCCCGTTTTTCCCATTGAATTTGTAATTTATTGTTCATGTCTTTCTATTTCTACTTTGTTTTTTGTCCAGTTATGAAATCTTAGATTTAGCAAAGTCTTCTGTAAGTTCATTAATCAAAAACATAATTTAATTTATGTCGTTATACAGGAAGATTTTAGTGATTAAGTGGTGAAATATTATGTATCTTTTTGGCAATTTTTCACAACTTATCTGATTTTTATTGGAAATGGCTGTATGTGTTTTGAGTGAATAAAATTAAGTAAATAACTCAACCTGATCAAATACTTTTTATGGCGTTGATAATAAGTTACAAGATTTTTATTGTCAAAGCAAATTGAATTATTTTATTCAGCTTATATCTTTAATCAATTATTTTTTATAGAATTGATCGCCTGGAAGCAGATTGTATATTTCTGAAGGTTGGCAATCGCATGGTCAAAGCCAATATTTTCGGTTGGGCGATACCGACCGCTAGCTGAGTCTTCGACTTGCTCCGCAACCGCAAACGCTGTTATCAAGTTTTTTCTGGCGATCGCCAGAAACAGGAGGATCTAACTCTTGTGTATGACGATCAGGATTAAACAAATCGATGCTTCTATTCACTATCTTTCCAGCTACCTGGGCAGTTACAATAGTTCTAATAAATTAATCGTATTTGGTTTTTCATAGACGAAATACTATAATCATCTTGAAATAGATATAAATCAATTGATTTAAAATAGAGAATAGTTAAAAATCTATGAATGAAATTTTTAATCAGAGCATCTGGCTAGTTCCTTTATATGCTCTATTAGGAGCAGTTTTAGCTATTCCTTGGTCGCCTGGAATCATCCGCAACACTGGCCCTAGACCATCGGGCTATATCAATATTCTGATGACCTTGACCGCACTAATTCACAGTGTATTGGCTCTGGGAGAAACTTGGCAGCAACCAGCTAAATATCTATCTTTCCAATGGCTTCAGGCTGTCGATTTAAATATTGCCTTCGATCTGGAGATTTCTACGGTTAATATTGGCGCGTTGGTTTTAATTACTGGGTTAAATCTGATCGCCCAAATTTACGCCATCGGCTATATGGAGATGGATTGGGGTTGGGCGCGCTTTTATTCCCTGCTGGCTTTATTTGAAGCTGGAATGTGTACCTTGGTATTATGCAACTCTCTTTTTTTTAGCTACGTGGTACTGGAGATTTTAACTCTTGGTACTTATTTATTGATTGGCTTGTGGTTTAATCAGTCTTTAGTGGTGACAGGGGCGAGGGATGCCTTTTTAACCAAGCGGGTAGGAGATTTAATTCTCTTGATGGGAGTTGTGGCTTTATTACCTTTAGCTGGAACCTGGAACTATACAGAACTAGCTGAATGGGCAAAAACGACTACTATTGACCCCAATATAGCAACTTTATTATGTTTAGCCTTGATTGCAGGACCCTTGGGCAAATGCGCTCAATTTCCCCTACATCTCTGGTTAGATGAGGCTATGGAAGGGCCAATGCCTGGGACTATTTTACGGAATACGATTGTGGTTTCTACTGGGGCTTGGGTCTTAATTAAATTACAACCTGTGCTGGCTTTATCTCCTGTTGCATCCAGTTTTATGGTGGTTGTGGGGGCGACGACTGCTATTGG
>JAAUYH010105545.1_pt1 | contig 10256 bp, 6 predicted proteins | sample 7278061 | NCBI WGS metagenome assembly JAAUYH01 (sample SAMN14350203, study PRJNA611818) | marine sediment metagenome | isolation source: surface marine sediment (0.6m) | place: French Polynesia: Moorea | collected 2018-08 | reverse complement strand
GAAGGAGCAAAAAATTAAAATACCAGCCTTCATCAGTTAGCCGTAGGAGCTATGAAGTCAAATGAATTAGTTTAAAGGCTGGTATTTTAATAAAGCGCAAGTCCCTAAATAAGGCACAGTCTGAAACCTTGGTTTTTGCGCCCTTGTCCATTGATATTTTTGTGGGGATGGAAAATCTAAGTTAAACCTCTGGTGAGCAGGGGTTTAAGGTGTTGATTAGCTGTCTTGTCTCCAATTTGTTACTTTCTTGTCCCGAGTTTGTTACCTTGAATTACTTAATCTAAATACTGAAATCAATCAATCTATAGTCTATCTATAGTTATTGCTATCCAGTACGGAGAGATTTCTATGGTTACTCCCAAGCTCAGGCTAGTTACCACTAACAAAAAACTTTCTACAGTTAATTGTCACACTTTACCAATGGGTGTACATCTGTCCGACGGAAAATATGTAGCTGCTGGTGCGAGAATTACTACCCAGTTGGAAGCTGATAGTCTTTCTTTTGTTCCCCAGAGAATACGCTACAAGAATCATCGTTGATATTGATCTGTTAACAAGCACCTGAATTCGGTGAATATTCATCAGAAAAGCAGGATACTGTGACAGCATAAAATCCCATCAATTATTAATCGTATGAATTATGGCAGGATATTTCTGTCTCTTGTTTATATAGTTCAAGTTAAAGTCAGTTCTACCTTTACTATTAGTTGACCTATGACATCTGCTTCTTCTAATCAAAGATCTCCTTTCAGCCAACTTAAAGAGCAAATTTTTGGCAATCCCGAGCGATCGCTAAAAGAAGCTTATGAAGCTGCTTCCAGAATTAAATCAATTGAGAATCAATATTTTAGTGGCTATAGAGTACCCGTTGAATCTCTAACTAATGACCGCTTGCGAGCAGAAATGCAAAAGAACTTAGAAGTTCTCCAGAGCAGAATTCAAGAATTTAACGCTAGTAGTTCTGCTTCTGGTAATCTCGGTTCTAATAGCTTAGAAAAGCTTATTTTTGTGGAAGGTGTATTGGCTAACTACACCATGACACAAAATCAAGCATCTGCCTTAACCACTGTACCCCAGCAAGGTGGAGGACAGTCCCCCTTATCTCCAACAAACATAGTAGATGTCCCATCTAGCATTGAACCTGCTAGAAATCCTAATTTAGCTCCACCTTCCCAACGCCGTCAGCCAAATAATCGTTCTGGTCAAGGAATCTTCAATACTTCGGTTAGCAAAGCCTTTAACCAAATCTCACAAGAACTCAATCCTCAGCAGTCGGAACAACAGATACTTGATGAGTTTCGCCGTTCCAGGCAAATCACTGTTGTTGCTATAAGGCTACTGGCATTGCTGATAGTAATTCCGATTTTGACTCAGCAAGTATCCAAAAATCTGGTAATTAAACCAATCGTAGAACAAACCCAAACTAGAGAAGAAGTAGTCCTTAATCTGAATAAATTAAACTCAGAATGGAAGGAAGAAGCTCTCGTAGAACTTAACACCTACGAAGAAGAAATGAAGATGGAGCAGATGTTAAAAGGAGCTCCACCAATCGATCCAGAAGTGATGGAAGATAAAGTTCGGGAAAAAGCCAATGAAATTGCTGAAGAGTATGAAGGAAGACGTATCAATGCCATTAGTAATGTTTTTGCAGATTTTATTGGTATAATGGCTTTTGCTCTGGTACTCTTCGTCAGAAAAGCAGATATCGCTAAACTCAAATCTTTCATAGATAAAATTATTTATGGTCTGAGTGATACTGCTAAAGCTTTTGCGATTATTCTGTTTACAGATATATTTGTGGGTTTCCACTCAACTCACGGTTGGGAAGTTTTGCTAGAAAGTTTAGCTAATCACCTAGGAATTGCTGCTAACGAGAGTGCAATTAACTTATTTATTGCTACAGTTCCTGTTGTTATGGACACAATAGCCAAATATTGGATCTTTAGATACCTCAGCCAGATGTCTGCTTCTACTGTAGCTACCTTAAAAGAAATGAACGAATAAGATTTCTTCTGATTCCAACATCATAGCTTTTAATCAACCCCTTCTCACTCCCGCCAAAGTAGAGGGGTTGAGCAATTCCTCGATTTTTCTTACCTCTAATATAAAAAAATTATTTCTTACTGTTGTCTGGTCTGTACAGCCACCTCTAGGAATTCCACCTTTAAAAAGCTGTTTAATCGCCTTCATTGCCCTTATATCTTTTCTAGGAGGACTATATGTTATTTGTCTTTGGAATCACCATCATCTTAATACCCCCCATACTGACTATGCTAATCGTCTTTGCCCCCGATTCTTATGACTAGATGCTAGCTATCCCTTAAGCACAGACAGATATTTATTAGTAATTTGAATAGTGGCTTTCTTGATGTATCTTCAGAAAATAATGCTCCAAAATGGCGATCGCTATAGTTATGGCGATCGCCTAAAAAATGTTTTAATGATATTGATTAAACTGCTTTCGTGGGGGGCTGTTATAATTTAGCCCAGGCAGTAAAAAATCAAGAAACTAGATTATTAAGTATATTGATAGAGCAGTAAAACTGAAATATTTAGCAACAAATAGTCCCCAATTATGCTTATTGCTATCTCGGGTTTTCTTTTCTTATTGGATATGGCATTAGACCATTTCTCTAAATAATCGCTATATATAAATTAAATATCCCTCTGCGGGGAAATTTTCCCAGTAAAACCGATGTGTAATTAATTGTCAGGATTGATATTAATAGTTAGTAGCTTTAAGGAGTAACCAACAACTAATAACTTATTTGAATAATTAAGAATTAATTAAGTCCAATCATACTCATTTTTTAAAGAGGAGAGTATCTTGGACTTTTTTTATGTATATTTTGAAAAACAAGATCTTTCCGAGTTTTACTCTTTTCTGTTACAGGTTTGTCACTTTTGTCAGCCTAATATGGAGGCAAGTTAAAGATGATAAATCAATCCTCAAATTTATCAAAGTTATCCTTTCATACAAGGAAAACTCAGGATGGTTAATCAATCCTCAAATTTATTAAGACCATCTCTTCACTCTTTATTTTGTTCCTTATGATTATGGGATAAGTTCTTATGATTAGTAATCAATTTCCCTGGCTCACAGTAATTACTCTGTTGCCTCTTATAGCTTCGTTGGCAATACCTTTTTTGTCAGATAAAGAAGGAAAAAAAGTTCGTTGGTACGCTTTTGGTGTAGGTCTTGCGGACTTTGCATTAATTAGCTTCGTTTCTTGGCGTTACTACGATTTTCATAATTCTGCATTTCAGTTAGTAGAAACTTATTCTTGGATACCACAGCTTGGTCTAAGTTGGTCAATAGGTGCTGACGACCTCTCCTGGCCTCTAGTAATACTAACAGGCGTGGTTAATACTTTATCAATCTTTGCTGCTTGGCGAGTCAAGGATAAACCTCGTTTATTCTACTTCCTAGTACTGGCTATGTACAGTGCGCAGATTGGAGTATTCCTTGCTAAGGATTTACTATTATTTTTCATAATGTGGGAACTAGAGTTAGTTCCTGTCTATCTACTAATTGCAATTTGGGGTGGTCCAAAACGTCGCTATGCAGCAACTAAATTCATCCTCTACACTGCTTTAGCTTCTATATTTATTTTGGTCGCAGCTTTGGGAATGGCTTTCTACGGGGATACAGTTACCTTTGATATGGAAGCCCTAACTCTCAAACATTACCCCTTAGTATTGGAACTTCTTGCTTATGGTGGTTTCCTAATTGCTTATGGTGTTAAATTACCCATCTTTCCTTTCCATACTTGGTTGCCAGATGCTCACGGTGAAGCTTCTGCACCAATATCCATGATTTTGGCAGGAGTATTGCTAAAAATGGGAGGTTATGCCCTCATTCGCATGAATATAGAGATGCTTCCCCATGCTCATGTCTATTTTGCTCCTGTACTAGTTATTTTAGGTGTAGTTAATATTGTCTATGGTGCTTTGGCTGCCTTTGGACAGACTAACATCAAACGTCGTCAGGCATATTCCTCTATTTCTCACATGGGATTTGTCTTGATTGGTATTGCTTGCTTTAACGAGTTAGGTATGAGTGGCGCAATGCTACAAATGCTTTCTCACGGTTTGATTGCAGCTAGCCTCTTCTTCCTCTGCGGAGTTGCTTATGACCGCACCCATACTCTATGGCTCGATGAAATGGGAGGATTGGGGCAGAAAATGCCCAAAACTTTCGCTTTATTTACTGCTGGCTCTTTAGCTTCTCTAGCTCTTCCTGGAATGAGTGGATTTGTAGCAGAGATAAGTGTTTTCCTAGGTTTGACCACCAGCGATGCTTACACTACTAGCTTTAAAACAGTGGTAGTCATCCTATCAGCAGTGGGATTAATTTTGACTCCCATCTACTTGCTTTCAATGTTACGAGAACTTTTCTACGGAAAAGAAAACTCTTTCCTATCCACTAAAAATATCACTTGGTCAGATGCTCAACCCAGAGAGATATTCATTACAGCTTGTCTTTTAGTTCCCATCATCAGCATCGGCTTCTATCCCAAATTAGTGACTCAAACCTACGATGTGAAAACAACAGAAGTTGCTACTCACTCCTATTCCGCTTTAGCCCAAACTTTAGAAAAGTCCGACCTTTATGCTTCAATGAAGGGTCGTATCGCACCTCAACTACCACAGTCTCAAACCTTGGGTTCAATTAGTGTCAATGAATTGGAAGAATTTACCTTCTCTAAATAGCACGTCGTATCGCACTCACCTGAGATTTAGTTGCTAGGCGCGATTTAAAGCTCAATTTAATGGATAATGAAGGTAGGGAGAAAAATGTTGTAGGTTTTTTCTGATTTCTCAACCCTACCTTCACTTTTTTCTGTTATTCTCTATTAAATTTGTCTAAGCCAGTCACATATTTACAGCTATCGACTAAAATACAGGTTGTCTATGAATTCATCATTTTTATCTTTGTCACTTCCACCCCGCTATAGCAGTTTCTTGCCTCGATTCTCTAAGCTTGCAACTGTCAGTATCCTCTCTAACATGATGGTACCTTTAGCGGGGATTTGTGATACTGCTTTTCTGGGACATCTGGCGGATATTCGTCATTTGGCAGGAGTAATTCTAGGAAGTATATTATTTGATTATCTATATCGAATTTTAAAATTTTTTCGTAACAGCACCAACGCTACTACTGCTCAAGCAGTAGGTCAAGAAGACGATAAGAAAATTCTACTGGCAGTATTGAGAAGTGCTTTGGTGGCTCTAATAATTGCTTTTGTAATTCTAGTCTTACAATACCCGATTCAAAAGTTTGGTTTTGCGATTTTGTCTGGTTCTCCAGATATTGAAGCTTTTGGAATTGACTACTTTGATGCTCGTATTTGGGGCGCACCTGCGGTTCTGCTAAACTTTGTCTTGATTGGTTGGTTTCTAGGACAAGAAAAAAGTTCTCTAGTACTAGCAATTTCTTTGGTGGGTAATGGTTCAAATGTGATCCTAGACTACTTGATGATTAATAGATGGGGCTGGGAAAGCATGGGTGCTGGACTCGCTACAGCTTTAAGTCAATACTTAGCACTGTTAGTAGCATTAGTGGGAGTTGCTGTTACTATCAACTGGAAAGTATTACCCTCAGCTTTCAAGGAGGTGCTTGATTGGCAAGCCCTTAAATCTACTGTAATCCTCAAGGGAAATATTCTAGTCCGTTACGTGGCAATGATTACTGCCTACTCTATTTTTACTAACCTCAGTGCAGGAATGGGAACTGAAGTGGTTGCAGCCAATGGATTGTTGCTTCAGATTGTACTTCTGAGCCAATTTACTGTTAATGGTATTGGTCTTACTACCCAAACACTAACTGGTAATTTTAGAGGCAAAGGTGAAACTGAAAAGATGATGCCTCTATTAAGTGTTGGTATAGTTACTAGTCTGATAATTTCTTTGATGTTTGCTTTGGTGTCTATTTTATTTCCTCAGACAATTTTTAATTTATTCACTAATCATGGTGATGTCAGTCATTCTGCGATCGCCTACATAACTTGGTTACTGCCACTTCTAACCTGTGGTGGAAGTGCTTTCATTCTAGAAGGATATGTCATTGGCTTAAAACAAAGCGGGAAACTCAGAAATTCTGCTTTAACTGCTTTAGGATTCGGATTTGCTCCTATGGCTTGGGTTGCTTGGCATCTTCAAAGCAACCACTTACTTTGGTTATCTTTAACTTTGTACATGGCAACATTAGCAATTTCTCTTGGCATAAAAATCTTTGGTATTCAAACTAATCAAAATCTTAAGTTACAAACTTCAAAGTAACACAACCCATTATCATTTAATACCAAATTACTTGATACTTGCTGCCAATTAATCTATCTCTGGGGCGATTTACCAATCGCCCTTACTAAAAATCTCTTTTGCGTTCTTTTTAAAAATTGGTATAACTCACATCACTTTATAATCTTAGGATAAGCATCATGCTTTCACAAATTGTTCGTCCTTTGGTAGATAGTCAAATTCGGCAATTAGCTAATTCTCAAGCTACTTATTCAACTCTAGTTACAACAATTGCCAAATGGCTTAGTTACTTAGGAGTAAAAGCCCAAGTTACTCATCTAGCTCATCAATCAGGACAGATTAAAGTTTCTCTTAGTGTTGGTAAGCCTACTACCTGTGTTTCAGATGACTGGCAGAAAATTCTACACAATCTCGACCAACAAAAATCTGTTTCTTCTGTCAGTGCTTATAACCAAATTGTGCCTTCACAACGCAGCAAACTACAAAGATTATTCGCTTATTTAATTCAAATCAGTCAACCAGATAGAAAAAGTAACCCTAATGCCCTCTCTCATCTACTACACAACTTGAATCTAGATGAGTTTATGGTTTTAGGAATTAGATCGGCTCTCAAAGTTCCTCAGTCTATAGACCGATTACTGAAAGAACTAGACCCCGATGTAGTAGCTTTGGCTTTACCTCAAGCCCTAGAAATTGCCCTTTTAGACCGCCAGCTTAATTCGGAGACTGAAACGGCGATCATCGCCATGTTAAAAGCTACCAAATCTAATAGTAAATTAGATTTAGACAAAATTGGCGCATAGTGTCCCGTCAACTTTTAATTGATGGTTTGAGACAAGTAGAGCGAAATATTAGACATCTTGCATTAGGTAATACCAATTCTAAAAACTAATGCTACATATCGATCTCCCGGTCTCCTGCCCTCCTCACAAGGGTAGGTTTTTAACAAATAGGCGAGTAAACACTTTAATTCAGTATAAAAAGAATGAGTAATTGTCTCAAAATATACTAAAAGTGACTAAAAAAATCTCCCCATTGACCTGTCTCCGCGTCACCGTGTCAAACAAAATCATCAAATGTAAAAAACCTACCCTTGTAAGCTCCTGCTCTTCCCCCGTCTCCCCGTCAGTCAAAAGTCGCCAACTTAAATAGAAATGGTATAAATTATGCACTGAGCAAAGCATTAATGCATTGTTTTCTACTCTGTATTGTTCTGAGATTGCTAATGTGAGTGAAGCTTAATTCTGGACAAACTCGCTTCATTTGTTTGATCAGATCGCTTCCAGGGGCAATCTCCACTACTTCTTTTGTGCCTTGTCCCGCTATCAAATCAGATATAGCTCTCCACTTTACTGGTTGAGAAATTTGCCGAATCAAGTTTTTCTTTAACCTAGTTATTTCGACTGTAGGAACTAGATCCGTACTCGATACTACTGGAACTTTGAGCGGGTCAAATGAAATAGACTCTAAAATTTCCTGAAATTCTGCTGCTGCTGCTTCCATTAGGGGGGTGTGAAAAGCACAACTCACTTTTAAACGAATCATACGCCTGACTTTAACCTTGTCTAACAAGGATTCTACTGCTTCAAAAGTTCCAGAAATGATGGCGACAGTTGAGTCGTCATTGATTCGCCACACATTAGGAGTTTGGCAAATTTGTTGCTCAAGTTGCTTTAGATTGAATCCAATTAGGGCGACCATAGCGCCTTTGGGAGCGCGATTCATTATTTCCCCTCGACGCTTAATTAGGTGTAATCCTATTTCAAAGTCCAATGCTCCTGCGGTGTAAATGGCTGCATATTCTCCTAAACTATAACCAGCCACTATATTAGGTTGATAGCCTTCTTTTTTCATTATATCAGCCAAAAGGGTTTCGACAAGGTACAAACATGGCTGAGTATAGAGGGTGCAAGATAGTTGAGCTTTATTTTGACACACTTCAGAAACAGACCAACCTAAAATCTGCTTGGCTTGCCTAAGTCTATCCCTAGCAAAAGGGTAAACCAGTAAATCTAGTCCCATCCCCAACTTTTGAGAACCTTGTCCTGGGAACACCCAACCAACTTTATGTGGATGTTCGGTTTTTTGAATGTTTAAGTTTTGCATTAGTAACTTCTCGATAAATAAACATTAATTACAATAATTTTTTGGCAAAAAATACCCTATGCGTGTTATTTTTCTAAAGTTATTTAAAGTAATTGATTTTGGGAGAAATTTTCTCTTCGATAATGATAAAAATAAGATTTTGTAAGATTTTGTTGCTAGCTTTAGATTCAATATGTGATTTGGTTATATAAAGTGTACCATAGAGTAATAAAGGTGTTTTTTTTAAGATATTAATGAATTAATTTGTGATCTGTTTATTTTTTGTATTAATAATTATATTAATAATTATGGGGCTTTTTTGATCCGCTATTATGGTAAATAATACACATTAAGAAAAAGTTATAACCTGGAAAATATCGAGAAGTGTTATTCGTGAACAGTTTACGATTCAGAATTCCTTTAATGGTTCTACTCGGTGTCATTCCCCCGATGTTAGGAGCTATCTTTTTTGCCAGCTATCGTGCTGATGTCAAACTGCGTCAAGATGCTCAAAGAACTATGATGTCTAAAGCTGAAATGTTGGCTAACACAGTATCCTGGTGGGATAAGATGAATGTTTCGACTCTCAAACAATTGAGTCAGCAACCCGATATAGTAAGTATGGACGGAGAGCGACAAAAGCCAGTATTAAAAAATTTAGTCAAAACTAACGAGAATCTTTATTTGGCAAGCACCATTGGTCTGAACGGTTTTAATGTAGCTCGTAGTGATGGTGACACAATCCTTTATTATGGAGACCGTCCCTGGTTTCTAGGAGCCAAAGCGGGTAAGGATGTAACCTACCAAAGTCTCATCAGTCGTACAATTATGAAACCCGCTATCTGTATGGCAACCGCGATTGGGCAAACACCATCAGAAGTTGCAGGGATAGCTATGTTGTGTACAGAGCTTTCTGCTCTGGCAAACCAAATAGGTCAACTTGAGTTTGGTGAAACTGGCTCTGCTTTATTGGTGGATCAAAACGGTAAAGTTCTAGCCCATCCTAACTCAGCATTCTTGTCTGGTAATAAACTGGAAGACTTGAGTCACTATCCGCCGATTATAAACATTTTGGAGGGCCGCAGTGGTAATTTTTCCTTTAGAGACAAGCAAGGCATTGATTGGATATCCTATAGTATTACTCTAGACAACGGTTGGAGTGTTACTATTTTACAACAAAAAGCCGAATTTATCGCTAATCAAACAGAATTTCAGAGTTTAGTAAGTTTGGTAGCTGTGGTGGCTGTGATAGCGGTAAGTTTTTTGACTTTCTTAGTAGCTAATTATCTGATTGCACCGATTAGTCAACTGACTACAGCAGCAGAGGAGATCGCGGAAGGAAAATTAGACCGAAAAGTAGAAATTAAGCGAAAAGATGAGCTTGGCTCTCTTGCCAAATCCTTTAATCAGATGGCGAACCATTTGACAAACTCATTAGAGGAGCTAGAAGATAGAGTTAAAGAAAGAACGAGTGAGCTTAAAGCAGCTAAAGAAGCAGCAGAGCTTGCCAATCAAACCAAAGACCGATTTTTAGCCCGTATAAGTCATGAGTTACGTTCTCCTCTCAATAGTGTTATCAACTACGCTACAATACTTCAAGGGAAGCCCCGTCACCTAATGCCCTATCAACTCAGGGGATTAAGAGTAATCAGAGAAAGCGGAATCCATCTATTAAATTTAATTGAAGACATTTTAGATTTCTCCAAAGTTCAAGTCAATAGTATAGAACTCAATCCCACTTACCTAGACTGGCAGTCCTTTTTAGATGGAATAGTGGGTATGGTGGAGGTGTATGTTCAAGAAAAACAGGTTTCTTTTAAGTGTGAAACTGTAGGCGAACTAGCCACTGGGGTTTGGGCAGATGAGAAAAGATTGCGACAAGTTCTAATTAACCTGTTAACAAATGCTAT
>JAAUYH010099007.1_pt1 | contig 10256 bp, 9 predicted proteins | sample 7278061 | NCBI WGS metagenome assembly JAAUYH01 (sample SAMN14350203, study PRJNA611818) | marine sediment metagenome | isolation source: surface marine sediment (0.6m) | place: French Polynesia: Moorea | collected 2018-08 | reverse complement strand
GTTCGATGCAGCAAACTTTAGGCTTAGGGGGCATGCAAAAATAACTTCCCACTTTAGCGCTGTGTAAGCCTTTCAGACTCCTCATGCCCTGCTGAAGTTATTCTTACACAGCGACTTATGCCGCGCCCTGCAGAGTGAATTTGGCAGGCAGGCAGCGGTAGGGTTGGGTATTCAGTCTCACACTTCCATGATGTCTTTCTCTTTAGCTGCTAACACTTCGTCAACTTTCGCAACGTATTTATCAGTCAGCTTTTGGATATTATCTTGCAGGTCCCGAGATTCATCTTCAGAAATCTCTCCACCCTTTTCCTGTTTGCGAACGCCGTCAATCCCATCGCGGCGAACGTTCCGGATCGAGACTTTGCCCTCTTCCGCATATTTTGCCGCTAGTTTGACAAACTCTTTCCTGCGCTCACTGGTTAGCGGCGGAATATTCAACCGGATAATCGACCCGTCATTATTGGGGGTTAGGCCCACATCAGATAGGGAAATCGCCTTTTCTATCAGAGACAAGCTACTGGGATCATACGGCTGAATGGTAATCGTGCTGGCGTCAGGCGTGCTGACATTGGCGAGGGATTTTAGCCCGGTCGGGGCGCCGTAGTAGTCCACCATGATCCTATCCAGCAAAGACGTATTAGCGCGTCCAGTGCGAATCGTATTGAAAGCTCGTTTGGTGGACTCAACGGCTTTCTGCATTACTTGTTCAATTTCACCTAGGTCAGCTAATTTCACAAGACTCTCCCACAATCGTACCAATCGACTCTCCCATCATGGCCCGACGGATATTGCCGTGAACAGAAAGGTCAAAAACCATAATGGGGATGTTGTTATCTTTGCATAACGCGATCGCAGTACTATCCATTACTTTCAAATCATTAGCCAATACATGGCCGTAGTTAAGGGTGCGATAGCGCTTCGCATTCGGATTTAGTTTTGGATCGGCGTCATAGACCCCATCCACTTTAGTTGCTTTAAACACCACCTCCGCATTAATTTCAGCCGCCCTCAGGGCGGCTGTTGTGTCAGTCGTAAAGAAAGGATTGCCAGAACCCGCGCCGAAAATAACCACCCGATTTTTTTCCAAATGGCGGATCGCCCGACGTCGGATATAAGGTTCAGCCACCTGCTGCATTGAGATAGCCGACTGAACTCGAGTCGGCAAGTCAATTTGCTCCAATGCATCTTGGAGGGTCATGGCGTTCATCATCGTCGCAATCATGCCGATATAATCAGCCGTCGCCCGATCCATTCCCGCTGCCGCTCCTTTAATGCCTCGGTAAATATTACCTCCACCGACGACGATAGCGACCTGGACACCCGTGTTGACAACTTCTGCAATTTCTTGGGCGATGCTTTGAACCACAGTTGGGTCAATTCCGTAAGAAAGATTGCCCATCAAGGCTTCGCCACTTAGTTTGAGCAATACTCGCCGATAGGTGTTCCCCATGAAGTACTCTTGAATTATTCATCTGTCTCCCCCCCAAGATAACAGCACAAACGTTGAAACCCCATATCTCAAACGAGTAGAAAAATGTAATAGGGTTAAGAAAAGCTGATGTTTTTCTCCTAACTGTGCTGTCGCCAAGTGTTTTAACCGGGATTGATGTTTCTCCCCTCAGTCTTCGCATCGCAGCCGTCGCCCTTTGGTTGGGGTTAATCGGCTTATTAGCGAAATTTTTTCAGCAAAAAGCTGGCGCCGGCCCCGAGGTGGTCCGCAAAATAGTCCATATGGGCGTCGGCAATGTCATCTTATTCGCCTGGTGGCTAAACCTTCCGACTTGGGTTGGGGTCACGGCTTCAAGCCTATTTAGCGCGATTACCTTGCTATCCTATCGGTTGCCGATTCTGCCTGGCCTCGAAAGCGTAGGGCGTAAAAGTTGGGGCACCTTCTTTTACGCCGTCAGCATTGGCGTCCTGATCGCCTGGTTTTGGCCGCAGCAGCGTCCCCAATACGCCGTCATTGGCATTTTGATTATGACCTGGGGAGATGGCCTGGCTGCCCTAGTGGGGCAAAATTTTGGCCGTCATCCCTATCGAGCCTGGGGGATTTTGAAAAGCTGGGAAGGATCCTCGGCTATGGCGAGCGCCAGCTTCCTGGTGTGTGGGCTCATTCTATGCAGCGTCCAAGGCCCTATCTGGCAAACCTGGCTCGTTGCTTTCGCGGTCGCCATTGGCGCAACGGGGCTGGAAGCCTTATCAAAATTTGGGGTTGATAATCTCCTCGCCCCCATCGGCAGTGCGGCGCTAGCATTCGGATTGAATGAATGGCTGCTTGCGATCGGGAATGCGGGGCAAGCTACTTCATCATTTCATTAATAAAGTTTGTATAAACTTCTCCTTTGAGAAACTCAGGCCTATCCAGAACTTTTTGATGGAAGCCGATGGTGGTGGGCAATCCGGTAATGGCGCATTCCCTTAAAGCCCGCCTCATGCGGCGAATCGCCGTTAGTCGATCCGGGCCCCAGACAATCAATTTACCCACTAGAGAATCATAGTAAGGGGGAATTTCATAATCGGTATAGACATGGGAGTCCATCCGCACTCCCATACCGCCAGGCGGCAGATAACCGCTGATGCGGCCAGGATTGGGACGGAAGTTATGGTCCGGATCTTCCGCATTGATCCGACATTCGATCGCATGTCCCCTCAGATTCACGTCAGCTTGGGCGAACATAAGCTTTTCACCCTGGGCGATCCGGATTTGTTCCGCGATCAGATCTAACCCCGTCACCAATTCTGTCACCGGGTGCTCCACCTGGATGCGGGTGTTCATTTCCATGAAGTAGAAGTGGCCCGAATGGTCTAAGAGAAACTCAACAGTGCCTGCTCCAACGTAGTTAATTGACTGGGCCGCCTTGACCGCCGCGTCTCCCATTTTTTGCCTCAGGTCCGGCGTTAGGGCTGGACTCGGCGCTTCTTCCAGCAGTTTTTGATGGCGTCGTTGAATCGAGCAATCCCGTTCCCCCAGGTGAACGACGTTCCCATGGCTGTCCGCCAAAATTTGAAACTCAATATGGCGAGGGCGATCTATGAATTTTTCTAGATATACGCCTGGGTTGCCAAAGGCCGCTTCCGCTTCGCCTTGAGCCGCCATAAACGCCTTGCTTAATTCCCCTTCTTCTCTGACCAAGCGCATTCCCCGGCCGCCGCCGCCCGCAGTGGCTTTAATCATGACGGGATACCCAATGTTTCTGGCCACCGCCAGCGCTTCTTGCTCATCGAGTAAGAGCCCATCACTGCCAGGGACGGTGGGCACCCCCACTTTTTGCATGGTCTCCTTAGCCGTTGACTTATCCCCCATGGATTGCATCGCTTTGGGGGTCGGGCCGATAAAAGCTATCTGGTGGTCGGTGCAAATTTCAGCAAATCGGGCATTCTCAGCCAAAAACCCATACCCGGGATGGATAGCCGTGGCATTTCGCGTCAGAGCCGCCGCGATGATATTGGGAATGTTGAGATAACTCTTACTACTGGGCGCTTCGCCGATACAGACGGCTTCATCCGCCAGTTGAACATGTAGAGCGTGACGATCAACGGTAGAGTGAACAGCCACAGTCGCAATCCCCATTTCCTCGCAGGTCCGGAGGATACGGAGAGCGATTTCCCCTCGATTCGCGATCAAAATTTTGGAAAAGCGCATCTGGCAGTTTGGTATGGAGCAATATCTGAATCATATGACGGTAGCTGATCCTACCACGCAGTAGGTGTCAGCCCTCTACCTAAATCTGGAGGAAAGAAGCGTTTCGGAGAAAATTTATGCGCAAAGCGCCCGCTTATGTTTTATCGTTAGAAACTGACACCAAAAAAACTTTGGACTGTAGTTTATTTTGAAATAGATTGCTATTTTGAATTAGACTACGGTTGACTATAGGACTAGCCCTGCGGATGTGGTGGAATTGGTAGACACGCACGCTTGAGGGGCGTGTGGCTTCGGCCTTGCGAGTTCGATTCTCGCCATCCGCATTTTGTTGAAAGAAGTTTGTTGTTTTGGGTTTCGCTGTGTTCAACGATACGGCGTCGAACAGTTATCTCTTATGCACAGACTGAGCAGAAGTATTATCATGTTTTTTGTAAGATAAATTTTTGTGAAGAATTTTGACTTCAGCGTTTAAGTCGGCGCCGAACGCCGCATTCAAGACTGAGTGGCATATTCTGGAACCACTTTGGCAGGGTTCCGAAACGGTTGTTAAGCAAGGACTCCCCCACGATCGACTTTCCCCGGCTTGGCAAATACTCTTGCTCGGTGATGGATCGCCAACGCGCCACCTACAACTTTTAACGCGAGAGACGATTGAGGTTGATGTCATCGATATGTCTTTAATCGGACGTGATTTAGATGGCGCGCCCAATTTAATCAAGGTGGTGCCGGAACCTCGATTAAGAAGGCAGGTTTGGCTTAGAACTGCTTCGGGCCAGCGGCTCGCTTATGCAGCTTCTTGGTGGGACGCCGACCATGTGGACGACTATCTGCAAAATCGTTCCTTGCCCATTTGGACAAGTTTAGCCAGACTGCGCACAGAACTCTATCGCGATATTCAAGGGGTTCATTATGGGCATTCAGTTCCCTTAGAACGCGCCTTTGGGCAACAGGGCCCATTCTGGGGCAGGCACTATTTGTTTTGGCATGACGGCAAGCCTTTGACCTTAATCTATGAGGTCTTTTCACCCTATTTGGCTAAATATTTAGGGTCGGCGTAGGAGGCGAGAGTTAAGCTCAAGCGGTCCCACAGCGCAAGCAGACAATGAGCAGCAGCTCTGTTTCATGGCTGCGGTAATTTTTGTTATCGTGCGGTAATTTTCTCTAAGGGAAATTTTTATGTTCAGTTGATAGCTTTACATGAAAATTGGATTTTCAGGGTTTCCCTAACCCATTGCTTGCGCTGCTGTTTGATTTGTGTGGTTCGATTGAAAACTTGTATCTCTTGTTACAAATATAACTTTGTATTGCATTTCTTTTCAAGTAACGTATTAGACCTGTCTATTAATAGAGGACGGGTTCTGTTATCCCTCATCCACATTAGGGTCGTGAGGCGGTCCATCAGAGTGTCTCAAAATTGAAGAATCAAGCAAGGGTGAGTAAGGGGATGTGGCTTCTTCAACCCAGATCTGGGTCCGCACTGGTCCATACCGGTTTCGAATCGCTCCTTCGATTCCCTCTCCAATTTGTTGGGCCTGGTCCATAAAGTCCGGGTGAAGGGCTAAGGTCAATTCAATCCAAACTTGTCGTCCCACCATGCCCCGAGACAAGATGCGCGTGCAGCGCGTCACCCCTTGCGCTTGACAGGCGATTTCAGCGATCGCTTCTGGGGCGATTGCAGTGGGTTTCAACAGCATGGGCAATTGGGCGTTGAGCACCCGCACCAGACTGCGGACGGCCAGAGCGACTAGCGCTAGGGCCAATATCGGATCCAGCCAATGGTACCCTCGCCGGATGCCTAACAGCCCCCCTAAGAGGGCGAAACTGAGCCAAGCGTCTTGAAGAATGTGGCGAGTGTTTAACTGTAGAGCCAGACTCGAGAGACGTCTCGCCTGATAGCCCGAAAAGAGAGTAACGGCGAGGGTTATCACCACCATCGCGAAGATCAGTTGGATCACCTGCGGTGGGATGTCTACGGGGAAAGGACCGACCTTACCTTGGACTGAGGCGTCCATCTGTTTCAGGGCGAACCAAACCAGACTGACCCCAAAATATCCCAATGAAGCAATTAGAATTAGCGTTCCGACCACTTCTGCTCGGCCATGACCCCAAATTTCGCGACCCAGGGTGCGCTGAGGAGAACTGACCGCCACCAAGCTGAGAACTGTGCTGAAGCTGTCAATCAAAGTATGTAACGAAGCCGCGAGTAGGCTTAATGAATAACTCGCCCAACCAGAAGCCGCCTCCACCGCTAGTACTAACAGTGTGGTCCAAAGTGTAACAATGAGCAGTCGATAGCTGGCTCGACGTTGGCGTCCTCCCTCAGTCATAGCCCAAAGGCTAGCATGGAATGTAGAGTCGCGGTTGGGAGAGTAGAGGCAAGCACAAAAAAACTTTCGCGCTAAGCGAAAGTCTAGAAAAAGAAATTTAAAAGTCAGAAAGGACGTCGACGACTGGCCGTGTTTCGTCTCGACGTCCTAACTGGTTCGCTCCTCACACACAAGTATCACTATAGGGTAATCACTCAATCTTGTCATCTATTTGCTGATCAGCTTAGCCTATACATTACATAAACTGGCTAAATGTATCGTCATATTCGGTCTAATCAGACTCTGAAATCCCTATAGGTAAACAGGGGCGCTTTGCTCTAAGCCGTATGTTAAGAACAGGTAAAGCATTGCTTGGGTGGCGCGTATCAAGCCTAGGCGAACCTGAATCAGGTTTGGATCTCGTATCCTGTCTTCTCCCCATATTCGGCAGTGACGATGAAATCCCTGAAACGCTTCACTTAAGTCAACCGCCTGGGCTAGAAGACAGAGAGAGCGATGTCCAGAGTAAACCTGTTCCCAGACGTCAACTGCCTCCACGAGTTGATCAAGTAGACGCCATGCAGATGGATTACAGAAGCAAATTTTTCCTGCCCCGTTTAACCAGGGCAGTTGAGCCGGTTGGATAATTCGCCAGTGGGAGAGTGAGGCGTTTGTTTTAGGGTCTTGTAAGCCAATCAACTTCTCCTGGTGGGCTAACCGCAGCAGCGAGCAACATCGGGCGTGGGCGTGTTGAATTGAAAATACGACTGCGGCGCTAGATGTCTCTCTGGGGCGTCCTGCTGGGGGGTGTGTGGCCGCCCAATTTTGCCTATAGTTTGCTGCGACTACCGTTTCTGTCAGAGCGTCATTAATGCTTTGCAGCCACTGACCGACGCCCGAGGCCGCCACTGTGAAATGCAGCCAACCGGAGGGTAAAGCTTGCGCCTGGCAGTGTGGATAGACAGCTTTCATAAAGTTTGTTTGCAGTGGATACGCGTTATGAGCTTTCGCTGCTGTGGATGTGGCAAATGTATTTGCCAGTGTGCTTGCAATGTCACTTGCAGGTTGATCCTCTAGGTTTGCCAATTTAAGTGAAACTGCTGATTTGTAAAGAACTTGACGGGGTTCCTTGAATTTACCTAAGGGTATCCTTTTTAATGAAAGAAACTGAGGTTTTTCCTGGCTCTTCGCCGAGAACAAAGGGCTAGCTGAGACGCCAGCTGCGGAGGCTTTGTTCCTTGAGCGGATTGCCTGGATAAGTTCGTTTTGTAACAACCACATCAGGGAAAAATGTGCCATAGTTAAGTAGGCATTTTTTTGAGGATTCCTGACCGATATTGTGTGTAGTCCTACTCTGAGTGCGATTGTCCCGCCCCCAGCTAGGGTCCGTAAAAGAGTATAAGCCAGTAAAGACTTGATAAGGAAGACACTGCAATTCGGTTAATTTACGGAATTTCAAAGCATGTTGTTTGCAAGCGGAGATATATTTGTACATCTATGGATATATCGGATACCCTTGACTAATAATAAGATTGATGTTGAGGCTTAGGTTTTTGATCAACCTCGCCTACATTTTTTAGGGGCCTTTTTGGATATAGAGCCCGTTATAGAGATTAAGCCGCTTGTTCCCTTGATACATACCCCCACTGCACGACTAGATTGATTGACTTGCTCTTGCACTTAACCTCACCCCCAGATTTTTAGCTATGTACTCAACTACCCAATCAGACAATGCTCGGCCATTCTTGACCTGGCAGCGAATCTTAGACTGGGCTCAGGAACACTACCGCTATCGTACTTTTAGCAAAGACGAAAAAATTCCGGCCCGTGCTGGCTTACTTTATTTAGTGCAGCGGGGTGCAGTTCGACTCATTGGGAATGCGCAAGTTAGCGCTAGCGTCAAACCTAAAAGCAGTCCTTCCCGAATGCCTCTAGTCGCCTCCGAAGAGGCATTTCTTGGATTTGTCGGAGCGGGTCAGCCATTTGAAATTGTGGCCCAATCTCCGTTCACTCTGCAGAGTTTTGCCCATGTAGACCAAACAGCGGTTATTTGGCTTTACTGGCATGATTTAGATAACTGGCCCCACTTTAGACGTGAAGTTTTGGACGCTTTCCGTTATCAGCATCAGCGAAAACTTCTCTGGCTAAGCACCCTAGGCCAACGGCGAACCATCGATCGACTGTTAGGTTTCCTCACCTTATTGATTGAAGAATACGGTCAACCTTGTGATGACGGTTACTATTTACCTTGGGTGTTAACCCATGCGCAGATTGGCAGCGCAATTGGGTCAACCCGAGTGACGGTCACTCGGTTGATGGGGAAGCTGCGCCAGCGCAACCTGATTCAGAACTATGGCGACAATCTGTTGTGTATTCCGTCTAACTCTGATCTGCGGCAACAAGCCTAGTCGCTGGTAAAAACAACTGGTAAAAAAACATAACAAAAAATCCGTCTGAGGTTAAAGCGTATACCTCAGACGGATTTTTTATAAAACTTATTATGTCTCTTTTGTGACGCAACTGAAAAGGCTCAAAGTAAGTTAGATAGGATTCGATAAATCAAGCGAAATAGGGTTGTAATGGCGACAGCCGTCAAACTGGCCATGATAGTCAGTAAAAGAACCATTTGAATAGGACTGGGATTGCCTGAGAAAACATCTCGTAGCGGTGGAAAGAGAAGGACCGCCCCTAGGGTGACCCCTGCAATGATGACCAAATCAAGCCGCTCGATAATCCTTCGTAGTTGAAGGAAGATAAGCCCTGCCAATAGAAATAGCCAGGCGCCGCTTCCTAAGACTGTGGTCCCCAGTAGACTGGTTAAGGCGATCGCCAATAATCCTCCCTCGAATCCGGTGAAGGCGACTCCCCCCAAAAACTCCACAATTGACATAGGGGGCGGGGAAACCTTGGCTGACATGGGGGGCGGGGAAACTTTGGCGGCTGGCGGTGGAGCGGCCAGGGGCGAAGGAGGCGCCTGAGCTAGCGGTTTCTGGAGACTGGTGGAGGGTCCGCTGGATTTACCGCTACTGAAGGCGGCGGGGGGTGACGCGACCTGACTGGCTAATGGAGACGATTGCGATTGCTTAAGCGCCGCCAAAACTTCGTCTGCAGAGGCATACCGCTGATTAGGAGTTGATTGGAGCATTTTATTCAGAACGTCACTTAAGGGGGGGGTTACTTGAGCATAGGGTTCCCAGTTCCAACTATTGTTATAAGAATCGTATAGGTCTGTGGTGGGTTTTCCAGTCAGCAGTGTGATGCAGGTAACGGCTAAGGCGTAAAGATCGGTGGAAGGATACACCGCGTTCCCCGCCATTTGTTCCGGCGGTGCGAAGCCTATTGAATAAATCCCAGTGGACTGCTCTTGGCCAGCCGCCGCCACACTGGCGACTTGTTTAACCGCTCCAAAATCCAGGAGATAGAGTAGACCATTTCTACCCCGCACAATATTCGAGGGTTTGATATCCCGATGGATAGTGCCGTTATTGTGGACAAATGACAACACCTTCAGCATAGAAGTGAGGATCTCCACCCCCTCTTCCGCCGAAAACCGGCCCTTTTGGGCTTGTTCTTGCTCCAAGTCCTGGCCGTCAACAAATTCTTGAACCAGATAAAAAAATTCTTCCTGCTCTCCAGGATGCAAGCTAGGGGTTATCAAGGGGAAGAAGGCGAATAAATCCGGAATTTGAGGATGGCGATTCCCCAATTCCTCGAGGGCTTCGGCTTCTCGCTCAAACAGATTTTGGGCGATTTCCAGTTGATCGGGGGTTAAATTTCCTGCCGGTTGGAACTGTTTGACGACACAATACCGCAATGTTGGAGTGTAGCGATCGCGGGCCAAGAAAGCCGTCCCAAACCCCCCTTTCCCCAAGAGCTTTTGGGGTAAGTATCGCCCACTGAGAATTAAAGGCATCCCGCAAGCTGTGCAGTATTTCTGCTGTACCGTCTTTAAGGTCGCGCCGCTGTCTAAATCGGGAAAGGAGTTAATGGGTCTAGAACAGCTGGGACGGGTGCAGTAAATCTCCATGAAACTTGGCTAAGACGGTGACTTGCTATTCGCGGCTCGATTAGGAGAGTCGGAGTCAAACGAGCCAGCCCTGGATTCTTCTACCTGCGAAGATCGGGCGACTCCATTATTTTTTCGATTTTCCTTTCTAAATTCTATTTCTCGATTGGTGAATTGGGGTAGGATTTCATGGGTGAAAGCCTCTGCCGCCTTTGAACGATATCGATTGGGGTTAAAAATAACTGACAGGGTGCGGTTCACCACCACGGATTCAATTTTGGCCCGGTGGATGACTCCCATC
>JAAUYH010186868.1_pt1 | contig 10257 bp, 8 predicted proteins | sample 7278061 | NCBI WGS metagenome assembly JAAUYH01 (sample SAMN14350203, study PRJNA611818) | marine sediment metagenome | isolation source: surface marine sediment (0.6m) | place: French Polynesia: Moorea | collected 2018-08 | reverse complement strand
GGACGGTGGATCGCTGGAGGTCGTTGACCAGGAAGTTGCACCCGGTGTCGAGAACCTGCAGGTGCAGTTCGGCGTGGATGTCGACGACGACAATTCCGTAGATCGCTACGTCAACCCCTCGGCCGCCAGCATCTACGACCCGGCGTCGGTGAACTACATTGCTGGCGCGCGCGTCATCACGGCCCGCATCTGGTTGGTTGTTCGCGGCACGACGATTGAGGTGGGCATCGAAGACAACGTCGACTATGAGCCAGGTGACAGAGACCTGGGCGTCCAGAACGATTCATTCCGACGCATGATGGTGTCGAAGACCATCCTGCTCCGAAACGCGAGATCATGATGAAACAGACATTCAGACAAAGACAACGAGGCGCGGCGCTGGTCGTCGGCCTGATCCTGCTGGTCGTTATTACAGTACTGGCGGTGTCGGGCATGAATACCGCGACGACGGAACTGGCGATGGCCCGAAACGACCAGACCTTCGAAAACGCATTCCAGGCCGCTGAAACCGGCCTCGAGGAAGCGCTTGCCCAGAACACCTTCGATACGGGCAGCCCGACGACGGTAACGAAGCCGATCACGTCGAACGAGTCAGTGACCGCGACGATCGATTTCGAAGACTCAACGATTGTGCCTGACAAGGCATTCAGTCTCGGTGTCGGCACGGGCATCGCTGCCTACCACTTCCTCGCGGAGGCGACGGCCGAGTCCAACCGCGACTCATCGCCGACGGATCGCGACGCAACCGCAACCCATACCCAGGCTTTCTACATCGTGGGGCCGGGCTCACCGTCACTCTATGCCCGGCCGCGACATGGAGTTCCCTATGATCAAGAAAATCCTTCTGACAGCCACCGCGCTGATGACGCTCAGCGTTGCAAACGCTGCCCCCGAATCACTGGAGCTGAACCTGAACGACATTCGTTTGCCGGTGTCCGAGTCGGGCATGATTACATTCAGGGCCTGCGACGACTGCCGGTTCCAGCAGGCGCTGGTCACCGCCGATATGCGCTGGATTGTGAACGGCTCGACAACCAACTTCGCAGGGTTTCGAGCGGGCGCCGCCAGCGCAAAAGACCGGAGTCGCTCGTCCGTGACCTTAACGTACGACAAGGAAGCCAATCGCATAACCCGACTGAAGGTGACGGTCCGATAGGCCGCAGTGAGGGAATCACAATGACTATTGCTAAATTTAAATGGACCGGTATCGCAGCGGCATTGACTATGTTCATCGTCGCGCCTGCGCTCGCGGACGACACCGAACTGCTGCTGAACAACCCGGCTACGACACAGGATATCACGCCAAACATCCTGTTTATTCTCGATACGTCAGGATCGATGGGCGATCCGGTGACGACCACCAAGATCTACGACTCCGTAAATGGCACCTACGAAGGAACCTGTGACGAGGACTACTATTACTGGACCGAAGTCGATGTCGTCCCGTCCTGCGACGCTGCAAATACGCGAAAAATCCTGAAGACGTCGTTCGTCTGCGACGCGGCAACTCGCCGCCTCACCGGTATCGGCCGTTACACCGACACAATGGCCCAGTATCGTGACGGCTCGTCAGGGTTCTTCAGCATCTTCTTGGGCCTCGAAAAGTTCCGCTGGCAACAGCTTGAGGCCGGAAACGAGTCTGACCAGGTTGAGTGCGAGGCCGACAGTGGCGAACATGGTCCGACCGACCTGTCGCCCGACGTCTACGCCAAGCGTGGTGGAGACGTCGAAGGCGACGACGCCTACACTGCCGATTCGGCCGAAGAACTCGACTGGGGCAGCTGGCCCGTCAGCCAGACCATCACAGTCTTCGACGGCAAGTACCTCAACTATCGCCAGGACGCCGAAACCGAAAGCCGCAACAAGATCGACATCCTGAAGGACGTCACCAAGGTCGTCCTGAATTCTGTCGAGAACGTTAACGTCGGCCTGATGCGCTTCAACTACGAAGATGGCGGACCGGTGATTCTCGACATGCAGGACCTCGACACCAATCGTGCCGAAGTTGAAGCCGCAATCAACTCACTTAGTGACGACGGTTACACGCCGCTCGCGGAGACGCTTTACGAAGCGGCGCTGTACTGGCGCGGGTTGCCGGCCGACTACGGCAACATCAACGATAATCCGACCGAGCCGCCCGATCCGGTTATACTGTTGCCGACAGACCCGGATGCGTTGTTGGCAGGATCAAACGATCCGAATGACGCGACGCCCCGAGTCTACGATGCACCGGTCAGTAACACCTGCACGAAGAATTACAACGTGCTGCTTTCTGACGGTAAGCCGGTTCGCGACACGGGCGCGCAGACCAAGGCACCTGACCTGCCGAACTGGTTCGATGCGCTGGGCCGTACCACCTGTGAGGGTACCGACGACGGTGACTGCCTGGATGACATCGCCAAGTACCTTTATACCGACGACATCTCCACCGAGCCGGGCATTCAGCTCGTCACAACACACACGATCGCATTCGCCAACTCGCTGCCGATCCTCGAAGCCACCGCGGCAGCATCGGGCGGCAAGTACTTCAAGGCGGATGACGTGGACGAGCTGACGCTGGCACTGCTCGAGATTGTCTCGACGGTTCAGGAGCGTTCGCTCTCGTTCGCGGCCCCCGCCGTGGCGGTGAATACATTCAACCGTACGAGGACGCTGAACGACCTGTACCTGACGACCTTCGCAGCTGAGACCAAGGTCCGCTGGCCCGGCAACCTGAAAAAGTACCGCATCAAGGATGGCGAGATCGTTGACGCCAACCTCGATCCGGCGATCAAGGCCGGCACCGGGCTGTTCGACGACGAAGCTGTGAGCTTCTGGGATATCGTAGAGGATGGCAACGACGTGACCCTGGGCGGCGCTGCAAACCAGCTCCCGTCGCCGGCTGCTCGTGTCCTCGTAACGAACAAGACCGCTAATATCGACCTGACCGCCGAGGAGAACACGATCTCGATCGAAAACAAGGATACGTTCGACCTCGCTGATTTTGGTCTGACCGGATCGGACGACGAGCCGACGAAGGAACAGATCATCAACTGGGCTCGCGGCATGGACGTTGCCGATGCCGACAACGACGGCGATTTCACGGAAGCACGTGACGAGATGGGCGATCCGTTGCACTCAGAGCCTGCCGCAGTTATCTACGGCGGCACTCAGGAAAATCCTGTCTCCGTCGTTTTCGCCGCGACCAATGAGGGCTACGTACATGCCGTCGACGGCGCGACCGGCCAGGAGCTGTGGGCTTTCGTCCCTCAGGAGCATACGCCGAACCTGACCAAGCTGTTCTTCAACTCTTCGACGACCAGCAAACACTACGGTGTCGACGGCGACATTATCCCGGTCGTATTTGACAAGGATAACGATGGCCAGATCGAAACGGCCGACGGTGACTTCGTTTACATCATCTTCGGCATGCGCCGCGGCGGCGCAGCGTATTACGCTCTGGACGTTACCAACAAGAACAGCCCCAAACTGAAGTGGCGCGTCAGCGACTCCGGTTTCGGACAGACCTGGTCCAAACCCACGGTCGCACGCATTCAGATCAAGGAAGGCGTCGATATCGAAGACAAAATTGCCGTCATCGTGGGCGGCGGATACGACACCGTTCACGATGTGCTGACTCACCCGAGCGACGCGGACGGAAACGGCAACGGCATCTACTTCCTGGATCTGGAGACGGGCAACCCGCTCTGGCGTGCGGCGATCGATACCGACGCGACGGCGGACCTGAAGCTCGACAAAATGACGCGTGCTATCCCGACGCAGATTCGTGTCATCGACCTGTCCGGTGACGGATTCGCAGATCGCATGTACGCATCCGACATGGGCGGCCAGATCTTCCGCTTCGACATCATCAATGGTGAGACGCGCGACAAGCTCGTCAGGGGCGGCGTCATTGCGCAGCTTGGCGCAGAAGGTAACCTACCCGCGACCGATGCGACCACGCGACGTTTCTACACATCGCCAGACGTGTCGATCTTCGGCGATACATTCCAGAACCGGCAGTTCATCGCGATCAGTCTCGGCAGCGGATATAGAGCACATCCGCTCGACAATACGCCAACAGAGCGTTTCTACTCACTGCGCGATCCCAACGTGTTCAATGTGCTGACGCAGGATGATTACAACAACTATACGATCATCAAGGAGAACACGCTCGTCGACGTTCAGGGCAAGGTTCGAACCACGGTCGGAAGTAACAAGAACGGCTGGATGTACACCCTGCCATCCGATCAAAAGGTACTGTCCGACTCCGTCACGTTCGACAATGAGATCTTCTTCGTCGCGTTCGCGCCGGACAATGGCAATAACTGTACGGCTGGACTGGGCAATAACTACCTGTATCGTATGTCCGTCATCAACGGCGACCCCATCGTGCAGAACCTCGACACCCTGGCAGCGGCTGACGCCGACGCCGAGCGCTCCGAGGACCTCGCGCAAAAGGGCATCGCGCCGTCACCGCAGTTCCTGTTCCCGACACCGGAAGCGGATTGCACGGGCACTGCCTGCAATCCGCCGCCGCTGGGCTGTGTTGGTATCGAGTGTTTCGACCCGGGCTTTGCTAACCTCCCGGTGAGGACACTGTGGACCCAGGACGGAATCGAGTAAGGTGGGCGTTTATGGGCATCGCATAATTCGCAAGCTTCGCGGTATTACGCTGGTTGAGCTGCTGATCGTCATTGTCATCATTGGCCTGATGGCGACGATTGCCTATCCCAACTACCGCGAGTTTGCGGCGCGTGCAAAGCGTGTGGAGGCAAAGGCGGCGCTGTTGCAGATTGCGCAGAACCAGGAGCGTTTCTACCTGAGCAATAACTCCTACACAAACGACATGACCAATCTCGGCTTCACGTCAAGTTCCAACTTCATCACCAAATCGGAGTCGTATTCGATATCAATCACTGCCGCCAATTCCAATGACTTTACGGCGGTAGCGACCTATCAGTTTGACGACTCTGAGAAGTTGAAGTGCGAGACGTTCACGGTGCGTGCCGACAACATCACGTCGTCGACGCCCGACACCGATTGCTGGGAAAGAACGCGATAAGGCGCGTGATTCAGAGCTAATCGATCAGAGGCTGGCAACCGATCCGGGTTGTCAGCCTTTTTCGTCTCCGGATGAACCGTCGTCGGCCGTGCTGGCGGGTTCCTCATTCACTGCCGAGCTTTCCCCGCTCTCTTCTTTCGAGAAAAACAACGAGTCGATAATCAGCAGCGCAGCGCCGACAGTAATTGCCGAGTCGGCGACATTGAACGATGGAAAGGCCCAATCGCCGAACCAGACCTGGATAAAATCGGTGACGTAGCCGAGCGCGATGCGATCCACAAGGTTTCCAATGGCACCGCCCAGAATCAGCGCCAGACCGGCGATGAGGATGAACTTACCGTGCCGTCGCTCGGTCCAGATCCAGTAAGTTATCCCTGCACTGACGATACTGGCCAGCGTGATGAAAAAGTAACGCTGCCAGCCGGACGCGTCGGCGAGAAAACTGAACGCCGCGCCGGTGTTTCGCTGGTGCGTAATGTTGATGAAGCTGTTGATCGGCACACGGTCGTACAATTCGACCCACTCGATGATCGCCCACTTGCTCGCCTGATCCAGCAGCACAATGACGCCGGCTACGACCATCCAGATCGCAAATCGTCCAATTCCAGTGTCTTCCTGCTCGCTCATTCGGTTTCCTGTTTTCAAGCCGCGTCTCGACGCAATGCCGAGCGGGCATTGTCTGCGTCGATGTTCATTTGTGCAATAAGCGCTTCCGGACCATCGAATTTCTGCTCCGTACGGAGTCGTTCGATGAACTCGACGTCGATATAACGCCCGTAAATATCGTCGTCGAAATCGAATAGGTGGACTTCAAGCAGCGGCCTGCCGCCGCCGAACGTCGGGCGTACGCCGACGCTCGCAACGCCGTCTCGCACGTCGCCAAGGCCACGCACGCGGACGGCGTAGATGCCCATCACGGCGCTCTGGCGGCGCCTGAGATCGACATTGGCGGTCGGGTATCCGAGCTTTCTGCCCAGCATCTGGCCAGGCACAACACGCCCAGACATGCTGTACGGCCGGCCCAGCAAAGCGGCTGCCCTGGCATCATCACCGACTGCCAGCGCATCACGGATCGCCGTACTGCTGACTCGTGTACCGTCGACAACGACGCTTTCCACATCTTCGACTGTAAAGTCCAGAGCGCGAGCGACCCGCCGGAGCAGGTTGACGTCGCCTTCGCGTTTTCGCGCAAAACGGAAGTCATCGCCGATCACGATGTGACTCGCATTCAGTCCGTGCACGACGATCTGCCGGATAAAGTCGGCCGCGCTGATGTTCTGCATCCGGCCGCTGAACCGGGGACAGAAGAAAATATCGATACCCATGTCCTCAAGCGCCGTGAATTTCTCCCGGAAGCGCATCAGCCTTGCGGGGGGCTCTCCGACAGAAAAGAACTCTCGAGGTGTGGGCTCAAAGCTCATAACGACGGCAGGTACTTTTCGATTGCGAGCTTCCTCGAGGACACGATTGAGCAGCGCCTGGTGTCCGAGGTGGAGCCCGTCGTATGCGCCGATCGTGATGACACTGCCATTTGCCAAAGAGGAAAACGGCATCTCTTCAGTATGTCTTACGAGGCGCATATCAGGATTGCTTGAGCTTTAGATGAGACGGGCGGAGTCCAACCAATAACAAGGCAGCGAAGTACACGGCAGCCGCGACGGCAACACTGAGCAGAAGCCACGACACGCGTGAGCCTATTGTAGCGTCCAGCCACCATTGCAGCGACCTTAGCAACGGTGACAGCGCCACCAGCATGACGACATTGGCAGCCGCCACCTGCAGTAGATACTTGAGCCAGCCTCCTGCCAGCTGCAGGACCTGGTCGCGACGCAGGATCCTGTACAGCAGGAACGCGTTGACCAACGCCGCTATCGATATCGCCAGCGCCAGACCGGCGTGCGGCGCCGGATGGTCAATAGACACCAGTGACCAGGCAAAAATGACACTCAGGACGAAATTGACAGCGAGCGCGATCAGGCCAATCTTGACCGGGGTCTTGGTATCTTCGCGGGCGAAAAACGCCGGTGCGAGAATCTTGACGAAAGAGAAGCCGACGAGGCCCAGGGCGAAAGCCTGCAGCGCCAGTGCCGTCAGTCGCACATCCTCCGACGAGAACGCGCCGCCGTAGAAGATTGTCGTCACCAGCGGTTCCGCGAGAATGATCAGGCCCACGGCCGATGGCACGGCAATTAAGGTGACCAGCCGCATTGACCAGTCAATGGCGTCGGAAAACGCTTCGGAGGCGCTATTGGCCGCCTGGCGTGACAGGTACGGCAATGTCACCGTGGCCAGCGCTATGCCGAATACTCCGAGCGGGAACTCCATCAAGCGGTCCGAGTAGTACAGCAGGCTGATCTTGCCGACGCTCAGCATCGACGCAAGAATGCCGCCCAGAAGTACGTTGATCTGTGCGACCGACGAACCGAAGATCGCCGGGAGCATCAGCCTGGCAACTCGTTTGACGCCTTGGTGCGCAGGCCGCCAGGACGGGCGCGGAAGGGCCCGGATAGCCATGAGGAACGGGACCTGGAAGCCCAGCTGCACGACGCCAGCGATAAATACGCCGTAGGCCAGTGCCATGCCGGGCTCCTCGAGCCGCGGAGCCAGCCAGATCGCGCAGCTGATCAACACGATGTTCAGCAGAACCGGCGTGAATGCCGGGACGGCGAAGCGGCCGTAGGTGTTTAGAATCCCGCCGGCGAAAGCGGTCAGGGACACGAAAAACAGGTACGGAAACGTAAACCTGAGCATCAGTGCCGCGACGTCGAAGCGCCCGTCGTCGCCGATAAACCCCGGCGCCACGATGGCCACCAGAACCGGGGCCGCGATGACACCGATTAGTGTTATGACAAAGAGAATGACGCCAAAGGTACCTGCGACGGAGTCGACGAACTCCCTGGCCTCCTCGTGGCTGTGCTGTTCCCGATAGCGCGCCATGACCGGCACGAAACCCTGTGAGAACGCGCCCTCGGCGAAGAAACGGCGCAACATATTCGGGATCCGGTTGGCGACCAGGAAGGCATCCATGATCAATGACGCGCCGAAGAAACGTGCGAAAACGACGTCACGAACAAGGCCAAGAACCCGCGAAAGCAACGTCATGCCGCCGACTACGGAGGTGCTGGCCAGCAGGCCGGAGCCACTCCTGTCAGCACCGCTCGAGGCCACATCCTCGGAATCGCGCCCGGAATTGTCGTTCGTCGCCGTCATTTAAGCCGAAAGTCTAGCCTATAAGTTTCGTAAAATCAGTGATTTAGCCTCAAGCACCAGGTATCGGTAACATTCCTTCATTTGCCATTGACTTTCCCCTGCTCGGCGCGAATAATACGCGGCTCTTTGATCTCTGGACACGGAAAACACAGTGGCAAACATCAAGTCAGCCCGTAAGCGCGCCAAGCAGGCGGAGAAAACGCGAAAGCACAACATGGGCCTGCGTTCACGCATGCGCACGCAGATCAAGAACGTATTGAAGGCCGTTGACGCCGGTGACAAAGACGCAGCACAGACTGCATACAAGGCCGCAGTGCCCGTCATCGACAGCATGGTCAACAAGGGTATCGTCACCAAGAACAAGGCCGCTCGTCACAAGAGCCGCCTGAACAAAATGGTCAAAGCCCTCGCCGCTTAACACGGCAACGCATACAAAAGTAAAAGCCGCCCTTGAGGCGGCTTTTTTGTTGCTGGGGCTTTGCCGAACGTCACCCAATCAGAGGTCGCGCTCCCAATCCTCCATCGGCTCGGTTTCAAACTCTCTGGCGATCGCTTTGGCCAGCGCCTCGGTACCCTGCCCCGTGGCCGCGCTGACCTCGAATACCTGGCCGGACCAGTCAAGTCCGTCAATCAGTGCCGCTCGTCTCTCGGCCAGTTCCTCGTTGTCGAGCAGGTCCACCTTGTTGATCACCAGCCAGCGAGGCATAGCGGCCAGTTCGGCGGAAAACTGTTCCAGTTCGCCGGCAAGTGCCCGCACGCTTTCAGCCGGGTTCACCGACTCGTCCATTGGCGCAATATCGACCACGTGCAACAGCAACCGGGTCCGCTGCAGGTGCTTCAGGAACTGGATGCCGAGGCCAGCGCCACCGGCAGCCCCTTCGATGAGGCCGGGAATATCGGCCATAACAAAGCTCTGAAGCCTGCCGACGCGCACGACGCCGAGATTGGGATGCAAGGTCGTGAACGGGTAGTCGGCGATCTTGGGCTTCGCCTGCGACATCGCTGAAATCAGGGTCGATTTGCCGGCATTCGGCATCCCGAGCAGCCCGACATCCGCCAGTACCTTCAGCTCCAGCTTCAGGTGTCGGCTCTCGCCCTGCGTGCCGGGCGTCGTCTTCCTCGGCGCGCGGTTGACGCTGCTCTTGAAGCGTGTGTTTCCGAGCCCGCCCCGGCCGCCCTCGGCGACCTTTTGACGCTGGCCGATCTCTGTCAGGTCGCAGATGATCTCGCCAGTATCGACGTCCTCAACAACGGTGCCCTGCGGTACGTGGACATCCAGGTCGGAGCCGGACTTGCCCGTCTTGTTCCTGCCGGCGCCGGGCTCGCCGTTCACCGCCTTGAACTTGCGGGCTACGCGAAAATCGGCCAGCGTATTCAGCGCGTCATCGGCCACAAGGTAGACGCTGCCGCCATGGCCGCCGTCGCCACCGTCTGGCCCGCCGCGCTCCACGTATTTCTCGCGCCTGAAACTGAGGCAGCCGTTGCCACCGTTGCCAGCTACAACGCGAATAGTTGCTTCGTCGACGAACTTCATTGGTCTGTGATATCGGCAGAAACAAAAAACCCCGCGACAGCGGGGTTTCTCGGGCAAAGCCTGCAGTGGCCCTACGCTTCCAATACGCTGACGTACTGGCGATTCTGCGGGCCTTTCTTCTCAAACTTCACGTGGCCGTCCTTCTTGGCGAACAGCGTGTGATCGCGCCCGACACCGACGTTGACGCCCGCATGGAAGCGAGTACCGCGCTGACGCACGATGATGTTGCCCGCCGTAACTTCCTGGCCGCCGTAAATCTTGACGCCAAGTCGTTTGGATTCCGAATCGCGACCGTTCTTACTGCTGCCGCCTGCTTTCTTATGTGCCATTGTCCTGAGTCCTCGTCATGAACTAAAGGCCAACGCCCTTAGTCGTCTTTCTTTGCCGTCTTCTTGGCTACTTTTTTCTTCGTAGCCTTCTTTGCCGTCGTCTTCTTTGCGGTGGCTTTCTTGGCCGTCGCCTTCTTGGC
>JAAUYH010126246.1_pt1 | contig 10258 bp, 11 predicted proteins | sample 7278061 | NCBI WGS metagenome assembly JAAUYH01 (sample SAMN14350203, study PRJNA611818) | marine sediment metagenome | isolation source: surface marine sediment (0.6m) | place: French Polynesia: Moorea | collected 2018-08 | reverse complement strand
ATGACGCTGAGCTTCATCCCCAAGCTGCTCGTGCTCGTACTGGCACTGGTTGTCGCCGGGCCGTGGATGCTCAGCATCATCATCAACTACACGACGCAACTCATGCAGCAAATACCTGCACTGATCTCATGAACACAAGAGGGTCCGGTAATGATGGCGAGACGAGACAATGAACTTCGATATCGCGATAGCGCCACTGGTCGAGGCGATCGCAGCATACACCTGGCCGTTTGTCAGGATTGGCGCTTTCCTGATGGTGATGCCCGTTATCGGCGGCAGCTTCGTACCAATAAGGGTTCGTTTGTTGCTGGCTTGCGCCTTGACGATTGTAATAACGCCGCTGGTTCCCAACGGGGTATACCCGGAGGTACTGAGTCTGGCGGGTCTGGTCACGATGATTCAGGAGATCGGGATCGGCGTCGTCATGGGATTCTCAGTACAGCTTGTCTTCGACGCGATCGCGCTCGGCGGACAGGTGATCGGCATGAGCATGGGTCTCGGCTTCGCCGTTTTCATGGACCGTGCGAGGGGCGTGAGCATTCCCGTACTTGGTCAGCTGTTCCTGATGCTTTCGATGCTCGTGTTCCTGGCGATCGACGGTCATCTTGCGCTGATCCAGTTGCTGGCGAAGAGCTTCACGGCATGGCCGGTTTCGGCGGGCAGCCTGACCTTGCCGGTACTGACCGAAGTCCTTGTGTGGACGGGACAGCTGTTCATCCTCGGTATGAAGATCGCGCTGCCGGCAGTGACTGCACTGCTGGTCGTCAACCTGTCGTTCGGCGTGATGAGCCGGGCCGCGCCCACGCTGAACCTGTTCGCGGTCGGTTTTCCGGTTGCCATGTTGTTGGGCTTCGCGGTCATTTTTCTCAACATGGGCGTCCTGATCGAGAACGTGTCGACGTTCCTCCTGCTGTCGCTCGAGATGGTCTCGCGTCTGCTTGAACTGCAGTGACGAGCAACTAGGCCATGGCAGAAGAACAGCAGCACCAGGATCGCACCGAACAAGCGACTCCCAAGCGCCGCGAAGAGGCGCGCAAGAAGGGAGACGTACCGCGATCGCGCGAACTCACGATGACAGGCGTAATGCTGTCCGGCGGTGCCGCACTGCTGATGCTCGCGGGACCGATGGGTACCCGGCTGCTCGACGCGTTTCGCAGTGGTTTTTCTATTGAACGCCAGGCCTTGTTCGACGAATCGCAGATGGTAACGGCGTTTGCGAGCATCGCAGGTGCCGCATTTATCAGCATTGCGCCGCTGGCGATGGTGCTGCTCGCGGCCGTGTTCCTGAGCGCGGTGGCGATCGGAGGCTGGTCGTTCAGTGTGCAGGCCGTCGGTTTCAAGACAGAGCGGTTGAATCCCGTCAAGGGCTTGAAGCGCGTGTTCGGTGCCAACGGCCTGATGGAACTCGTCAAGGCGCTTGCGAAATTCTCGCTCGTCGCTGCAATCGCGGTCGGCTGGCTCTGGTGGTCTGTCGACGATCTCCTGTCGCTCGGCCGCCAGCCGATCCAGTCGGCGATCCAGAGCGCGCTGAGACTCTGCGGCGTTTCGTTGCTGGTGATCAGTTCCGGGCTCATCGTCATTGCAGCGATCGACGTGCCATTCCAGCTCTGGCAGTACGCGAAGAAACTGCGGATGACCAAGCAGGAGGTCAAAGAGGAATTCAAGGAAACCGAAGGCCGGCCAGAGGTCAAGTCGCGGATCCGAATGCTGCAGCAGCAGATCGCAACGCGCCGCATGATGGAAGAACTGCCGACCGCCGACGTCGTGATAACCAACCCGACGCATTTCGCAGTTGCACTCAAGTACGACGAAGCGTCAATGGCCGCGCCCAGGGTCGTTGCCAAGGGCAAAGACCTGCTTGCGAAGCGTATTCGCGATGCAGCCGCGGAACACGACGTGCCGTTATTCTCCGCGCCGCCACTCGCGCGCGCCCTGTACCGCAGCACCGAAATCGGCGCCGAGATTCCGGCGAAACTGTACACGGCCGTGGCACAGGTACTCGCCTACATCTACCAGTTGAACGAAGCCCTGAGGCCGGGTCAGGAACGTCCCGAGCCGCCTGTAATCGAGGTCGACGAGGATGCTTGATAGCAGCAGCACAATCGCGAACGTAGCGCACGGGCTCGGTCTGCCGCTGCTGTTGTTGTCGATGCTGGCGATGATGATGGTGCCGATGCCGCCACTCGCGCTCGACATCTTCTTTACGTTCAACATTGCACTGTCTGTCGCTATCCTGCTGACGACCGTATACGTGAAGCGGCCGCTGGACTTCGGCGTATTCCCGACGATCCTGCTGGTCGTTACCCTGCTGCGCCTGGCGCTCAATATCGCGTCGACGCGGGTCGTCCTCCTCAACGGTCACACGGGCACGTCGGCGGCGGGCAAGGTCATCGAGGCATTCGGCGATTTTGTCGTCGGCGGCAATTACGCGGTCGGCCTCGTGATCTTCGCTATTCTCGTCATCATCAACTTTGTCGTCGTGACCAAGGGCGCCGGGCGCGTGTCGGAGGTTTCCGCGAGGTTCACGCTCGACGCGATGCCTGGCAAGCAGATGGCGATCGACGCCGATCTCAATGCCGGGATCATCGACCAGGATGAGGCGAAACAGCGACGCCAGGAGATCAGCGAAGAGGCGGACTTCTACGGATCGATGGACGGTGCATCGAAGTTCGTGCGCGGTGACGCGATCGCGGGCATCCTGATCCTGTTCATCAATATCATTGGCGGCCTGATCATCGGCACCAGCCAGCACGACCTGACGCTCAGCGAGGCAGGCCACAACTACACCTTGTTGACGATCGGTGACGGTCTCGTCGCACAAATTCCGTCGTTGCTGTTGTCGACCGCGGTCGCAATCATCGTCACGCGCATGTCGAAATCGCAGGACATGCGCAAGCAGGTTTTCCTGCAGCTTTTCACCGACCACCGCACGCTGCTCGTTACGGCCGGCGTGCTGGGTGTGCTGGGCATGATCCCGGGCATGCCGAACTTCGCGTTCCTGAGTCTCGCAATTGCCTGCGCTATCGCTGCACAGCGTATCGCCCGGCAAAACAGGCGACCGCAGGAACCCGAACCCGAGGACGAGCAGCCCGAGGCCCAGCTGCCCGAACTCGGCTGGCACGACGTCGATCCGGTCGATCTCGTCGGTCTCGAAGTCGGTTACCGGCTGATTCCGCTCGTCGACCGGGCAAGAAACGGCGCGCTCGTGGCGCGCATCAAGGGCGTTCGCAAGAAACTCACGGAGGAGCTGGGTTTCCTGGTCTCGCCCGTGCACATTCGGGACAACCTCGACCTGCCGCCGAATGCCTATCGCATATCGCTGGCGGGCGTTTCCGTCGGCGAGGGCGAAGTTCACATCGAGAAAGACCTGGCGATCAATCCCGGCCAGGTGTACGGCAAGATCAATGGCGTCGAGACCGTGGATCCCGCGTTCGGTCTGGAGGCTTACTGGATAGAGGCGTCGCAGCGCGAGGAGGCACAGATGCTCGGTTACACGGTCGTCGATCCCGCGACGGTCGTAGCGACGCATCTCAGTGAGTTGCTGAAAAATAATGCCAGCGAACTACTGGGCCACGAAGAGTGCCAGCAGCTGATGGACCGGCTGGCGGTATCGTCGCCGAAGCTCGTCGAGGAACTCACGCCGAAACTGCTGCCGATGAGCATCGTCGCGCGGGTCCTGCAAAACCTGCTCGAGGAGGGCATCCCGGTCCGCAACATCCGCAAGATCGCCGAAACGCTGGCGGAGCACGGTGCCAAAAGTCAGGATCCCGACACCTTGTCGGCGGCCGTGCGCGTCGCCCTGGGTCGCTCAATTGTGCAGTCCGTCGCAGGTTTGAGAAATGAATTGCCGGTTTTGACGTTGGAGCCGGAATTGGAACGGATCTTGAATGAGTCTGCACAGGAGGGCGGCAACCTGGGACTCGAACCGGCAATGATGGAACGACTGCACAGCACACTGAGCGAAAAAGCACAAAGCCAGGAAATCGCCGGCGAGCCTGCCGTACTGCTCGTTGCGCCGCCGGTCCGGCCCTGGCTGTCACGCATGATGCGCAACATCCGCAACCTGCACGTGCTGGCCTACAACGAGGTACCGGACGACAAACAGATTCAGATGATTGCGGCAGTCAGTTGATGGCCGCGATCGCGATGCAGGGAAGACCGAGGGTAGAAGAGCGAGACGTTATTGCCAATGAGCGAGCAATGAAGAGGGAAGGACTGTGAAGATCAAACGTTACCTGGACAAGGATATGAGGCATGTCCTGAAACGCGTGCGAGAGGACCAGGGACCCGATGCGGTCATCCTCTCCAACCGCCGCGTCGAGGACGGCATCGAGGTCATCGCCGCAATCGACTACGACGAAGCACTTGTGCGTCATGCCGTCGGCGAACCGGCCGAGTCAGGTGCACCGCTGTCGAGCGATGCGCTCGCGAGAATCGCCGAAGACGACGGCACGGCGGAGAGCCAGGCGATGGCGCCGGCGGTGCTCTCGGCCGAGCTCGTATCGCGCCCGTTGCAGGGTGACGTGTCTCTCGCCGACATGCAGAGCGAGATCGCCTCGCTGCGCGGACTGCTCGAAACACAGCTGGGCGACCTGGTCTGGAAAGACACGGCACAGCGGTTCCCGCTGCGCGCCCAGTTGCTCAGAAACCTGACGCGCCTCGGCGTTGCGCCCGACGTCGCCAACATCATCGTCGACCGACTCGATCCCGTTGACGACGTCCGCAATACCTTGAGCGCGCCACTCACGATGCTCGCCCAGACACTGCCTGTCGTAAACGACGACCTGTTGTCGACCGGCGGCACGATTGCGCTGATCGGCCCGACGGGTGTCGGCAAGACTACGACGATCGCCAAGATTGCCGCACGGTTTGCCATGAATCACTGGGCGGACGACATTGCGCTGGTCTGCGCCGATGCCTACCGCATCGGTGCTCGGGAACACCTGCAGGCCTTCGCCAATATCATCGGCTGCCAGGTATTCGCGGCGAGCAGCTACGACGAACTCCAACAGACGCTCATGCGCCTGTCCGACAAGAAACTCGTGCTGATCGATACCGAGGGACGCAGCCAGCGAGACCGCGACCTGTCCAGTCGCCTGGCCGCCTACGGCAGGGCGCAGGACCGCGTCAAGTTCTACCTGACGATTTCCGCGGCGAACCAGGAAGCGGCGCTCGACGAGACCGTGCGCGAGTTTAACCGCGTGCCGCTCGAAGGCTGCATCGTGACCAAGATCGACGAAGCCGCCCAGCTCGGCTGCGTTATGAGCACGCTGATCCGCAGCGACCTGCCAGCCGCCTGGTTTTCGGACGGCCAACGCGTACCCGAGGATCTGCATGGCGCGTCGCGCAAGAAGCTCTGGCTCGTCAACCAGGCGGCCGTATGCCTGGAGCAGAGCAACGTGCAAGTCGACGAGCGCCTCATGGCCGAGTCCTTCAGCAAAGCGAGTGCGGCTCATGCGTAGTGGTTCACAGAGCGCCAACCTGAAACGGTTCATGAGCCGCAGGCCCGTCAAAGTCGTATCGGTCTGCAGCGGCAAGGGCGGTGTGGGCAAAACAAACGTCGCCTCCAATCTCGCCGTAGCGCTGGGCGCGCGCAAGCGCAATACCTGCCTGCTGGATGCCGATGTCGGCCTTGCAAACGTCGACGTGCTGCTCGGTCTGCAGCCGCGTTACAACCTGTCTCACGTCGTCGCCGGCGAGATCGATCTCGATAGCACGATCATCGATGGCCCGCGCGGTATCCGGATCGTTCCGGCGTCCTCCGGGAACTTCCGTATGACCGATCTTCCGGCAGCCGCTCAGGCAGGCATCATCCAGGCATTTTCGGGTCTCTCCGACCATCCCGAGGTGATGGTCGTCGACACGGCCGCAGGAATCTCGTCCGCGGTCGCACGATTCGTTCAGGCGGCTCAACATCCCGTCGTGGTTGTCTGTGACGAGCCCGCGTCGCTTACCGATGCTTATGCGCTGATCAAGGTCTTCAGTCAGAACTACGGCGTCCAACGGTTCAACGTCGTGACCAACCAGAGTCGCAGTGCGGCATCAGGACGCCGGCTGTTCGACAAGCTCACTCGCGTGACCGACAGCTTCCTCGACGTCGTGCTCAGGCACCTCGGCGATATCCCGCGTGACGATTATCTCGTCAAGGCCGTCCAGCAGCAGCGAGCGGTCGTCGATGCCTATCCGAACAGTCCTTCCGGACTCGCGTTTCGCAAGCTGGCGAAGCGTATCGACGGCTTGCCCGACGAGCGCGACGCCAGCGGCGGTATCGAGTTCTTTTTCGAACGCCTGCTGAGCGCCAACGCGGGCGCCAGGGGGATGGTTGCATGAACACTTACAGCAACGTAGCGCCAGCGAGCGGGTTTTCGTCGGAAGATCTCGTCATGCAGAACGTCGAACTCGTGAAGCGTATTGCGCAGCATCTCGCAGCGCGCCTCCCGTCGAGTGTCGATATCGATGACCTGCTTCAGTCCGGCATGGTCGGACTCCTGGAGGCGGCCTCGAATTTCGACCCTTCCCGGGGGGCGAGTTTCGAAACCTATGCAGGCATACGCATTCGTGGCGCTATGCTGGACGATATTCGCAAGCACGACTGGACGCCACGATCCGTACATCACAAGTACCGCCAGGTGACCGAGGCGATCAACGCGATCGAGGGTGAAACCGGGCGCGCTGCGACCACGGAAGAAATCGCCGCGAAGCTCGGTATCAGCGTCGACGACTACCACAAGATAATTACCGACAGCGCCAGCGCACGCCTGTTCAGCCTCGAGGAGACGCTGGAGGAACCGGCATTCGCGCACCGTCCGCCGTCGTCGGATACCGCGTTACCGGAGCAGGACCTGTACCAGTCGCAGTTCCGCAACAACCTGGCAGCCGCGATCGAGCAACTGCCCGAGCGCGAACGTCTGGTGTTGTCCCTGTATTACGAACGCGGACTGAACCTGAAAGAAATCGGCAAGGTTCTCGATGTGTCCGAATCGAGGGTCTGCCAGATCCACGGCCAGGCCGTCATGCGACTGCGTGCGGCTGCAACGCGGTGGTAGAAGAGGACCGCAACATGTCTGACCTGTTCAGCAAGATCAAGCACATCACACCCTCGTATCCGGTCAAGCCGGTGCGGCCCGCGCAGAAGGATCGCCAGACCGGCAAGCGCGAACAGAACCGCGAGCGGCAGAAGCCGGACGACAATGACGACGAGGACAAGCCACTAATTGACGAGCACGTATGATGACGACTTACATACCCGCAATTGTGTACATCCTGCTGATCTCGAACCTACTGCTGGTTTCGGCGGTCGGGCTCGCCGTAATTCGTTTCCTGGACCGCGTCGACGAACTGGAGACGCTCGGGGAGAGCCCCAACGGCACGGCGCTCGCCGAAGAGGACGCGAATGACCCAGGGGATGACGTGCATCTCGAACTCGGCCGGCGACTGGAGAGGCGAATCGACGACCTGCATCGCATCGTCCGTATCGTGGCTGCGCAGCACAACGCAAAGGCGGCATCGACGGCAACCGCGGTGCCTGTAGCAACCGTCGTACCGATGAATAATGCGCTGCGAATGGCGAAGCAGGGCGCAACGATCGACGAACTGACAAGAAACTGCGGCTTGAGCATCGGCGAAGCCCGGCTTATGCGGAAGCTGCACGGCAAGGCAGCCAGTCACGGAGTGCATTGAGACAATGAGCGAAAGTGCCGGAAAAACGAGCAGGGATGACCAGTTCCGATTTGTAAGCCTTCTGGGTCTGGAACTCGAGAACGGCGACATCACGCTGCCGTCGTTACCCGACGTCGTCATCAAGATCCGCAACATGCTCGAGAAGGATACGGCGGACTTCGTGCAGATCAGCCAGGCCGTCAGCGTGGATCCCGTCCTCGTGTCGCGACTGTTCGTGTTCGCCAATTCGGCGTACTACAACCGCGCCAATGTGAAGACCGAAACGCTCGAGGGCGCCATCGGCCGCCTGGGCTTCGAAGTGGTGCGGAATACGGCGATGTCAATCGCGATGAAGCAGCTCTACGAGGCCGAGAAACACAGTCACTCGGCCAAACAGCTGCGGGCTGTCTGGGCGCGCGGTATGAAGCTCTCCTGCATGGCCTATGCTGTAGCCAAGCGGCGTCCGGATCTCAACGAGGAGACGGCGTTTCTTTGCGGCCTGATGCACGAAGTGGGCAAGCTGTACATCATTACCAAGGCGGACGATTTCCCGGACCTGCTCGGCAACCCGGAGTCGATGGCGAGCGTGTTCCAGGAGTGGAATGCGCAGATTTCGAAGAGCATCATCGAATCCTGGGGCTTCCCGGAAAACGTCATCGAATCGGCGGATCCCGACAGTTATGCCGATCACGACGACGACGCACCGGCACAGTACGCCGACATCATGCTCGTGACGAAACTCCTGATTGACAGCAATGATGCCGATGCTCTCGACATCGACGAGCATCCGTCCTGCGCGAAACTCGGCATCGATGAGAAGGTCGCGGCCGACCTGCTGGTCGCTTACCGAGACAAGCTGAAGTCGATGCAACAGTCGCTGGCCTGATCGCCGAAATGCGACATATTCAACGAGGAATGTGACCTAATTCTTTGGAATAAATAGGGAACCGACCTAAGCTCGGTTATCCCCAAAACCATCGCGCATCGCTGATGCGCCAGGGTGAGCCATGCGATTCCTGACCGTAATACTGGCTGCAATGCTAATAGTGCCGACGACGACCTTGGCGGAAGTCTACAAATGGGTCGACGAGGACGGCACGGTGCACTTCACCGACAAGCCGCCGCCGAACCAGGAGGCGGAAGAGGTCAAGCTCGACAATGCAGAGGGTCGCAGTGCCGCGACTTCCGGCGGAGCGAAAGACGTCGAAGCAGACGCCGACCCCGCAGACCTCGAGCTCTGCGACAAGGCCATCAGCAACCTGCGCCGTTTCACGCCCGTATGGGAACGCAAGATTCGTGAGCGCATGCCGCAAATGGCGCCGCAGGAGCGACAGCAGGCCGAACAGGCGCTGGCGGAGCTCAAGCAAGACCTCAGGAATGCCGGTAGTCTCGAAGAGTGCGTCAGCGACATGGCCGATCAGACCAACCGGCGCAATGCCCATTGCCTGGCGAACGTGCCCGACGCCGATACGGCGATGTTCTGCGTGCTCTAGCAGGTTGCTAGTTGTCTGCGGCGTCCAGCTGCAAGCGGCGCATCCGCAACGTCTCGGACTCGAGATTGAACATGTGCTGGATCAGGATCTCGCGCTGAGATGCCGGCATGCCGTGGAATTCGATGGCAACTCCGTAAGGCAGCTTCGGATCCGCGCTCGGCGAATCGGTTTGCCGCACGACGTGGCAGAATGTCTCGACGAATCGGTTGTCGGTCGACAACAGGAACTGAAGATGCAGTTTTGTGCCTACGGCCAGGGCCTGCTCCGCTGCGAACACCATGCCGTCGGCGCCGACGTCACAGGTCTGCGGCGGCTGCTTGACGAGCGACGCCTTGGTCTTGCGCATGCCGGGTAGCTGGTTGAGCACGAGATTCAGTTTGTCGTTCAAGAGCGTCATGCACTTGCCAGCGTATTCGTTCTCGGCACCCAGACGGTACATGACCTCGCTGAGACGTGCGTCCAGGTCGACGATCTGTGCCTGTACGCCGTCGTCGATGCCCAGTTTGAGCTTGCGGTGATCGAGCCCGGCGTGAAACTCGTCGTCGGTGATGACTTCGTACTTCAGGTAGACGGATTCGCTGACTCGAAACGAACGACGATTATCCTGTCCGTTTGTCATGGCGTGGTTTCCTCCATAGTTTCGGTCGTCTCGGGCACCTCGTCTGCCTCGCTTTGCGCCATCGCTTCCATAATGGTCATGCGACGAATCTTGTCGAGTTCCTTGCCGCGGACAATGCTGATGTCGACGCGCCGGTTCTTGGCGCGATTCCCGGCCGAGTCGTTCGGCGCGCGGGGCCGCGTATCGGCGTGGCCTGTGACGATCACGTGATCGTCGTCGAGGTTTGCGACCTTGAGTAATTCATGAGCGACCGATACGGCGCGCGACGTCGACAGGTCCCAGTTGGAACGAAACCGCGCATTCGATATGGGTATGTCGTCGGTGTGACCGGAAATCGTGACTTCGCCACTGTCGTTGTCGATCAGCTCGGCGATTTTCTCGAGGGCAGGCAGAAACTCGGCGCGCAAATCCGCGTAGCCTGAATCGAATGTGGCGAAGTCACGATTTCCGGTCACACCGACGACATACCCATATCGAATGCGCGGTT
>JAAUYH010160265.1_pt1 | contig 10260 bp, 7 predicted proteins | sample 7278061 | NCBI WGS metagenome assembly JAAUYH01 (sample SAMN14350203, study PRJNA611818) | marine sediment metagenome | isolation source: surface marine sediment (0.6m) | place: French Polynesia: Moorea | collected 2018-08 | reverse complement strand
AATAGAATTGCTGAACAAGAGCAAACTCAAGCAACTTTACAACAAGAACTAGATAATAAACAATCTCAAATTCAAGGCTTAAAAACAACTAACAATAACTTACAGCAAGAAATAAGTCAAAAACAGAGTGAAATAGCTGATAAACAAGTAACGATCACCAAACTAGAAAACAATTTAGCCCAAATAGAGCAAATATCTGAGACTGTTCAACAAGAACTTACTCAACAAAAAGAAGAGGTTAACAGTTTACAAAAACAATTGCATCACCATGAAGCACAAAATAAAAATCTTCAGCAACAACTAGAACAAGAAAAAACTAAATCTCAAAAGCAATCTACTGATAACCAAAAATTACAACAAGAAATTACTGAAGTTAGAGAAGCTTTATCTCAACAAAAATCTAGTTATGAGTCCTTGGAACAAACGTTACATACTAAGAATGATTCTTTGAGTAAGTTGCAAACTAAACTAGAAGAGCAAGAATCTTTACTGGAAGAGCAAAATAAGGGTAATAAATACAAAAATATGACTATAGCTGCTTTGACTGTACTTTCTCTTTCCTTAACTATAATTTCTGGACTACTTGCTAAGACCTATTTTACGGGAATTTCTTAACTGAAGTTATCTGTTTGTCAAAAGAACTTATTACTTAATGCACACATTAACTGATGTTGTACAAGTGTTACTGTTAGTCAAAATAAACTCGCCATAATCAGCTACATCATCTAATCCCATGAGATTTAAGACTATTTCTAGAGCCAGCCATATTGTTAATTTAAGTAGCAGTTTATGCCATTGTAGTTTCATCTGTATGACCCAAACTCATCCTCTTCTACTACTTACATATATTCAGAAGGGGAGAAGTTATGCAGTTTTATTTACTGAATGATTGCCTTCTTGGAATCATGTCTCTTTTCTGTTACTCAATTTAACTTTTTCTAATTCTTCTTAATTTTTTAAAACATCCCTTTGTAAGCTATACTCCTTTCTACTCGCTTTATTCTTTCTACTGCTTCTCCCAAATGACTCAACTCCTAACAGCTACAGGATTATATAAAAGTTTTGGTGGTATTAAAGCCGTAAATAATGCTCACATTGAAGTAAAGCAAGGAAGTATTACTGGTTTGATTGGACCCAATGGAGCAGGAAAAACCACATTATTTAATTTATTATCCAATTTCCTTCGTCCTGACGAAGGCTCAGTAATATTTGATGATCAAGTTATCGATCATCTAGCTCCCCACAAAATTGCCCAAAAAGGATGCATTCGTACCTTTCAAGTAGCGCGGGTATTATCTCGTTTATCAGTACTAGAAAATATGCTCCTGGCAAAACCCCAGCAAACAGGGGAAAGCTTTTTAAAAGTATGGCTACAACAAAAGCAATTAAGACAAGAAGAAAGAGCTAATAAAGAACAAGCAATGGCTATTTTAGAGTCTGTGGGGCTAGCAGCCAAGGCAAATGATTATGCAGGCGCATTATCGGGAGGACAAAGAAAACTCCTAGAAATAGCGCGGACTCTCATGACTAGTCCCAAGTTAATCTTATTGGATGAGCCAGCAGCAGGGGTTAACCCTACCTTAATTAATCAAATTTGTGAACATATACAAAGATGGAATCAACAAGGTATTTCTTTCCTAATTATTGAGCATAATATGGACGTAATTATGTCATTATGCGATCGCGTTTGGGTATTAGCAGAAGGTACTAATTTAGCTGATGGAACACCAGAAGAGATTCAAAATAATTCTGATGTGTTGGAAGCTTATCTAGGTGAATGATTAGTACCTCTGCTCAATTAAGTATTCAATGAAATTATGACCTATATTTAGCGGATGTGGTTTTGATTTTTCATGGTTAAAATGGACTGTATCTTTGAGGAGAAATATGTCCTACCAACCTCCACATCTCACTGAATACGAACTAGACGAGCTTATTTATAGCAGTGATCGAACCTTAGTGTATCGCGGACTAAGTAGAGTATATTCTCAATCAGTAATAGTTAAATTTGCTAAATTTATATCTGATGAACTAATAGCTGATTACTCCCATAATTACCAAATTGCTAGTAACCTTAACTTTTCTGGTATTATTCAGCCCCTTCACTTCTACAATTGGGGAGAGACTGTGGCTTTAGTTATGGTTGACGAGAATTTAGTTTCTTTAGGTAATTACTTAAAATCGAGTTCCAATTCCTCAAAATCAGAAATACTATCTCTAGATGATTTTTTTCCTATTGCCCTTCAAATTACTGATATCATTAATCACTTATACAATCATGGAATCGTTCATAGTCAGCTTAATTTTGACCATTTACTAATTCATCCTGAAACTAAACAAATTAAACTGATTGATTTTAGTAAAGCCTGGCAATTTCCTGTAAGAAATTATGGCGATTTTTCTCCCGAAACAACAGCAACACAAACCCATTATAATTACGATCTATATAGTTTGAGCACCATCTTTGTTCAACTTTTAACGGGAACTACTACTACCCCAGAAAATAATCTGGAAAGTTTACAAATTCCGGGTATTCCAAAGGAAATTTCAGAACTTCTCAACAAGTTAATTGCTGAAAATAGCCTGAATTTCTATAATTTGGCATCTGAACTGAGAGAAGATTTGCTCTGGTGTTGGCAACAGTGGCAATTTCGTGATCTTACTCAAGCTCGCTCCATCGAAAATCAGCAAGATATTGTTTCATCTTCTCGGAAGTGGCAAAAATATTCGACAGTCGAGCCAACATTAGCTCAATCTAATAACTTACTCCAACTGATATTAGACAATATTCCCCAAGCAATTTTTTGGAAAGATCGTAATTCTAATTATTTAGGTTGTAATCGTAAATTTTTGGAATATACAGGTTTAACTAGTGAAACAGAAATTATTGGCAAATCTGATTATGACTTACCTTGGAGCAAAGAAGAGGCAGATTTTTATCGGGAATGCGATCGCAAAGTTATGGAAAATAATGTTCCAGAGTCTTACATACGTGAAACAAAGCGAACAATTACTAATAGAGTCTATTGGTTAGATACTAAAAAATTCCCCCTGCGTGATTTATCAGGTAATGTGGTAGGAGTTTTAGGTACTTATGAAGACATTACTGAAAGAACCCAAGCCAACATTGCCTTAGAAAATCAGCTCAAGCGCATTACTCTACTAGGAAAAATTACCCGAGAAATTCATCAAAGCCTCAATACTCAAGAAATTTTTGCTATTGCAACTAGAGAAATTCGCCATATTTTGCAAGTAGATCGAGTAGGAATTTTGCAACTTTTTGAGGATTCTAATTATACAGAAGGAAAATTTGTTGCTGAAAATGTAGTTTTTCCCTATTCTTCTGCTTTGTTTACTAATATACAAGATCATTGTTTTGGGACAGATCATGCTTTAGATTATCACTTAGGTAAAATACAAGCTATTGCAGACATTTATCAAGCAAATTTTAGTGATTGCTATCTTGAAACTTTAGCTAAGTTTCAGATTAGAGCTAATTTAATTATTCCTCTATTACAAGGTAATAAACTATGGGGACTACTATGTATTCATCAATGTTCCCATCCTCGTCATTGGCAGGAAGAAGAAATTACTTTTGTTCAAAAAATTGCAACCCAATTAAATATTTCACTCTATCAGGCAGAGTTATTAGAAAAAGCGAAAAAGCAACATCAACTACTAGAAGAACAAAATAAAAAATTATTAGAATCCAAACAAAAAGCCGAAGCAGCTAATCATGCTAAAAGTGTTTTTCTCGCCAATATGAGTCATGAGTTAAGGACTCCTCTCAATGCAATTTTGGGCTTTAGTCAACTATTGCAGCGGGATGACTTTTTATCAACCAAGCATCAAGAAACTTTAAATATTATCAATCGCAGTGGTGAACATTTACTAAATCTAATCAATGATATTTTAGAAATGTCTAAGATTGAAGCAGGAAAGATTGAACTTAACTATACAGATTGTAATATATATAGGTTGTTGGCTAGCATTGAGGAAATGTTACAAATAAAAGCCAGATCTAAACAATTAGATTTAGTTTTTAATATCGATCATAATTTACCCCAATTTATCAAAATTGATGAAAGTAAACTTCGTCAACTTTTGATTAATCTTGTCGGCAATGCTATTAAATTTACTAATGTCGGATCAGTAAATCTAGAAATATTATTAGAATCTACAGATGCTAATAATAATCGCTTAGTCTTTATTATCAAAGATACAGGAATTGGTATTGCTGCCTCAGAATTAGAAACTTTATTCGATCCTTTTATTCAAACTACCTCAGGAATAAAATCTCAAGAGGGAACAGGTTTAGGATTAACTATTAGTCGTAAATTTGTTCAATTAATGGGGGGAGATATTACAATTCAATCTCAACTTAATGTGGGAACAACAGTAAAATTTGACATTAAATATCAAAAATCCCAAAGAATCCTATCGAATAGAGAAACAAAGCCTCAAGTTGTCGGATTAGCTCCTAATCAAGAGAATTATCGTATTTTGATTGTAGAAGACATTAAAGAAAATCGTCAGCTAATATTAGAAATATTAGAATCTGTAGGTTTTAATGTTAGAGAAGCTCGGAATGGTCAACAGGCTATATGGATTTGGCAAGAATGGCAGCCTCATTTAATTTGGATGGACATTCAAATGCCGATTGTGAATGGTTATGAAGCAATTGAACAGATTAGAAAACGGGAAAAAAGGCAAAAAAATCTTCAATCTACGGTGATTATTGCCCTTACAGCCAGTGCCTTTCAAGAAGAACGAGAAAAAATCCTGGCTATTGGTGCTGACGACTTTGTTAGTAAACCTTTTGCAGAATGGACAATTTTTGAAAAGATACAAACCCATTTAAAAGTTGATTTTGTATGGCAATCTGAATCATCTACAACACAAATCCAATCCCAAAATCAAACTATTCTCAATCAACAGGAGCTTATTAATGTTTTATTATCTTCCCCCATCGATCAAGACTGGATTAATAAACTACATTTTGCTGCGATCGAGTTGGATGAAGAACTAATGATAGAGACTATTGAAGAAATTGCTGCGGATTATCAAAATTTAGCCCAAACATTAACCCATTGGGTTAATAATTTTCAGTTCGATTTAATTGCAGATGCCACTGAAAAGTTGATTCAAGGCTATAAATAATCCACAATTTATCTTTTCATTTAGACAATTAATTTTGATTATTATTTTATGGCTATTAATATACTTATTGTTGATGACAATCCTGCTAATTTACGTCTATTATCAGATATTTTGCGAGAACAAGGTTATCAAGCCAGAAGAGCAATTAGTGGTTCTTTAGCTCTCAAATCTCTTGAAGCTACTATCTTTGATTTGATTTTAATGGATATTAATCTTCCAGGGATGAATGGTTATGAAATATGCGAAAAAATAAAACAAAATTCTAAAACCAAACATATTCCTGTAATTTTTATCAGTGCCTATGATGAACCATTGGATAAAGTTAAAGCTTTTAAAGTTGGAGGAACGGATTATATTACCAAACCCTTAAATAATGAAGAAGTGATCGCAAGGATTGAAAATCAAATTAAAATTATTCGACTTCAACGAGAAATTAGTTTGCAAAATATTAAGCTAAAACAACAATATTTGAAACGTACAGAACAATTAGAAAAAACAGAGCAATCGTTACAAAAATCTCAAAAAGAATTATTAGATAAATCGTTACGGGATAACGTAACTGGACTCGAAAATCGTGTTGTATTTATGGGCAAGCTGAGAGAAGCTTGTCGTAAATTAGCAATTAATAATGATTATAATTTTTGTATTTTAGTAATTGAATGTAAATATCTGGCTCTTTATAATCATCTTCTTAATTTTGAAATCAAAAATCGAGTTTTATCAAAAGCAGCTAAAATATTGAGAGAATCTTTGCCAGAAGATATGACTTTGGCTCGATTAGATGACAATAATTTTGTAATTTTACTAAGTTCAAGAAATAACTCAAATAATGCTATTGAAGTAGCCAAGAATTTGTATTCTAAATTTCAAAAACCTCTGATCTTAGATTCAAAAGAAGTTTTTGTAGATTTTTACTGTGGCATATCTTCGGGAGAAATATTAAAAGAACGGAAAGAAAATCCGATTCAGCAAGGAGAATTTTTGTTAAAAGCTGCTAAAATGGCTCTGTTTCAAGCAATAGAACTAAATAACAGTCAATATAACTCTAAAGTATTTACTGCCAAGCTCGACCATGATTTCAAATCGAAACTCAACTTAAAAGTCAAACTACTTAACTTTATTGAAAAAAGAAATCTAAGAATTAATTATTTACCAGTTATTAACTTAAAAAGTAAGCAAATAAAAAATTTATATGCTGAAATTAATTGGGATATTTTTCAATCAAAAAAAATGGCTCAAGAAGAAATAATGTCTTTAGTTAATAATCATAAATGTCTTGAACTTCTTAATAATTTGCTTATTGAAAAATCTTGTAATGAAATAAGAAAATGGCAAGAACAAACTCTCTGGGATGAATCTTCTGAGTCAATTTGGGATAAGAACTTTAGTTTTAATATTCCTTTGTCTGTAGAACAATTTTTTCAAGGTAGTCTATATACCCAGATCAAGGTAACCATACAAAAGCAAAATGTAGATGGAGAAAATATTTGTTTAGAAATACCAGAGGGAGCAGTTTTAAGCAAGCCTGTTGCCTCTGAAAGTATACTTAGAAAACTTAAAGAACTCAATATTCAATTAAGTATTAGTAATTTCAGTGCTAATTATTTTGCCCTTAATCAAAAATACAAGTTTCCTTTTGATAATTTAGTAATTAACTCCTCTTTTATTCAAGATATCTCTGATAACAAATTAAATAAAGACTTGATTCGGAACATGATTGCTAAAGTTCATGAACACAAGATGACGATAACAGTTGCAGGTATCACTAAAGAACAACAAGTTAAAGAATTAAAAGAACTTGGTTGTGACTATGGCAAGGGTGACTGGGTTGCACAACATATCGATCCAGAACTAATTCTGTAGATTTGACACTGCTTGTGGCTTTGTGGCTACTTTACTGCTCAATTGTATTAATTCTATTTTATAGCCATTGGGGTCTTCTACAAAGGCAATTACTGTTGTACCATGCTTCATTGCTCCAGGCTCTCTAGTTACTTTTCCTCCTAGAGATTTGATTTTTTCGCACGTAGCGTAAATATCATTAACTCCCAGAGCAATATGTCCATAGCCATCACCTAAATCGTATTTATCTACACCCCAGTTATAAGTTAGCTCAATAACAGTATTATCTTTTTCGTCTCCATAACCAACAAAAGCTAGGGTAAACTTACCACCTGGATAGTCTTTTTGCCTAAGTAGCTTCATTCCCAGAACATCGCAATAGAATTTTATAGACTCTTCTAGGTTGCCTACTCGCAACATGGTGTGCAACATTCGCATAAATTAGCTACTCCTGATTTTTTAAGCACTTGGGGTAATATTTTCTCATTTAATTTTATAGAATGTAGCTAATCTCAGGGAATTATGTTGCATCTTGTTACAAGATGTTTCGCTGAGGGTCAATTATGACGCAAATTAGTGTTTGAACATCCTTTTTCATCAGGAGTTAATTTATTATGCCTATATCTGAGACTCAAATTTTTGTAGCTCTTATAATTGCTCTGTTTCCCGGCTTTTTGGCTCTTCGCCTTTCTACCGAGCTTTATAAATAAAGCAATATCTTGGTAGTTAATACCTAAATCTCTAGAGATCTTGGGTATATCGGTTTTAAGGTTGGCGATTCTATTAAAAAATTGCTAGTCTTAAAGCCCTAATTATTTATTAGGGATATAGAGCAAAATAGTTCTACTAGCTGATTTTTGAGATAAATTATGAAGCTATCCGCTGGTAAAAATGATCGGGTTTTTGATGAACGACGAATCTTTCGTTATAATCGCGACAGAAATCAAGGAGTCGTTACTGAAGCAGTATTAAAATTATTCTTCAGTATAGTGATTGGGATGACTGGTATTGTTTCTCTGATTAAGCTACTACCTCATCACAATATCCAACAAGGAAAATTGAAGGAACTAAGAGCACAAGTTAAAGAAACAGAAATTAGAGTTTTTAAATTACGAACTGAACTAAATCGTAATTTCGATCCTCAGCAAACTCAAAGTTTATTAGAGGAATATAGTGCCTTAACTACACCTGATCGTATTCACGTATTTGTACAAGATACTAGTAATGCTCCAATCTCTGATTCTAAGATAGTGTCTAATCTCCAAAAAGATTAGTTAAGGAATACGGGCTGTAATAATTCAGTAAGCCAACCTTGTACTTTTTGTTGGTAACTAGCTAAGCGGGTTTTTTCAGTCAGCAATTCTAAGGATTTTTGGTAGTCGGCTACAGCACAATTCCAATCTCCTCTTAGGTGATAAGCTCTGCCTCTTTCTCCATAAACTCTCTCTGCGAGATTGTGAGAAAGAACCAAACAAATATCAAAATTACTGATAGCTAAATCGTAACTTTCAAGATCGCGGAAAGTTATACCTTGGTTAATCCAGGCTCTAATGTTTGCGGGATTGATATCTAAGGCTTGATCGTAGTCGGAAATTGCAGCTACTAGATCACCTTGAGCTACATAGCAGTTAGCACGATTGTTGTAGGCGCTGTCTAGATTAGGATCGATTTCTAGAGCATGAGTCAAATCCTTTAAAGCTTCTGTTAGCTGATTGTTACGGAAATGCATTAGACCTCGATTATTATAATCTAAGGCATTATTAGGACAGAATGAAATTAACTCGTCAATTAACGCGATCGCCACAGCATAATTTCCTGCTGCTATATTTTCGTCAATAGAAGAGCGTAATCGAGGTTCTAACTGCTCATAGCGTAAATAGGCATCCTCATCTGGAGATGAGAGAGAGGTGTTTTCTTTGGGCTGTCTAGAGTTGGCATGGTCATAAAATTCAGTTCTCATGGGTTCTAATTCAACCTTTCCTAGAGCTACTTTATTATTTAGTTATGTTGGTTTTGCTGTTTTATGTGTCAGCGATTAAACTGTCTCACGGTTTGCCACCTATTTAGAAAAAGATTTAGTTAAATTTGTAACCTTTTAGCTAAATTTTCGGTGAACTTAATAGTTTCATTTAGTAGAATGCCCCAAACGAAAAAAAAAGTAACATTTAGTAAAATAGTTTGATTTTGTGAGGTTTAACGTTATTTTGTTAAAAAGTTTGGTACTGAGAAGAGGATAAAGTGCTTGATCCCCAGTTTAGTTACTACTTAATGGTAGTAACTAAGATTAATCTTATTGTCTGAAAAAATGCTTAGAATTGAATCGGCTATACGTCGTAAATTGTCTGCTTTAAACCTATGGCTTATTGACGGTACATATAGCTTGGCAGTATTTTATGTGCTTTTATAACAATTCTAGGCAGAAGTTAGTTGAAGAACGATAACATTTATTTGATATAGCTTCTTTGTGAATTATGGAGTTGAGATTTTAAATAATATGAACGCTACAAAAGTATTTACTGAAGAAAACGATGTTAAACAGCAAGATTACTGTGTTTTTGGTCTAGCAACTTGTTTTTTGCGTGAAGAAGGTGAAATCCATGAAGTAAAAGTTGTTGAACCAATTCCATCCGCAGCTTTAGAAGCTATCATACAGGGAATTCCTACTTCTTATGAATTGGCTTGTGCAAAAGCCCTAGGAGATATTTTGAGAGATGATACCCCAAGTATTCCTCAAGAATTTCCTCCTGAAGCTCAACTATGCGATAATTTTATCGAAAGAGCGATCGCTGCTACTCGTACTTACAAGACTCGCCCTGAAGCAACAAATCATATTCCTGTGGGGACGCTCAAGCAAGATTTAAACTACTCTCTGGCAAAAAAAAGAGTCTTAAACAATAGCAACGTTGTAAAAACAGAAGATAATGTGAAGCAGCACGAATATACTCATAAAGTGCTTTAATCTCAAGAATTTTAATAGCGATCGCAATAATTGATATTATTTATATTTAATGCGATCGCATCAAGTAATTATTGAATCTTAATATAACTTTATTAATCAAATTCAAGAAGCTCAAATGCTCGATTTTTAATCGAATTTGGTTCGACTTTTTTCCCTAATTGAGTTGGGGTTAACTTCCCTTCAAAAGTTTCAAAAGCAGCTTCAGTCAGAGCATGATCATAAGCTTCATTAATTATTTCTTTTAAAGTTTGTTGATTAGCGTAATAACCACCAGCTTTCCGCCGTTTATTAGTTCGGTT
>JAAUYH010038830.1_pt1 | contig 10261 bp, 8 predicted proteins | sample 7278061 | NCBI WGS metagenome assembly JAAUYH01 (sample SAMN14350203, study PRJNA611818) | marine sediment metagenome | isolation source: surface marine sediment (0.6m) | place: French Polynesia: Moorea | collected 2018-08 | reverse complement strand
TGCGAAATTTCTTCTGCTGACATCAGCATGCCTCTCCATGTCCGCATTGTCGGCCGCCGGCGCGCAGGCACAATGCCGGCTATGCGGTGAAGCGCAAAACAGCATGACTCGAGACGGGCATGATGAACGGGATGGTGAGATCCCGCTCAAGATAGAGATCACAGCCAATCTCAATTTTTCCAGGCTGGCCCTGTTGAACCGGTCCGGGGGTGATGTCACCATCGATCCGGTATCCGGCAGCAAGCAGGTACGCGGCGGAATTGCTGATCTCGGCGGTCTGTCGCTGCATGGCGAGGGACGCTTGCGCGGAGAGCCTGGCCGACATGTGCGCATATACCTGCCCGAACGGATCCAGCTTACCGCACCCAATGGCGCTTCGGCGGAACTTGAGCGGCTGGAAACCAACCTGCCGGCCCAGGCGCAACTTGACCGGCAGGGCCGGCTCACATTCACCTTTGGCGGGCGGTTGCGGGTTACCGGCAATACCAGTGGCCAGTTTCGCGGCCGGATCGCGATTACCGCGGAATATGAATGACCTAGCGCCGGCTCGCTGCCTTGCGCGCAATCAATAGCAACTCCTCTTCGACCAGCACGGAGCCAGCGTTGCCGCTGCTCTTCATCGCGATCTCGAGCGCCAGTACCCGTTCGACCAGCCGTTCGATATGGGCGGATGACCAGATTTGCAGCTGCCGGGCAAAATTGTCGCGGTCCTTGAAGAAGACGCTGGGGTGGTTGGCAACCGTCCCCGGGCTCTTCCCGTCCTCCACTTTCGCCCGCAGGTCGGCAAGCTTGGCAAGGTGGCGCAGCATGATCCGGATCAGGCCAACGTCATTCAGACCCTGCCCATGTGTGGTGGCAATCTCCTTTGCCAGGCGAACCGTGTCACCGTTCAGCGCGGAGTTGACCAGCAGGCCGATATCTTCCTCGTCATTCTCGGCGCCAAGCACCGCGAGAAGGTTCCGGTCGACCGGCTGCGGTTGTTCCGGCCGTGCGTCGCAGTAGAGCGCGATCTTCTCCACCTCCATCCGGGCGAGGGTCAGGTCGTTGCTGGTGAGGGCGGCGATTTCCTGGGCCATGCCCCGGTCCATGTCGAGCCCCTCGGCGCGGGCCATTTTTGCGATTTCGGCGGCGGCCTGTTGCGGCGTCGTTTCATAGCACGGGGCAATCAGGGCGTCGGGCGCATCGGCTATCTTCTTGGCAAGCGCCGTCTTGTCGCCCATGCCCGGCGCGATCACGAAAACCGGATCTCCCTGGGTTTCGCCGGCCAGCAGTGTCTCGATCGCGGCACCGGCGCGGACCGCCTCACCACTGTTCAGGCGAAGCATGATATAGCGCTTGTCACCAAAGAGCGATGCGGAATTGGCTTCGTCGTGCAGGCGCGCAGGATTGTCGCCAAGATCACCGATTACGAGGTCAACCCGTTCAGCGTCCTCCGCCAGCGGCGCGGCCAGTTGTTCCGCCAGCGCCTGGCAGCGGGTCACATTGGGTCCGCAAAGCAGCACGAGGCGGTACATGTCGGGATTTGCGCGATAGCGCCGGACGACCTCGTCCGCCTTGGCCTTCATGAGGCCGGGTCAGAGGCGGCCTGCTGCCGGGCGAACTGGGACAGGCGCGTGACGATCTGGCTGGCGATGATCTGCGACAGGTTTTCGAGTGCCGTATCTTCGGCAGCCAAGGTGGCAAATTCGGATGACACGACATCGATACCCGCGTCGGAGCCGGCGGTGGCATCCAGTACGACTTCACCATCGGCCAGCCGGACAAGCTGGTAGCGGGCGCGAAGGGTTCGCCGTTCGCGCGTGATGCGGTCATCGCTGCGCACACCGAAGCCGATGATCTTGTCTTCCAGCTCGACCACCAGGCGATAGCGGGCTTGTGTGCCTTCCAGCGTGGAAAGACGGTCCTGAAGCGCGTTGCGCGTCAGCCACCCGGCCTTCCCGGCGATTGGTTCGATCTCCACAAAGCCCAGTTCGGAGGCAACGACGCCGCTGGATCCGCCGGCATATAGCGGCCGCAGCCCGCAGCCCGACAACGCCGTCGCTGCTGCAGCAGCGAACAGTATCAAAGCGGCCGCGCGCTTCATATCACGATATTGACCAGCCGGTCGGGGACCACGATCACCTTCCTGATTTCTGCTCCGTCAATGCTACGCTGCACCTTCTCGGACCCCAGCGCAAGGGCCTCCAGCGTTGCATTGTCGCTGCCCTTGGCGGCGGTCAGCGTGTCGCGCAGCTTGCCGCGCACCTGCACGGCGATGGTGACTTCATCCTCGACCAGCAGGCTTTCGTCGACCTCCGGCCATGCGGCCCGCGCAACCAGGTCGGTCTCGCCGAACAACTGCCAGGCTTCTTCGGCGACATGCGGCACCATCGGCGCGACGATCCGCGCCAGGCTCCTGATCGCGGCGTTGCGATCCTGCGAGGGTTCCGATTTCTCGATCAGGTTGGCGAGTTCGAAGACCTTGGCCACTGCCTTGTTGAAGGACAGCGCCTCGATATCAGCCGCGACGCCGGAAATGGTCTGGTGCAATTTCCGGTTGAGCGCCTTGTCCGCCCTGTCCGGGGCGGCGCCATTGTCCGTTGCCGAGATGAACAGCCGCCACAGTCGCTGGACAAACCGCCAGCTGCCTTCAATCCCTGCTTCCGACCAGGGCAGGTCGCGCTCGGGCGGGCTGTCGGACAGCATGAAGAAGCGTACGGCATCGGCGCCATATTGGTCGATGATCGGATCGGGATCGACGACATTCTTCTTCGACTTCGACATCTTCTCGATGCGGCCGGTGGTGACCGGCGACCCATCCGCAATCGCGATCCAGTCCGCGCCGTCCTGCTGCACTTCGTCGGGCGACAGCCAGCTGCCGTCTCCATGCTTGTAGGTCTCGTGCGTGACCATGCCCTGGGTGAACAGGCTGCCAAATGGTTCCTCGAAATCCAGCTTGCCGATCGATGCCAGCGCGCGGGTCCAGAAGCGGGCGTAGAGCAGGTGCAGGATCGCATGTTCGATCCCGCCAATATATTGCGCGACCGGCATCCACTTCCGGACCGCGTCGGAATCGAAAGGCTGGTCGTCCGGCTGGCTGGCAAAGCGCAGATAATACCAGCTGCTGTCGACAAATGTGTCGAGCGTATCGGTTTCGCGCCGCGCCGGCTTGCCGCATTTGGGGCAGTCTACATGCTTCCATGTCGCATGCCGCTCGAGCGGGTTGCCGGGCGTCTCGAAATCAATGTCGTCGGGCAGGGTGACCGGCAGCCGGTCCTTCGGCACCGGAACCGGGCCGCAACCATCGCAGTGGATGATCGGGATCGGGGTACCCCAGTAGCGCTGCCGTGATACGCCCCAATCGCGCAGGCGCCAGGTGGTCTGGGCCTTGCCCCAGCCTTCTGATTTGGCGCGGCTGATAATCGCCTGCTGTGCGTCCTCGACCGTCATGCCGTCGAGGAACTGGCTGTTCACGATTCTGCCGGGCCCGGTATAGGCTTCATTGCCCGCATATTCGGGCGCGCTTTCCTCGCCGTCCGACACGACACGCTTGACCGGCAGCCCATATTTGCGCGCAAAATCCAGGTCGCGCTGGTCATGCGCCGGCACGCCGAACACGGCGCCGGTACCATAGTCCATCAGCACGAAATTGGCGACATAGACGGGCAGCTGCCAATCGGGATCGAGCGGATGGGTGACTGTCAGGCCGGTATCGAAGCCCTTCTTCTCCATGGTTTCCAGTTCGGCCGCCGTGGTACCGCCGGCGCGGCATTCTTCGGCAAAGGCCGCGATCTCCGGATTGGTCCCGGCCAGCTCATGCGTCAGCGGATGGTCTGCCGACAGCGCCACGAAGCTTGATCCGAAAATCGTGTCGGGGCGGGTTGAAAACACTTCGATCGACTGGTGGTCGCCGACGGCGTTCGAGAGTGCAAAATGGAACTGCAGGCCCTGCGACTTGCCGATCCAGTTTTCCTGCATCAGGCGAACCTTGTCGGGCCACCCGTCCAGTTCGTCCAGTCCGGCGAGCAGGTCCTCGGCAAAATCGGTGATCTTCAGGAACCACTGGCTGAGCTGGCGCTTCTCGACCGGTGCGCCGCTGCGCCAGCCCTTGCCGTCAATGACCTGCTCGTTGGCAAGCACGGTCATGTCGACCGGATCCCAGTTTACCGCCGATTCCTTGCGATAGACGAGGCCGCTTTCGAACAGGTCGATGAACAGTGCCTGCTCCTGGCCATAATAGTCGGGCTCGCAGGTCGCGAGTTCGCGGCTCCAGTCGAGTGCAAAGCCCAGCCTTTTGATCTGGCCGCGCATCGTCGCGATGTTCTGCCGCGTCCAGTCGCCAGGATGGACCTTCTTTTCCATCGCCGCATTTTCCGCCGGCATGCCGAACGCGTCCCAACCCATCGGGTGCAGCACCTCGAAACCCTGCATGCGGCGAAATCGGGCCAGCACGTCGCCCATCGTGTAGTTGCGCACATGGCCCATGTGGATGCGCCCTGACGGGTAAGGGAACATCTCCAGCACATAGCTGCGCGGCTTGCCGCTCTCGTTATCCGCTTCGAAGACGCGGCTCTCCGCCCAACGGTCTTGCCAGCGCTTGTCAGCCGCCAGGGGATTGAATCGCTGATCGGTCATGTCCGCCCCATTTTCCGGGTATCATGGATTAATCGACTATGGCTCCGCGCCGCAAATCCCGGGCCTTGGTAAGGATGATCTGTTCCAGCTTCTGCGTCGTCGCAGCCTTCACCGGCGCGTCCACCCAGGTCGCACCGCTGCGGACCTGCCGCGACGCGGCAACCCGCAGCGCATCGGCCCGCAGGTCCTGGTCCAGGATGGAAACATTGATCTTCATCCGTTCGTTCGGATTCTGCGGATTGACATACCAGTCGGTGAGGATCACGCCGCCATTGCTGTCGGTCTGCGTGAGCGGCATGAACGACAGCGTATCGAGTGAGGCCCGCCACAAATAGCTGTTCACGCCAATGGTCGTGACCTGCGCCGCCGCAAGGTCAGCCTCCGGCCGGTCCCGCCCGCCACACGCTGTCAGCAGCGAAACCGCGGCAACGCTCAAGATGACCGGACGCAAAATGGCCGTGCTATGAAATCTGGACATGAAAAGCTCCTCGCTCCGGGCCGCGAACATGCTGCGCGCCATGGCAGGTTCCGGGCCAAAAAACATATTGTGCGCTTCTATAGTTGCTTTGCCACGGGGGGCAAGCACAAGCACGTTTTTTTGCTTCTCGGTTCGCCCGGGTTAACCGGCCTTGAATGGCCAGCCAATCATCCCCCGTTCATATAATTGATAGTATGGCAGGCCCATTCCGCGCAAAAGCGTAGCGCATGTGCAACATTTTGGGTCAAGTTTGACAAAAATGGGCAAATCTCAGTGAGTTGACTCGTGCAGCACAAGGATTTTTGCTAAGCAACAATCTAGCTAAAGGGGCAAATCGCAACCATGAGGAAAAAAGGCAGTCATTTCGGTTGGTTAACAGCGGGACTCGCTGTGTCCGGCTTGGCCATGACTCCTGCCATTGCCCGTGTCCTTTCCACCGACGGCTATGCAGTCTCGCTGGATTCGCTTGGTTCGATCGGTTCCTTCACCGTTGCCGGTGCTGATCCCGATCTGGCAGCGCAGTTTGAACTCAAGGCGTTGCGCGGAAATACGAAGTTCAAGTTCACCCCGGCCGGCACTGGCGTTGACAGCGATCGCGCGGTGACCGTCGTCGTGCGTCAGAAATCTTCGGCAGAAGCCGTTTCCATTCGTGAAAATGTCCTGAGCGCACAGCCGGGTGCGGGCATTCCGACCGCGACCAAGATTGCTCCAGTCTCCTACAGCCTGGGCGCTGCAAAGGGACTGAAGAGCTTTGCCATCCCGGTGAAGAACCTGGGCGAAAACCTGCCCGATCTCTCCGAAATGGGCGCAGGCCGGCTCCTGGAAGACAAGGATGACGGCAAGAAGAGCCGCTTTAATACGCGCATGTCTATTGACGCCAAGGCTCCGATCAATGCCGCCCCGCGTGAAATTGGCGCGAACCAAAAAGACTATACGCTCGACGTTGGCGGCAGCTATTCGCTGACCCGCAATCTCGACGTGACGGCCGGTGTGCGCATCAACAACGAACGCGACCGCATGGCGCCGCTGACCGACAGCCGCCAGGACAGCCAGGCGGTCTATGTCGGGACCCAGTTCCGCTTCTGATTTTCCTCGAAACCGACATCAACTGAGCGCGTCGATCGCGCCCCATCCGTGTGCCTGTTTGGCAAAATAGCGGAACCGTGCAGCATTCATCCCGCCGAGCAGGACCACTGGACCACGGCAGAGCCGGGCCAGCCGCACAATGTGTAACCGGCTGGTTGGCCTCTGGCCAGGATGTGAGCGGGTTGCATGAACCGGTGACAGGAAAAAAAGCTGGACCCGCTTCATATTGGCCTCGCGGACTTCCCGGATATTGTGCACCGGCGCGCTGTGCACGAGACCGGTGACGCGTGCAGGGCTCCATTGCCGCCCATGTACGCCGGCCGCGTCATTGCGCCGCGCCATTGGCGGCGGTCCGGCGATAAGCACGGTGTGCCGGTTCCGCCGTGCCTGCCGGACAATGGCTGCCAGCCGTTCCTCCCGCGCCTCGTTCTCAAGGTGATAATGGCGGAATATTATGCCACTCCCCTTCGGCAATCGCGCAATTGCCTGCTCAAGCCGCTGATCATTACGTTCATCGGAGAACAACCAGAGACGTGGGATCGCCGCGTATTTGTTTGGGCCGGAGGCTTGGCGGGACTGGCGTCGCAGCATGGGCTTGCCTATAGACCGCGATCACAAGAAAGAGAATATCCGTGAATGAAACTTCTCCCGCCGGTGCATTGCTCCAAGCCACACAGGACACGATTGCAAAAGCGGCCAAGATCGCAGACCGCGCGGCTGACGATGTCGAACTGATTGCCATTTCGAAGACCCGCAGCGCCGGCGAAATTCGCCCGGTGCTCGAGGCGGGGCATCGCAGTTTCGGAGAAAATCGCGTGCAGGAGGCGGCTGACAAGTGGCCGGCCCTGCGCGCGGAATTTCCCGACTTGCGGCTGCACATGGTTGGCCAGCTGCAATCGAACAAGGCGGGCCAGGCAGTTGCGCTGTTTGACACCATACACTCGGTGGACCGCCCGTCGCTGGTCAAAGCCCTGGCGAAGGAAATGGAGAAGCAGGATCGCCGCATCCCGTGTTTCCTGCAGGTGAATATCGGCGAGGAAGGTCAAAAGGGCGGCTGCGATATCGGCGGCGTTCCGGATCTGCTGCAAAAAGCAACCGATGCGGGCATCCCAGTTGCCGGGTTGATGGCTGTTCCGCCTGCCCAGGCGAATCCGTCACCCTATTTCGCGCTGCTTGCAAAATTGGCCAAGGATAGTGGCCTAGACCAGCTCAGCATGGGCATGTCGGCCGATTATGAAACGGCGGTCAAGCTGGGCGCGACCCATGTCCGTGTCGGCACGGCGCTGTTCGGACCGCGCAGCGCCTAGGCTTCCTTTTCACCGTCGCCATTCTTGCCGTTTTCCCGCGCCGCGCGATCTGCCTTGCGCTCTTCCGGCGTGTCCGGTGCGACGTAGCTGATTACAATGTCGCCATCTTCGAGCACCGGCCGGGCGTCGGTTGCGAAGAACAGCAACCGCCGATCAGGCTTGAGGACGGCGAGCGGCTCCTCATTCTCGCCAAGCTTTTTGCGATAGTCCTCGCCGCCGAATCTCTCCGTGATGTTCGTCTTGCTGAACCGCCAACCCTCCTGCTCGCGGTCGAGCAGGGTCGCATACTCCGCACCCGATTCGAACAACAGCCTGCCATGGCCGACCCGGCTCTTGCTCTGGCTGTCATTGGCCAGCCGGCTGATCTGTTCATAACCCATTTCCGGCCCGAGATCGGCCGTGATCAGCTGGTTATGACTGTCATTGTCAGTGGCTGCGATCAGGTGCTGGTACTCGCCCAGGTCGATATTGTCGGCATGCGCTTCGTCCAGCACGTCGCCATGATGTATGGCGATCCCCTCGCCCCTGGCGCGGCGCAGGGCAAACTTGCTGTCGTCGGCAATCAGCACGTCGATATCCAGCGACTGCAGCATCTTGGCAAGGCCGACCGACCAGCGATTGGCGCCGGCAATCAATACGCCATCGCCCTTTCCCATCGCGATTCCGAGGCGCTCTGCCACCCAGCCGGCCGAAAAGCCATGTGCGAATATGGTCGCGATCACCACGGCAAAGCTGAGCGGGACCAGCGCTTCGGCTCCGGGCAGCCCATAGTCCACCAGCCGGATCGCGAACAGGCCGGTAATCGCGACCGCCACAATCCCGCGCGGTGCGATCCAGGCGATGAACAGTCGCTCGCGCCACGGCACGCGGGTAAACAGCAGTGCGGTGAGAACGGAAACCGGGCGTACCACGAAAAGCAGCAGGATCAGGAAGATGACAAATTGCGGCTGGAACTGCCGGACCGTTTCCCAGTCAAGCGTGGCCGAAAGGATGATGAAAACGCCCGATATCAGGATTACCGCCAGGTCTTCCTTGAACCGGTACAGCGCCTGGCTTGAATAGACCTGCCGATTGCCGAGCACGATACCCATCACCGTGACGGTGATCAGGCCGGTTTCATGCTTGATCAGGTCGGCCACTACGAATCCCGCTATCACCGTGACCAAAAGGAACGGTGCTTTCAGATATTCGGGGACATATCCACGCGGGAACAGCCAGGTGACAGCAAAGCCCAGCGCCGCGCCGAGCACGCCGGCCAGGAAACTCGCGGCCAGCACGTCCATGCTGATGGCCGCGATGTTCGCATTGGGCCCTTCATAGGTGATGTAGGCGTAGATGCCGACGGCGAGCAAGGCACCGATCGGGTCATTGACGATCCCCTCCCACTTGAGGATGTTTCGTACCCGCGCCGGTACCCGCAACGTTCGCAGCATCGGGCCAATGACGGTCGGACCGGTAACAATCATGATCCCGCCCAGCAACGCTGCGACTTCCAGCGAGAGGCCTGCGCCGTAATAGGCGGCTGCCGTACCCAGTACCCAGGCGATCGGCCCGGCGATGATGACCATTGTTGTCACCGCCCCGCCCGCTTGGCGGAGTTCCCTGAAGTTCAGGCTTAGCCCGCCTTCGAACAGGATCACTGCTACCGCCAGCTTGATGATCGGTTCCTGCAGTGCGCCAAAATCGCGCTCCGGATCGATTATGCCCAATATCGGTCCGGCAATGATGCCGACCAGCAGCATCAGCGCGATGGCCGGCCGCCCGGTGCGCCAGGCGATCCATTGCGCGCCAATGCCAAGCAAGCCGATCAGCGCGATCTTCACCATCAAGGATTCGACAATCATCATGAGGCGTCCATGCAGATTTTTGCGTATTTATGCAAAAGACTAATTCCGCCGATCACCGGCGGAAATGGTCCACGGCTGCTTCAATGACCGTGTAAACTTCCCCCAGCTCGTCGGGGCTGATGCAATAGGGCGGCATGACATAAACAGTATTGCCCAACGGCCGGAGCAACACGTTCCGTTGGCGAAAGAAGGCGAGCAATTGGGGCCCCAGGCTCGACATGTAATTGCCAGTGCCGTCATCGATTTCGAATGCCAATATCGTGCCGCACTGGCGCAGTCCGCTGATATTCGACTTGCGCCGCAGCGCCTCGGCAAAGTCCAGGTGAGACTTTGCAATATTGTCGATTCGCTGCTGGACCGGCTCGTCTTGCCAGATGGCGAGATTGGCATTGGCGGCGGCGCAGGCGATAGGGTTGGCGGTGAAACTGCTCGAATGGAAGAACATCCTTGCCCGATCCTCGGAAAAATGGGCCTGGTAGATCGGGTCCGTTGCGGCGGTGACGGCAAGCGGGATGACACCGCCGGTCAACCCCTTTGCCATGCACATGATGTCGGGTGTGACGCGCGCCTGCTCGCAGGCGAATATCGTACCGGTACGGCCCCATCCGGTCATGACTTCATCGGCGATGAACAGCACGTCATACTCGCGGCAGATATCCGCCATCTGCTTCAGCAGTGCTGCGTCATAGACTTTCATACCCCCCGCCCCGAGGATCAGCGGTTCGACAATCAGTGCAGCCGGCGGATGCTCCTGATCGGCGCAATAGGCCTGCAGTGCGTCCAGCGTCGCTTGTTCGCGACCGGCCTCCGGGAACGGGATCGTCCCGACGTCGAAAAGCAGGGGTGAATAGGCCTGATTGAAGACGCCGCGCGCGCCGACCGACATCGCGCCGATCGTGTCGCCATGATAGCTGTGTTCCATGACCAGG
>JAAUYH010047364.1_pt1 | contig 10262 bp, 9 predicted proteins | sample 7278061 | NCBI WGS metagenome assembly JAAUYH01 (sample SAMN14350203, study PRJNA611818) | marine sediment metagenome | isolation source: surface marine sediment (0.6m) | place: French Polynesia: Moorea | collected 2018-08 | reverse complement strand
TTCATTCCCTGCGCGATAATACATTCTATGCCGTTTTAACGGTGGCTCAAGGGGAAACCAAGAAAGAAATCGACGCTCGTCCTAGTGATGCGATCGCCATCGCTCTCCGCACCAATGCGCCGATTTGGGTGATGGAAGAGGTGATTGCGGATGCTTCGATTCCGGTCGACCGAGACGCCGACGAAGCAGAACAAAAAGCGTTCCATGATTTTATCTCCAACCTCAACCCGTCTGATTTTGCCGAGCGCGGTCGTTCGATGAGTAATGATTCTTAGTTGTCCCGTTGATGCGTTACCGCCGCTTTGGCAAGACGAATCTAAATTTATCAGTTTTTTCCTTGGGGACAATGCGATGCTTAGCGTCGGAAGCAGTCGCCCGAGAAACTATTCAGCGGGCGGCGGCGCTGGGCGTGAATCACCTCGAAACCGCCCAAGGATATGGGAATAGCGAATGCTATGTGGGGCAAGCGCTGAAGGCCGGGGTAGGGATTGAGCGATCGCAGATTCATATCACCACTAAAATTCCGCCCACTCCGGATGCGGAAACTATGGGGCAGAGCCTGGAGTCATCCCTAAACCGGCTTCAACTGGACTATGTAGACTGTTTAGCAATTCATGGAATTAACACTGGGGAACATCTAGCCTGGGTAGAAGCAGCCCAAGGGTGTATGGCAGCAGTTCAAGAGGCAGTCTCCGCTGGCAAAGTTCGTCATGTGGGGTTTTCGACCCATGGTCCCCTGGAGTTGATTCAGCGAGCGATCGCGACGGATCTGTTTGAGTTTGTTAATCTGCACTATACCTATTTCTTTCAGCGTAATCATCCCGCGGTTGAACTGGCTCACCAAAAAGATATGGGGGTCTTCATTATCTCTCCGGCGGATAAGGGAGGGATGCTATATACCCCGCCTCCACAGTTACGGGACTTATGTGAGCCGTTATCGCCCCTGGCGTTGAATAACCGGTTCCTGTTGAGCGATGCTCGGATTACAACCCTCAGCGTTGGCCCAGCCAATCCCCAAGAGTTAGATTGGCCGCTTGAAACGGCGGATCAAGACCTAGCTCTAAGCGAACTAGAGCAGCGGATTTTAGACCGGCTGGCAATCCATCAATCCAAGGTCTTGGGCAGCGATCGCTGTAGTCAGTGCTATGCTTGCCTGCCTTGCCCAGAGCAGATCAATATTCCAGAGGCGCTGCGGTTGCGAAATTTAGCGGTGGCCTATGGCATGACTGAGTTCGGACAATATCGCTACCGCATGTTTGAAAACGCAGGGCATTGGTTTCCAGGCAGAAAGGGGAGCCGCTGCACTGATTGCGGCGACTGTCTTCCCCGGTGTCCAGAACAGTTGGATATCCCGGCGCTTCTTCGGGATACGCATCAGCGACTCAATGGACCTGAGCGGCGAAGGCTTTGGGATTAAGCTTAAATGCACATCAGTTTACCTGCAGCCAGTCAATTCGTTAAGGCTTGCAGTAATTGGACCTGTGCATGTTCTCCCAAACTTTCTAAGTTAAAACAAACTCCGGAATAAGGAACTTTAGACCTGTAGATAGGTTCTTGAAGAGGGGAACAATGCTCGTGATTGATTAACCCCAATCCGATTGATTACCCCCAACCCAATTTTCCTGGTTTCAACTCATCCGGGAATCAGGAACAGAAGTTTGTAGATAGATTCTTAGGGAGGATAATGCTATTCCCATTAGACACTAAACTCTGAATTCTATATCGAAGAGAGTAATCAGTTACGCCCCTGTGGGTAAACCCACTGCATAGCATTCGAGGCCTGAAAAACATTCATCAAAAATCCGTACAAATACGTACTTTAATATGTCAATTTATAGTCTCAAAATCAAACTTCAAATACTACAAATACTTTTCTCTAGCAGCATTAATCAAGTTTTTAAAATTTACCCGGGTTGATACTGTTAATAACCTTAATTATCTTGGGTACTCTCAACGTGGTTTTAGGCTTTATGAGAGCTTTAGCAAAACCTAGAGGTTTTTTTCAAGCTCTTTACCCAAAGCCTCTTTATATTGCATACCTTTAAGTCAGTGAAGGACGTGTTCTTAGAAACACCTCCTAATCGTCCTCCAATTTAATCCATTTCAATCAGGTTGAGGTATTATGAATAGTCAAATTTCTGGCGCCGCCTCCGCAAGCTCACTCAATTATTCATCCCAACGGATTTTTCCAGACCTCTTGTTTCCCCTCCGGCAATGGATAGACGGGGTGGAAATAAAAAGTCCTGAAACGGCTCGCCTTGTTGCCCGACTCATTCCGTCTCAATGTCCCTTTGAACGAAACATTGTCTTATTTGGCTACAAAATTGCTCATATTCCACCTTTGTGCAAACTCAATCCCCTCTACGAGCAATTTGTTGGTTTGCGTTTTAGAGCATTGTGTTATCTAGTTGATCAATGCGGGGAAGATATTGCCGACTTTATATAGATTTAGCTGTAACTCTTAACTCAATTTGGTTAATTTCCTTAAGGCGGAATTCTACATAACTACCATTCTTCGTTAATCCCGAAACGCTAATTTTTGGGCATTTCGTAACCGCCGTTTTTACCGTCAGAAGTACTTGCTTTACAAGTTTATTCAGTAGATTATATTTCACAGCATTGTTATTTCAGAAACAAGTTTTCTGAACAAATCTGTCACTTTTAATTCATATTTTTTGCTTTCGCTCCCAAAACACACCCTCTACTTCTCCCCGTCGGTATAGTAGCCCCTTGTTGCTCTGAGATAAGCGATAATCAACTTTAGCCTGTTCTAAAATTTCCTGAGCCTTTTTCTTCGGGCATTTTAAGAGCGCCGCCGCATCTTGCAAACGCATCCACTGCTGTGAAAAGCGCTGTAATATCACCTCATCCGGCTCTTGCTGTATTTGGGTTAATAGCTTTTCCGCTAGTAGCCAGCACGCCAATGTATCCGCTTCCGCCCGATGGGATGTTCCTACACCAAATCCAAAATGGTTGACTAGATTGGGTAGACTGCGGGAAGGCAAATCCGCTAGCAATATGCGGGAGAGTAGCACCGTGCAGAGTTGTTCAGAGACTGAACGCACAAAAGGATTACCCAACCGCCGATACTCTGATTGTAGAAAGCTATAGTCAAAGGCCAGATTATGGGCGGTGAGAATCCCTTCGTTTAACCAGGATCGGCATTTTGGCCAGACTGTGTCAGGCGGCTCTGCGTCCTCAATCATTTCCTGGGTAATGCCTGTGACCTGTGTAATGGGCCAGGGTATCCGCGATCGCGGATTAATCAGGTAAGTCTGCTGGCGTTGAATGCCTTCCTCAAGACTCGCCTGCAGCACCGAAACCTCAATTACCCGAGACTTATGGGCCAGCGAGCCGGTTGTTTCCACATCCACCACCGTCAAAAGGGAACGACTCGCCTGACGATAATAGGCTAGTAAGTCCGTCGAAAGCAATGAAGATTGGCCAGAGCGCAATTTTGGCCTGGTCGCCATTTGCATACTCCACGATTACACTGAACGATTAAAACACCGAAAAGAATCTAAATTCTGGAGGGGAAACAGGGTTAACTATCGCGAATTGCGGGGGCGGTAGCCAGGTGATTCGCCGCCGCCCGAATCGCATTGATTTCAGTTTCAGACCAGAGATGGGGAGCCTTGCAGTGATGGGCGATTAAAAGGCCCCATAATCCTTTAGGCGTGAGGATAGGAGCCACTAAATTAGCCTTAATTTTAATTTCGCGAAGAAACTCCAGATGGCAAGGATCAATGGATGCAGTTTCAATATTCGCGACCGCATGCACTCGACCTTTCAGATACAAGTCAGCGTACTCCGCATTAAAACAATCATCTGCTCCCGTTGAGCCAAAAATCGATAACGTTCCTTTGCTACAAGATTCAAAGGTCACTTGCCCCTTCCAGCAACGATAAAAATAGTAGAGTAGCACCCGATCAACTTGGAACTGTTCCCTCAGGGATTCCACCGTTGTTTGGACTAAAGCGTCTCGAGCAAGCGTTCGAGAGAGGCGATCCACCACTCTCTGTAAACCGATATCTACAGAATATTGATTAGTAGAATACGTTGATGAGTCAGACTCTACAGATTCACTAAATTCACCTGGGGAGCTTGTGGAGTTCATAGAGCCTGCTAGTCAATCCGCCGTGTCCACTATCAATGTAGATCGTTGGCTGGGTTGTCGAGGTTTTGTTCCATATGCCTTTATATTTCTATGACTGAGATAAGCGTTGCTGCGTTTCTCCAAGCAACCGTCGGTGAGTATCTGCGAGCAGATTTGGAATTTTGTCGGCATGGGGACTGTGGGACAAACATTGGCTCAGATCTAACTCCGCCAATTGGTTTGCTTGTCGTCCTGGGAACCAATGACCGCCGCTGCCCAAGAGGTTATAACGAGCTTTGGCGAATTCTTCCATATCGTAAGCGTCCAAAAGATTTCTTAGCCAGAGAATCACCGGTATATTGACATTCCCGGGAGTATTTTCTGGGGAGGGCAACCCGATATGCCAGGTTTTAAACCAGTCTTCACCGAATTGAGCGATCGCAGCTTGTTCCAATCGCGCCAAAATCGGCGGTAGGATTTCATCGGTCTGATTGAGCAGAGATAACCCATTAAGGTGCTCATCAAAGTCTGTGGGTCGGGCCGCCCCCAAACTTAAGGTATGCACTTGCGGATGACTCAGGCAAAAGAGATCGTTAAACACCATGGGGCTCAAAGGGGCGCACAGATCGACCAGTTTTTGAGGCGGACTGTAGAGTTTTCCCCCTTTGTCAGAGGGACTAATAATAAAAACCCCCATGTCGTGACGCTGGGCGGCTTCAATGGCAGGCCAATTGATCTGATGGATGTAATACCAATGCAAGTTGACATAGTCAAACTCACCCGTCTCAATGGCGTCGACAATAATTTGTGTCGGCGCATGGGTAGAAAATCCGATAAACCGAACTTTTCCCTGACGCTGCAGCTGACGGGCCGCCTCTAGGCAGCCGCCGGGACGGATGCAATAATTCAGCAGCTCTGGCGTATTAATTCCGTGGAGTCCCAGCAAATCCACATAGTCCAAGCATAAATTGGTCAGGGATTGGTCGAAAGTCGCCAAGAACTCTTGGGTGCTTTCCTTCGGACTGACCTTAGTCTGCACAATGATCTCATCCCTGGGGAACTGGGGCAAAATTTCCCCCAATTGCATCTCTGAGGTGCCATATCCCCTTGCGGTTTCAATATGGTTAACGCCCACTTCCAAAGCTCGGCGAATGGTGGCCTCTAAATTCTGCTGATTTTTAGCCGGAATCATATCCCGAGGGATATCTTTCCAGGCATGCTGATAGCGCATTCCGCCACAGGAAAAAACGGGAATTTGCAGTTCAGTCCGGCCAAAACGTCGATATTGCATAAGGGGTTAAATTGACTGATCAGGACAGAGACAGTTGAGCTGTCTATTAGAACACCCCTCTGTTTAACTTAAAAAGCTGCTTGGAGTCGTTTACCTTAAGCTACGCACATGAGACAGCTTTAACAGCACAGAAACCAGAGCTTTACAGTCCAGTTTGGGGCCTTCTATTAGTTCTAGCGCCCGTTTGACATTTTTGACGGCCATACTGATCACCCGATAACGATCCAATTGCGGCAATAAGTCAACAGCGCCTTGATAAATAGCCCACTGTCGCTCAGCTTCGGTTACCTCTAATTGGGCTCCGTTGACTAGAAGAACTTTGATTTCAGGGGCGTAAAGTTGGCTCCAGCGGCAAATTTTATAGGGCTGTAAGGCTTGCAGCCTTGTATCGATTAACAGCAAATCAGGTAAGGTGGCCCCAGTCATTTTGAGAGAATTTATACTGTCAACTAAATTGACGTCTGCTGATTCCCAAATTACGGATAACTGTTGCGATCTCAGCCCTACTTGCCATACTGTCCCTTGTAAGCCTTGCGGAAATAGCATCAAGACGAATTTTGAAGAGTCCCCCATCAGTTGGCTTTAGCCTATGTCAGAAAATTGCTCTGACGAGCAAGTTAACGGTTTATGCCCCCTTTGAGCAATCAGGCGACACCCCTCAACCGCCTGTTTTTTTGACGTCTGGGTTGCTCAGGACATCTTCCTAGTCTGAGGAGGATAGGCGCGTATCGCTGTTCCTCAATCAACGCTTGAGAATTATCAGGAATGAACGTAGAAATCGGGCTTGATGAAGTCGGTGGATGATTTGATGAGAAGCTATGCAGAAAGCATCCCTCATTAGTTTTTTGGGAGACAATTTGGTTAGCCCTATGACGGGCGCCCACTTAAAGCAGGACAATCCATCAGAGAAGGAACATAGAAGTCAGTCAAGAACTGGATTCTGTATTCTGTATTCTTGCCCTGTCAGAATGTCCTGGCTCAAGTTGATACCCCCTATAACTAGTCCTTGAGGCGTTGCCAAATGTCGTTCAACCGACTTGAAATCTGGCTTAGCAGACTTTGAAAATGCTCTCTAAACGCCTGATGTTCATGGTTATTGACTTTTTGGGCGTCAATCAGCGCTTGGAGCTGTCGGCTAGTCTCTGCTTGAGTTTCAAGCATGGATTGGAATCGTTCATCTGTCTGCCGAGCAATCTGATTCAAGTCGACCTTCAGCTGTAACTCAGTTTCTTCCAGCTCGGCGCGATTTTCTTCAATGGTCGTCCCAATGGCCTGGATAGAACGGGCATTACTGCTCACTAACTGAACCGTTTGCTCTAGAAGCGCTTCAATTCGAGCTAACCTATCATCTTCACCGTTGGCCATGCGACTGAGACCTTTTATAACTGGCTTGTAACTGAACAAAATACAGCACCAACTAAGTCCAGTATAGAGGCCGGTGTGCGCTTGATATTAGAATTGCTGGTGTAGGCTGTAAGCCTTTATTCCGGTAACCGCTATAGTGAACTGCCTGGATAGTGAACTGCCTGGATAGTGAACTGCCTGGATAGTGAACTGCCTGAATAGTGAACTGCCTGAATAGTGAACTGCCTGGATGAGGAATAAGCAACGAGTCAGGGATTCTCTTTTAGCTGCAGGAGGTTGGTTGTGGGTAGGCGTGACCGATTCTGGGCAAGTCTTTTGCTGGCTACGCTCGCTTGGATGACTGGATGTGACAGCAATCAGTTTGGGCAGTCAGGGCAGCCTGAGAAACTTACCTTTTGGACCCCTGAAGTTGAACCCGATCGATTAGCGATTCAAACAACTTTGACTGAACGGTTTACGGCAGAAACTGGCATTGAGGTCGAAGTAGCGCCAATTGAGGAGGGGGAGCTTGCTAGCCGCATTGTAGCGGCGGCGGCGGCGGATGCATTGCCGGATGTGCTGTTTCTGCCGCTAGATTTAGTCATTACGCTATCGGAGAATGGAATCCTGGATACCGAGGCGGCGACGGCGGCGATCGCAGCGCTAGGGCAAGAAACCTTTGCCGCTGGTCCCTTATCCCTTGTCGCAGTCGAAGACAAATTTGCGGCGGTCCCCACTGACGGATGGGGGCAGCTGCTGCTTTATCGTCAGGATTGGTTTGCAGACAACAATCTGGCGGAGCCGAATACTTGGGAGGCGATTCTGACTGCCGCCCAAACTCTCCACAATGCCCCAGAATTATGGAGTATCGAAGTTGGGACAGATCCAACCCAGACCTATACTCAACAGGTATTTGAGCAATTCGCCCTGTCTAATAATTGTCGATTGGTTGACGCCTCTGGAGAGGTTAACTTGAATACCCCCCAGTGCGTAGCTGTTTTAGACTTCTACAAACAATTGGCCAGTGACTATTCACCCCCCGGCGACATCTACTGGCTGCAAACGCGTCAAGACTTTCAGGCCGGTGACACCAGTATGATTATTTGGTCGCCGTTTATCCTGGATGAAGTGGCGGGCCTCCGAGATGATGCGCCTGTGACGGCGGAGTTGAATCCGCCTTTGCATGAACGGGTTGGGATTGTTACGGCGTTTGCTGGACCGGATAGCTCCCCGGTTCAGTGGGGCCAAGTGAATTACCTTGGAATTGCGGCGGGAGCGTCTGCGGACGCCCGAAGATTGGTGGAGTTTATCCTGGCTGAGGAGAACTATCTGGACTGGTTGGCCATGGCTCCCGAAGGCAAATTTCCCCTCAGGCCCCAGTTTGTAGATGGCTGGCGTCAATTGGAAATTGGTGTGGATCGCAAAGCCAAGGTGACGGATCTGTACTCAGATCAGGTGATTGATATTCTAATTTCCGGGGTGGATAACTTTGACCGCTGGGGATTTGCTGCTGGTAAGGGGGCCTGTGTTGGGTCTATCTATGGCACTCAAACGGTAACCCAAATTCTGCGTCGCTATTTGGATGGGGAAATTGAAACAGCGGCTGATGCTGCGCAACAAATGACAGAGTCGATACAGCGTCTTGAAGGCTGCAGTTGAGCTATTGCGTCATCCTGCCCGAAAGCCTTCGCCTGCCTCGTTTACAACTTCTACCTCTACCTCAGTTACAGGCTCCTCAGGAGAGTCCTTTGTTTTACTCTTATCCTTTCGATTCTTCTTGGAAAGAGTTTTATCGAGAACAGTCCATTTCGCTATGGTCTAGGCTGGCGCTGATAAAAAAGCGGGGTATAAATATCCTCAGAATTGGCGTTCATGTAGGGACAGGTCATTTTCACGCCATTTGAGGAGAAGTGCTTGAGGATAGCGTTCATCCGAGCCTCAGGAGAGGTATGTCCTGCTCGCCAAGCTTCTACAAGGCCATTGGCCACTATTTGGCAGCGGTTCAGGCCAAAATCTTCTCGGGCGGAAAATTTATGATCAGGCTCTTCTGACAAGGCAAGCCCTGGCGCCAATCGCTTTGTAAATAAAGGCGTCTCCTCGCCAAAATGCGATTGGTATTCGGTATAGATGGTCTGAAGGATTGGCCGAATCCTTTCATAATGGAGCTTCTCAAAATTAAGCGCGCTGGTGTCGTAGCCCCTGTAATGGTCAGGATCATCTAGAACTTTAAATGTGAAGGGAATCGGTATTGCATTGAGTCGCTGGGTTAGGCTTCTCATCAGGGCGATCGCCCCCTCTGGAGTCACATTGAAATAGAGGTTGACAGCGTCGGGGGGATTTCCTGACGTATCGGCCTTTACTGGACCAGCATTGCCCACTGCAATGTAGAATCCGGTCTCAACCCGGTTACGGGGCAGGCGGATCGCGACTTTGTCGCCTACGACGGCAGATCGCCCTGTCAAGTTTGAATAGCAAGCCTCTTTTCCATGCGTATCGCTTGCGTACTTGATATGTAGGGTTAAACCCTCCTTTTGCACCGCCAGACTGCCATCACGCTCTTGCCTCAACACCAACCAACCGGGATCAAAGTACCCTTCTCCCTGATTACTGTCATGCAACGCCTCGTAGAACTTCAAGTTCAGTCCCTTGACGGTATTGTTCTCTATCGGTTTCGACGGTGACGAACTGACTGCATCCGTTTCAGGAACAGAGGAAGGTCGATAGGAACCGTTGTAATAGATGGCGTAGAGGAAACTCTGCAACTGCAGGCTGAGATACTGATTTTGCAGGTCCATAGGAAGTTGCTGTAAGCAGTCTGCCCGCGCTGCCCGAAGTTCCATGCTTCTATAATTCGGATGATGAATACCGAAGTTAGAAGCGATTTGAACATTGTGAACGATGTCTTCCAAAGCATCCAGCAGTCTAGCCGCAAAAGCATCAAAACGTTGACTTTGCAGTGTATCCAGCAATTGCATAATCTAATCCCTTTTGCTCCAGCTAAGCTACGAATGGATTACCCCAAAATCGTCTGACAGCCAGAATTTCGCAATTCAAAATCCAAAATCCAAAATTGTCATAAGCTGTAAGACCTAAAAATACTCAGGCGTAAACAAGGCCAGGAGCTGTGAGTTCAGATGCGGTTATGCCAAAAACAACGGGGATTGATTGTTCCGGATGGCATAACAAGGTCTTAGCCGCCTGAAGCATGCAGATTCCTCTGTTGTCAAAAGGTTTACGGCAATCAATCTTGATCCAAATTTTCTTAATCAAGATAAAACCCGCAAATTGCAGGACTCGTCTGAAAAAATCAGGGCGGCGCTCAAGTATGGCTGGGAAGTGTTCAAAATAGGCTTGAGTCAGGGCAATCAAGGAGGGTTGGATCTGTTCGAGGGGAGTTTTAGCTAGACGTAGCGACGTTTCCACATCAATCGCGGTATTCACCACCAAGCTGCGTAGCCACAGTTTTAGGTAGCCAGCGATCAGGGTGCCTAAATCATAGGCCGGGTCTCCCCACTTGAACTTCTCCCAATC
>JAAUYH010200368.1_pt1 | contig 10263 bp, 9 predicted proteins | sample 7278061 | NCBI WGS metagenome assembly JAAUYH01 (sample SAMN14350203, study PRJNA611818) | marine sediment metagenome | isolation source: surface marine sediment (0.6m) | place: French Polynesia: Moorea | collected 2018-08 | reverse complement strand
GACATGGGGCGCCGCAGTGGACCGGCCATCCTGATCAACGCCACGGACATATCCAACGGGACTCGCATGTCTTTCTCGCAGGAGAGCTTCGACCTCTTTTGTTCCGACCTGACGGACTACCCGGTCGCCAGGGCGGTCGCTGCGTCGTCGGCCGTGCCCGTGTTGCTGTCGCCGATCTCAGTGGTCAACTACCCGAGCGAGCAGTGCGGCTACCAGCCCCCGGAGTGGGTGGGCGAGCGGCTCAGCACCACCGCATCGGGAGATCGCCGCCGCCAGGAAGCGATGCGCATCGCCCACTACACGAAGCCCGATGACGTCCAGTACGTCCACCTGGTCGACGGCGGTCTCTCGGACAACCTCGGGCTTAGAGTGACCATCGAGCGTGCCGCCACGCTCGGCGGCTATGTCGAAATGGTCAATATGAGCGGGCTCACGCAGTTTCGCCGCATAGTGCACATGGTCGTGAATGCCCAGACGAACCCGGGTCAGCACTGGTCGAAGAGTGCGCGTCCGCCGGGATTCATCGACACCGTGATCGCCGCCCCCGGCGTGAGCCTGAGCCGCTACAACTTCGAGACCGTGGAGACTTTCCTTTCGCATCGCGACCGCTGGATGGAGGATCTGCGCCGCTATCGTTGCGAACACCCCGAGGCCGGCTTCAGCCCGGAAGACTGCGCGGACCTGAAGTCGTATTTCGTGGAGGTGAGCTTCGATCACCATCCCGACCCGGCCGAGCGGGCCTACCTGGCCGCTCTGCCGACGTCGTTTGCGCTTGAAGACGAGCAGGTCGATCGCGCGCGGCAGGCGGCACGTGACCTGCTGGCCGCGTCGCCCGTGTTCCAGGCGCTCCTGCAGGATCTCGATACGCTGTCTCCACGCCGTAAAAACCAAGTGCAATAGGTGTGCAGACGCCGGGCGCACCTTCGCCACCGTTGCCCTGCGAGTCGGTTGCCACTAAGGAATGAGGAATCCCCCGCCGACTGAACGATGCTCTATCTCCTTTTAAACTCGCTGGTGGCGCTCATCGGCGGCGGATTGCCGATAGTATTTCTCGCGTTGCGTAGCCGCGTCGCGCCGTCACACGACGAGGTCAGGAGGCGAAGGTCGACCCGCACCGCCTACGTCGCGTTCCGGCTGGTCGGGTGGGTGACGCTGATCGCCTATGCGATCGCGGTCCTGCTCATCCGGACTCTTGATCGGACAGACCCGGAATGGGCGCTCGGCGTCATCATCATTGCGGGAACGACAGTCTATCCCGCGCTCGCTGTCATGCTGCTCTTCATCGCCTACGGCTTCTACCGAGCCCTCGACGCACGGCGCGATCCGGAATTCGTGCTGATCGCGGTGCACTCATCGCTGACGTATGTCGTCGCTTTCTTCCTGCTGCTCCACGCGTCGGGCAACGTTGCTCAATGGATCTATCTGGCGATCCTCGGCGCATACCCTTTCTCGTGCCTGCTCCTGTCATGGCTGGGCAGCAGGAGAGATTCTGCTCCGAAGGCTGGGAACGACCACTCGCGGAGGTGATCGTCGCCGCTGCCTCTCCTTTGGAGTCGTCTTCTGCCGAGTTCGTGCAGTACGGCAATGCGTCTCTGTTCGCCTACTGCGAGCGCTCAGTGGCAATCGTGTGTCGTCCTGCATCGGTGCGGGCAAAGCAATCAGGCCAGGCCTGGTCTTGAACACGCAGCGGGTGGGCCCCATATAAGTTATAGCGATGCTCGTCCGGGGGACGGCATGTGATCTATCGGGTTGGCAGCACGCTTCCAGTCATTGCGGTCAGCATGCTGGCTGCCGCTGTTGCTGACGCTGCAGCTGTCGGATTCACAAGCCGAACAGATTTCGCTACTGCCGTGGCTTCTTTGGATGGGGCGACGGCGGTTGTGGACTTCGACAGCTTCACGAGCGGCAGCGTGATTCCAAGCGGCGTGTCGGAGCAGGGCCTCACGTTCCTGTACGATTTCGGTGGCGTTCAGATCGTGGTTCACCAGGTCACCGATCCCTCGACTGTCGATACCACGTCACCGCCGAACTACGCCGGAAGCGGCGATGCAAGCTTCCTCCAGGACGGGGACGATTTCGATCTGCTGTTCGAAGCGCCAGTGAACGCGATCGGCATCACGATCACGACGGCGGATGACATGTTGCCGGACGACGTCGTGCTGACGGCCGGTGGCATCGGGATCGGTCTGGATCCCGTGGCCGTGCAGTCGACCCTGGACGACGGTGCGACCGAGTTCTTCCTCGGCATCGTCGACGATACCCGCTCGTTCTCTACGGCCGGGCTGCACACCGTCGGAGGCGGCTTCTTCCTTTACGCGATCGACGATCTGAGGACGGCCGCGGCGGCCGACACCGACGCGGACGGCGTGGCCGATACGGCCGACAACTGCCTGCTCGCAGAGAATGCGGATCAGACGGATACCGATGCCGACAACATCGGCAACGCCTGCGACCCGGACATCTTCCCGCCGGGCGGCGGCGACTGCACCGTGAACTTCGGTGACCTGGCCACGCTGAAGGCCGGCTTCTTCCCGGTCAATGACCCACTCGCCGACTTTGACGGCGACGGCAATGTCAACTTCGGCGATCTTGCCCTCATGAAGGCCTATTTCCTGGGAATTCCGGGGCCGAGCGCGCTGCCGAACCCGTGCGAGGACAGCGCATCGGTTACCGAGTGGAGGTGAGCGAGATGAGAAACATCGCAACCCGATTGCTGCTCGCATCGGCGAGCGTCCTGCTGGCGGCGTTCCCGGCGCAGGCCGAGCGGTTGTCGCTCGGCGGCCTGCTGGAGCAGATCGAGAGCCAGCCACCGGGCATGGTCTCGCTGACGGCCTTCCCGGGCGTGGTCTCCCACGCGACGGTCGAGGACTGCGTCCTTGGGGAATTGCTCACCTGCGGCCAGACGACGATCGCATTGATTGCCGTACCGGCCGACTCGCGGGCCGAGGTCGATTTCTCGAACGTCGACGGTACCACGGACAACGTCAAGGTGGTGATGAACAACCAGGCGTACTCCGGGCCGGCCGGTCGGAAGATCGTCGGTGAGACAATCGTCAACAGTGTCGCGTATGGGTTGGAGCTTCGCCCCGAGTCGCCCGTCATGAATCTGATGCAGGACACCTCATACAGTGGCCCGGTGGATCTCCAGGCGGCCTTGATCTCCGATAGCCTGGTCCGAATCAGGATCGGAGCGGCCGACGTGAGACAGATCATTCGGGAGGCGATCGGCATCATCGCCAGTGCCGCTGTCCAGCCCTATGCGGCGGATGCTCAGGAAGCACAGATTCGGGTTGAGATCTCGAATATGGGTGAGCAACCCAGCAACTTCATCGTGAGCATTGCGGACTGCACTGCAGACATCGAACCGGGTGTACTCTTCCAGATGGTTGCACTGGACCCCGACTATTCGTACCAGCACGAGATGCTCTTCGACGTCAAGACCGATACGGCCTTCGCCGCCGGGGACACCTGTTGGGTCAGGCTGAAAGTGCAGACGGGTAGGCTGTACGACGAGGTCAATGTGGTCTTTCCCGACCCCTCGTAGGCAGCCGAAACCGGAGTGCGAGAAGAGGCCTGCGGCCATGTGGTGATGCTCGGGCGTCTCTTGAGACAGCGGTCACGCTGCCAAACCAGATTGCCACGCAGCACTACCCCGCGTTCGCGGAGCGTCGACCGGCCTTAAGGCTCAAGGCTTGCCGGCCTCCGGGCACAGCCAGCGGAAGTCGGTATTGCCGCCGCTGAACACGGCGCCGATGCGCAGCCCCCGAACGTCCGGTCCCAACTTGCGCAGGGCCGCGACGACCGTTGCACCCGACGGCTCGACCACCACCTTCATCCGTTCGAGCACGAACCGCGCGGCATCGACGATCGCTTCCTCACTGACGGTCGTCACCGTGACCTCACCGCGTTGCAGGATCTCGAAGTTGATTGCGCCGAGGCCCGTCATCAGCCCGTCGGCCAGTGTCTTCGGATCGCTCACGGCGGGCTGCAGCACGCCCGTCTTCAGCGAGCGGCAGGCATCGTCGACTGCTTCCGGCTCGGCGCCCATCACGCGGACCGCGGGCCTCAACGCCTTGACCGTGAGCGAGGTTCCGGCCAGCAGGCCGCCCCCGCCGACCGGCGTTAGCACGAGATCAAGATCCTCGACCTGCTGCAGCAGCTCGAGCGCCACGGTTCCCTGACCAGCGATTACGTCCGGGTTCTCGAACGGATGGATCAGTGCGGAGCCGCGCTCCGCGAGGATCCTGTCGCAGACGGCCTGGCGCTCGGCGCGGGGGCAGAACACGATCTCCGCGCCGTAACCGCGCACGGCGGCGACCTTGATGCCTGACGTGTCGTCGGGCATCACCACGGTGCACGGGATGCCACGGATGCGCGCCGCGTACGCCAGCGCTGCCCCGTGATTGCCGGACGAGTGGGTGATAACGCCGCGCGACGCTTCGGTGGGTGGCAACGACAGCACGGCGTTGACCGCGCCGCGGGCCTTGAAGGCGCCGACCTTCTGCAGGTTCTCGCACTTGAAGAACACCCTCGCGCCGACCTCGCGGTCGAACGTGAGCGACGACAGCACAGGAGTGCGATGGACACGGGGAGCGACGCGCTCCGCCGCCGCGCGGACGGCATCGAGATCGAGAATGACCATGTCTGGATGGTACCGTCTTTGTAGCACGCGCCGCTGGCGCTTCGTATATGATGCGCGGCAATTGAGCAAATTCCATCATCTCGGTGACATCGTGGATCTGCGCCCGGACGAGTTTGCGATTAAGGTTCGAGGGACGCCGGTACAGATTTCTTATCTGCGCCGCGCGGGAACACGTGCGTCGCTCGTTTGCCTCCACGGATTCGGATCGACCAAGGAAGACTACGCCGACCTGGCTCTGCACCCTGCCTTCGAGCGGCGAGATCTCGTGATGCTGGATGCGCCAGGCTGCGGCGCCTCGACGATTGCAGACCCGGAAGCGCTGTCGATCCCTTTTCTCGTCGACGCCGCCATCGCCGCGTGCGATACGCTGGGCCTGACGCGTTTTCACCTGTCCGGCCACTCGATGGGCGGCCTGGCAGCGCTCATGCTTGCCCACGCCTGTCCCGACCGTGTGCTCAGCTTCATCGACATCGAAGGCAACGTTGCCCCGGAGGACTGCTTCCTTTCCCGGCAGATCGTCGACCATCCTGCGCGGGACGCGGAGGAATTCCTCGAAGGATTCATCGCCCGGCTCAAGGAAAGGCCCGAGTACTCTTCGATGCTCTACTCGGTCGCCTTGCCCTCGAAGGTGCGGCCGTCATCTGTCCGCCCCATCTTCACCTCCATGGTCGAGCTTTCTGACGGCACGGACTTGATGGACATCATGGCCGGGCTCCCGTGCCCCCGCATGTTCGTGTACGGCGAACAGAACCGTCACCTGTCGTACCTTGGAACGCTGCGCGAGATCGGGGTGGAGGTCGTCGAAATCCCCTGCGCCGGTCACTTTCCGATGTACTCCAATCCCCCGGCGCTCTGGGCGGCGATGGGCGATTTTCTCGCCCGCAGCGAGGCCAAGCCATGAAAATCGCAGATTTCGCCAACTTCCCCACCGGCAACCTGTGCAACGCCAATCCGGCCGTGCGCCCACTCGCATCGGCGATCAGGCCGCTGATTCCGGGCAAGCGCATTGCGGGCCGCGCCCGCACCGCGCGCGTAGTGCCGGGTCAGAACGCTGCGATTCACCGCGCCGTGGACGAGGCCGAGTCGGGCGACCTGCTCGTCGTCGACGGGGCGGCATCGAATCGTTTCGGCCCGTTTGGCGATTTGCTGGCCGATTTCTGCAAGATGCGCGGGGTCGTGGGTGGCGTTTTCGACTGCACGATTCGCGACAGCGCGGACATTGCTGCGGCCGGCTTTCAGGTGTTTGCCCGCGGTTTTCACCCCGAGGCCACCGCCAAGGTCGACCCGGGCGAGACCGACATTCCGGTAACGGTCGGCGGAGTGATCGTGTCACCGGGCGACATCGTGGTCGGCGACGACGACGGCGTGGTAGTCATCCCCATGCGAATTGCCGACGAGGTGCTGCGGCAAGTCGCCGAGGTGGCTGCGCGCGAAGAAACGATCCGCTCCCGGATCCTCGCGGGGGAAAGCACCTGCGACATCTTCGAAATCGGACATAGCTAACCCGCGCCGGGCAGGGCAGGAGGAACCGACATGAGTCGTCCCGACACCTTTTTCAACCTGAAGAACCCGAGTTCGGGCATCGCCCGCAACCTGGCGCCAGGCATCGACACGCGGGTGTTCGCGGGCGAGCAGGCCATGCTGTCCGTGGTGAGTTTCGAACCGAACAGCGAGGGCTCGACACACAGCCACCCGGAGGAGCAGTGGGGCGTCTTGCTGGCAGGCAGTGGGACTCGCTTTCAGGATGGTGTCGAAGTCGCGGTCGAAGAAGGCGATTTCTGGTGCACGCCAGGCAACGTGCTGCATGGCTTCAAGGCCGGTCCCGAGGGTGCGAAGGTCCTCGACATCTTTGCCCCGCCGCGAGAAGCGTATCGCAAGAGCGGATCTGGCTTCGAGGCCTGAGTGCTTCCCCGGCGTGGTGAGGCATCTGTCCGGGAAGAGCGGTCGTCAGTAGCTATGGCCTGCCGGTCATTCGTTCATTGATCCAAACGTGTCCTGCAAAGCGGGAGTCAACAATGCGAGAAACGAATAACGCATTTCGGTGGATAGCGCACCTGAGCAAGCTGACACCGGTCGCGCTGTTATCAATAGCGTCGATTGCACCGCCTGTCTGGGCAGCCGAAGCGGACCATCAATTTCCTACGGATCCAATTCCGAAATTCGTCGAATTGCCGGATCCCTGCGACAATCCGACGACCCGCAGATGGGGTCCCGATGACGAGCTGGGCAATCTGAACTTTCTCACGCCCGAGCGCGTCAAGGAGAACCTCGGCCTGATACGACACGGAAAAGTCTATGAGCTCTCACATCCCATGGAGCCAGGCCAGATGGGATTCTTCGCTTCTCTCGATTACAAGAGCAGTCTCGGGGGATGGCCAGGGTCTGGAGTCAACGGGGCTATCTACAACAGTGAGGAAACCCTGGGGAACAGTACGTTCAATCCGAATGCTGCAGGGATTTCGCATTTCGACATTGGCACCCAACTCGACGGCTTCAATCACACGACGCAAAACGGGATTACCTACAATTGCTTTGACACCCGCGATCCCGCCAATCATATCCTGGCAGAAGGTGATGCCGGCGATCTCCCCAAGGGCAATCCCGGCGCGGACTACATCTTTCGCGGTCACACCAAACATGGCATTCAGAATGTTGGTACGATCGTTGCGCGAGCAGTGTTGATTGATGTCGGACAACTGCTTCGCGACGAGGAACGCGCGGCCGACCGTGACCCGGATCTGTTTCCACCTCCCGACTACATATTCAGCCCGGAGCAACTCGAGCGTGCATTGATTCGTCAGGGCCTGACGATCGACGATATTCATCCGGGGGATGCGATCCTGATTCGCACAGGCTGGGCGGCTCGTTACTGGACCTCGAATCCCGCCGATCCCCGCAACGAGCGATTGAAATACCTGAACCGGGGGCAAGACACCTTTGGTCCGGGGGCGCCCGGTCTGGGTGTCCGGGCAATTCAGTGGACGATCAACCGGAATCCGGTGCTGGTGGGTGCCGACAACAAGTGTATCGAGATATGCAATCTTTCCGGACCGTCTAACCAGCCTCCGTTTGACGTGTACTCTTCTCCGGGCCATGTGAGCTGGCTCAACAGCGGCATTTACATAGTTGAAGACCTTGATATGGAAGTGCTGGCTGCTGACTGCGAGCGCGAACGGAAGAAAGGTCGAAATCGCCCGGCCGGTAATTCGTGTTACATCTTTACATTGATGGTTCAGACAATTCCGATTGTAGGCTCGGGTGGCTCCACCGTAGCACCGGTGGCAATTCGCTAGTGCGATCCCGTCTGTCGTCAATACTCGCGTGAACTCTTCTCGTTCTTCGAGGATGCCCGGCCGTTGGCAGTCTTCTGAAAGTCCGAGTACGCTTCAGGAGGGCGAACCAGGATAAGCCGGGGGATGGCCTGATGACGGTTCTTGAGTCCCCGGGAGGACGAATGGAGACGTGGAGAGACGTTGACAGAGCGACATGCCTTCTGGCCGTCGCCGTGCTGATGTTCGCTGCCAACAGCGCTCGCGCGAGTGGCATCAGTATGGTCTGGCTCAGCCCTGAGACGGAGCACGTTCGTGTGGGCGAAGTCATAGAACTCGAGTACTGGTGGGATTTTACCCAGGAGCCGGTGATCGGAGGCGGCGCGGACCTGTTCTTCGATCCCGCGCTGATGGCGTTCTCGGCGGCCGATTTCGCGAGCGCGCCGATACTCGACCCGCAGTTCAGCATTGTCGTGTATCCGTCGAACACACCGGCCGGCGACTCGGCGGTGTCGGTCTTCGCCGGCAATTTCATGGGAATCACAGGACCACTGCGGGTTGCGACGCTCTACTTCACCGCGCTGGCACCGGGCACCGTCGAGCTGTCGATGGCAACGACGCGGGATCCCAATCTGGATCAGTTTTGCGACCTGTTCTGCGATATCGTGGAGCCGGAGTTCATCGGCGCGACTGTCGTCATCGCGCCAGTGCCGCTCCCGGCGGTAGCCGTTCCGCTCCTCGTGTGTCTGTTGTTGCTGTCGCTCTGGTCTGGCGCTGGCACCGTTGCCGACGTGGCGGCCATGGCCCCGAAGTCGGGGCTCAAGTCGATCTGATGTCACTCGGCGTTGACGAGTCCTGTGGAACACCTTCAGGCAGACGGCACTGGGTGACTCGAGCTGGCCCGCATGTCCTGCCGATGACCCGGTCGTCCGGTTCGACAGGGCGTTACCAGGTCTTCTCGAAACGAATCCCGATCAAGGGCGTAGGGCCCTCGTCGTCTTCGATCAGTTCGCCGGTAGCCGCATTGAACTCGCGCTCGTCCGACGGAGGTGACGCGTAGACGTTGAGCACGTCGAGGAATGCGATGAAGTCGACCGGTCCGACAGCACGCCGGTAGTCAACACGCGCATTCAACTGGTGGTAATCGTCCCAGCGCAGAGTGCCGTTGGAGATGCTCTCCTGGGAAAATCGCAGCGGACCGCCGATATCAGCTAGTACGTCTTCGTAAATGATGAAATCGTCCCGCGGTCGACCGGTTGCGTACTTCCATCGGAAGCCTACGAGCCAGCGCTCGCTGATTTCCCACCTGGCGCCGATACTGAAGATATGCTCGTGATTGAACGGCGCGTCGAATTCGCCGCTCCCGTCGTTGTCATCCAGGGTCGCATCGTTATAGGAATAGACGGCGTTCGCGGACCAACCATCGGCAAACTGCCGGTTCAGCACAACGTCGAGGCCGTACGACGAGCCTTCTCCGTCATTGCCCGCCAGTCCGGTGACAGCGTCGGGTTCCGTGACGAGGTCGCTGAGCTTCTGGTAATAGGCCTCGACCAGCACGTCCCAGGTTGTCCCGAAACGATGATTCACACCGAGACTGACGTGATCTGTTCGTTCGTTTGCGAGCCCGAAATTCGCCGCGTCGGCAGCGCGATCGAGAAAACGCGGTGACTGGTAAAACCTGCCGGCCGTCATGGCGATGCGCGTGGTCGGCGAAACGCGGTAGTTCGCGCTCAGGCGCGGAGAGAGGTATCCCTCGTCGGAAAATCCGTCGAAGTCGTAGCGCAGACCTGTCCGGATATTCAACCGGCCCGTGCCAAAGACCTGCTCGACGTAAGCGGCATACTGAACCTCACTCCGTGCGAATGCGGCATTGGTGTCTTCGGGCGTCAACACGATGTAACGCTGATCGGGATCGGGGCGGAAATCACTGGCATCGTACTGGTAGCGAATCCAGTCATCGTCGAGCACGGTACTGAAATCCAGCTCGAGATCGGCGATTCGCACACCTGCTGAAAAATCGCCCCAGCGGTTGCTTCCGAAGAAGTCGCTGCGCCAGCCGAGCTCAGCCTCATTTTCCTCCAGCGTGATAATGTCTTCGCGGACGGGCACCTCGTCAGGCGGCAGTATGATCGGCTCGGAATCCGGAAACGCCTCGCCCTCTCGACTGGTCTTCTCGGTATCCCGATAATAGAAGCGGTTCTCCCAGCGCCCGACATCGCCAATCAGCCGTGTCCAGGTAACGCCGAAGAGACTGCTGTCCTGTTCGGAATCAATGAGTTCACGTTCCTGCAAGTTGTCCGATGCAAGGACGTTCTCGACGTCGCGCTCGCCGGTCTCGGGGGTGTACAGAAG
>JAAUYH010143080.1_pt1 | contig 10263 bp, 8 predicted proteins | sample 7278061 | NCBI WGS metagenome assembly JAAUYH01 (sample SAMN14350203, study PRJNA611818) | marine sediment metagenome | isolation source: surface marine sediment (0.6m) | place: French Polynesia: Moorea | collected 2018-08 | reverse complement strand
GGCTCGAAAGCCCTGGTCACCATGTGTATCGGCGGCGGGCAGGGTATCGCGCTGGCGCTTGAACGCGCCGCTTAACGGGGTGTTTACCTAAACAAACCAATAACGGCGGCACTCCAGCGAAAGGAGCTGCTGCCCATGGAACTTGCCGACAAACTCGACGCGGAACGCCGGGCCCGTCTGGCCGCCGAGCGCAAGCTCGAACAGATGAAATCCGAACTCTACCGCGCGAACGAAAACCTGTCGAAACACGCGCGCAACCTTTCGACCGAGATCGCAAGCACCCAGCGAAAGGTGCTGGACGCGCAGCATCAGGCCGAGGACCTCAAGGTCCGCTACGAGCATGCCCAGCAAAGCCTCGATAACGCAAAGAGCGCCATCAATATTGCCGAGCGCCGACTTTGGGATTCGCTGGAAACCATCCGTGATGGCTTTGCGGTGTTCGGCCCGGACGACATTCTGATCGCGGCAAACCGCGCATACCTTTCGGTCTTCGATGGCCTTGAGATGGTCCGCCCCGGCATTGCGCTTGCCGAGTTGTTCGCCTTGCTGGCCGAGGAAGGCATCGTCGACACAGGCGGCTTGCCCGCGCGCGACTGGCAAACCCAGATGCTGATGCGGCTGAAGATGTCGCGCATCGAAAATACGGTGCTGAAGATCTGGAACGGCACATATATCAAGCTGATCGATCGGCGCACCCGCGATGGTGACCTCGTCACGCTGGCGCTGAACATCACAGATCAAATCCAGCGCGAGCGCCAGTTGGAAGATGCCACGCAAAAGGCCGAGGCCGCCAATCGCGCCAAGTCGGCCTTCCTTGCCAACATGAGCCACGAAATCCGGACTCCGATGAACGGCATCATCGGAATGGCCGACCTTCTGGCCGAAACCACGATGGACGACGAACAGCGCTCGTACATCAATACGATCCGGTCTTCGGGCGAAGCGCTTCTGGTGATCATCAACGATGTCCTGGACTACTCCAAGATCGAAGCCGAGAAAGTCAGCTTGAAAGCGCGCGCCTTCGACCTCGAGCGTTGCATTCATGACGTGGTGACGCTTCTCAGCCCGTCTGCACAGGACAAGGGCATCCAGATCGCCATCGACTATGACCTGTTCATGCCGACAATCTATGTCGGCGACGCGGGTCGCATCCGGCAGGTGCTGACCAACCTGGTTGGAAACGCCATTAAGTTCACAGAAGAGGGGCATGTAGCGATCCGGGTGGTCGGGCTGCCCGGGCAGGATGACAGCAGCTATCACGTTCATCTGACGGTGGAAGACACCGGCATCGGCATCCCCGAAGACAAGGTCGGTGACGTGTTCCGCGAATTCCACCAGGTGGAGAACGAGCGTGACCGGACCCACGATGGCACCGGGCTCGGCCTGGCGATCAGCGCGCGCCTGATCGGGCTGATGGATGGCGAGATCTGGGTCGACAGCGAAGAAGGCAAGGGGTCGGTCTTCGGGTTCCAGCTGAATCTGCCCGTGGTGTCGGCCATGGAGCCGGATGAAATCAGCGCACCCGGCTGGATGAGCCGTGCCATCGTTGTGGGGCCCGACAGTTTGAACCGGTCGGTTCTGATCAAGCAGTTGAGCCTGATCGGGTTGAAGACGGTCGTGGGCAGTTCGGCGTCCGAGATCGATGAGATTGCGCCGACGTCGCGCGACGTGGTGTTCCTTGGCCACGAAACGGACGGAAACCTGGTCGAAACAGCCCGAGGTTTGCGCGAGAAGTATGCTCCGGCCGGCCTATTTGCCTTGACCGATCGATTGGGTGACGTGTCGCGGGACGATACCTTGTGGGATGGCACCTTGAACCGACCGGTATTGCGGGTCGAGTTGCATCGCTGCCTGCGTAGCGTCGAGCAGCCCAACCCTGCCGTGCAACAAAACACGCTCTATCCCGCCCACGACCCATTGGAGATTTCGGCCCAGGATGGCGCGGCAGCCTTGGTCGGGCTTGCTGACGAAGTGCCGTACGCGGTGTCCGACACCGACCCGGTGCCAACGAAGCTGGAAGAGCCAGAGCCGATGGCCGCGATCGCAGAGGCTCAGCCGATCGATACGGCGAGCGTGGTCGACCGGTCTGAAGAGGCAGAAAGCCTGGCCGTACCGGACGACGATCTGGGCGCCATCACAGGCGACCCTGCCGAGAAGCCTCCGGGTGCCGAGCCAGAAAGCCCAATTGCCGCCAGCCCTGTCGATCCCTTGCCCGAAGTGGACTACGCCCTGAACACGGCGTGGCAGCACGAGGCCGAAGTTCGTCCCGAAGTGGACGAGCCCGCCACGCCGGGGGACCCGCCAGCCATGACCGACATCGATCTGCCGGACGAAATTGCGCCCAGCGTCTCCGACGCAGCGGACCCTGTGGCCAGTCCGACGGACGAGCCAACGGAAGAAGACGCGTCAGACCGTGAATGGGTCGCCGTTGCAGACGCGGCGCAACCTCTGCTCAGGTCCGGCATCGACATGGCCGAGCCTGATTTCGAGTTGATCGAGACACCACCGCGGGTACCCGAGAACGATACGCGCATGCGCGTGCTTGTCGCCGAAGACAACAGAACCAATCGGCTGGTTCTCGAGAAGATGCTGAAGTCGGCAAATATTGATCTGGTCTTCGCCGAAAACGGACTGGAAGCGGTTCAGTCTTTCCAGCAGAAACGCCCGGACATCCTGTTCACCGACATCTCGATGCCGAAAATGGACGGGAAGGAGGCGGCTCGCACCATCCGTGCCCTTGAAGCGGAACGCGGCCAACAAGCTTGTCCGATCGTGGCCATCACTGCGCACGCGATGGACGGCGATGCCGAGGATATTCTGGCCGCCGGGATCGATCACTACCTGACGAAACCGCTGAAAAAGGCGGCCCTGATCGATCACATCCTCGCCGCGCAGCCGCAAGGAACGGCTCCGGTGTTTTCCGACGAAGTGCCAGAAGATCAGGCCGCCGCGGCCTCGGCCCTATGAAAGACAAGGGTGGCCCCATCGTCGTCGCTTTCGACGAAGCGGTAGCCGCCAAGGTCGAAGTCGCGCAGCCCGTCGACACTGGTGATGCGGTTCTCGATAATGAAACGCGCCATCGCGCCGCGCGCCTTCTTCGCAAAGAAGCTGACGATTTTTGGCGTGCCGTTCTTGATCTCGTAGAAGTGTGGTGTGACGACCTTCAGCTTGAGCGCGTCCCTGTCGACTGCACCGAAATATTCCTGGCTGGCGCAGTTGACCAGCGTGTCGCTGCCCACATCGAGAGCGGCGGCATTCAGGGCTTTCGAAATCTCGGACCCCCAAAACTCGTACAATGAGGTGCCACGCCGGGTTTTCAGCCGGCTGCCCATTTCTAAACGGTAAGGCTGAATGGCGTCCAGTGGGCGCAACAGGCCGTACAGGCCGGACAGAATGCGCATGTGCGATTGCGCCCGCTCGCGCCCAGCCGTGTCGAGCGATGCAGCATCGAACCCCTGAAATGTATCGCCCGCAAATGCATAAAGGGCTGGCCGGGTTTCGCCCGCCTCGGGCGCATCGCTGAAATCGCGAAAGCGGTCGCGGTTCAGTTTGGCCAGGTCATCCGAGAGGCTCATCAGCGCTTTCAGCTTGGCCAGCGAAAGCTGCCTGGCATGTGCGGCCAGCCGGTTGGCTTCCGGCAGAAACGCGGGCTCGGTGGTTTTGAACTCCTGTTCCGACCAGTCGAGCTTTTTGGCGGGCGATACGACGACAAGCATTGTGTTCCCTCATCTCAGTTGGGCCAAATCTAGCACGGAGAGTGGCGGCGACAACTCGCCCCTGAGGCGCCGTCTACAGAATGCGGGCGCGCCGCAAGCCGAAATCGGCATCAAGCCCTTCGGCCTTGAGCGCCTGCACCAAGGCGTCGCTGAGAAAGAAGGTGCGGGTGAACATCGGATCGATCCAGACATCGGGCCCGCCCAAGACGGCAGATGATACAGCGACGTCGTCATCCTCGTACAGATAGGAGGCCATGACAGGCTGTCCCGGAGACCACGCCAAAGCATTGGCGGCAAGTTTCGGCGATTGCTCGACCAAAAGCGCCGTCCGCGGGTTGGCCGGCACCAGCACTCTCACAGGTTCATCGACCTGCTCCTGATCGCCATGCTCGAAAAACGCGACGGGTCGAAACTGCGCTTCGCCAAGATCGTGGCGCTCGAAAACGTCGATCGCCTCGTTCGAAACGCAGTGGAGATTGTGCGAGAAAAAGTAGGGCAGGCGATGGCCGTTCGGACCGATTCGCTTCTTCACAGGTAGCGCGATCTTGTTGGTCAGCCGACGTGGGAAAAGATCATCCGGCAGGGTTTCGCCGCGGTACTGCGCGTTGGAATAGATCTCGACCCGCGCTTTCAGGGGAAGGTCGGGATTGCTGATAGCGAAAGTCACCCGATCGTCCGGCATGCCGGTCGCCGACACCCACCAGACCACGTCTGTCATGCTCTGTGCCCTCTCATGCCGCTTCGCTGAGGATACGCGCGAAGGCGGGGCCGAACCGCTCTGCTAGCTTGTCGCCCAATAGACGCTCCAACTGGTCGGTCGCGCCGGGTTGCAGGTTCGCGACCTTGGCCAGCAGCGACGCGGGGCAGGACATCGGCTTGCCGGTGCCGTCTTCTCCGCGTGCCAGTTGCGCCTGCGCCGCCAGTAGTCGGTCATAGATGTCGCCCGCCGCGCGTCCCGCCAGTTTTCGACGCGCCGGGTGCGGTTGCGATGGCGCGTCGCCCGTGATCACCTGCAGGAACGTCGCCCCGTATCGGTCGAGCTTCTTGGCGCCGACGCCGCTGATCCCGGCCATATCGTCAAGGTTCTGGGGCCGCCGTTCGGCCATTTCGATCAGCGTCCGATCCGGGAAGACGACATAGGCCGGAACGCGTTGCGCTTCGGCCAAGGCGCGCCGCTGGGCCTTCAGAGCGGCCAGCAGCGGTGCGTCTTCGTCCGACACAAGGGGTTTCGAGTCCGAACGCCGCGTGGCCGCCGTCAGCGTATCGCGCCGCAAGGTGATCGGTGTCTCGCCCTTCAGAACAGGCTTCGCGGCGTGGGTGATTCGAAGCGCGCCGTGACGCTCCGGGTCCGGCCGCACAAGGTCGAGGCCCATCATCTGCCGGAAGATCGCGCTCCATTGCCGACGGTCGATATCCTTCCCAACGCCAAAGGTTGGCAAACGGTCATGACCCCGCTGGGTCACCTTCTCGGTTTCCGCGCCGACAAGGATATCGGTGAGGTGACCGACGCCGAAACTTTCGCCCGTGCGCAGAACGGCCGAGAGCGCTTTCATGACGGCTTCGGTGCCATCGAAACAGTCCGGCGGGTTGGCGCAAAGATCGCAGTTTCCGCAGGCGGCCGCGGTTTCATCGAAATAGGCAAGCAGAGATGTTCGGCGGCACACCTGCGCTTCGGCCAACCCAAGCAGTGCGTTCAAACGGCCATGATCGGCCATTCGGCGCTCGGGCGGGGCGAGGCTCTCGTCGATCTGCATGCGCCGGTAGCGGATGTCGTCGGCGCCGTAGAGCGTCATTGTCTCTGCCGGCGCACCGTCGCGTCCGGCCCGGCCGATCTCCTGGTAATAGGCCTCGATCGACTTGGGCAAATCGGCATGGGCCACCCAGCGGATATCGGGCTTGTCGATGCCCATACCGAACGCGATCGTGGCGCAGACGATCAGGCCGTCGTCGGTCTGAAACCGGCGCTCGACTTCGCGTCGCGTTTCGGGATCCATTCCGCCGTGATAGGCAAGTGCGCTTTGCCCGGCGGCCTCGAGTGCGGCGGCCAGGGTTTCAGTCTTGGCGCGGGTGCCGCAATAAACGATGCCGGATTGCCCCTTGCGCGCGGCGGCGAAGGATAGGATCTGCTCGCGCGGCTTGTTCTTGGGAGCGAAAGCAAGGTGGATGTTGGGCCGGTCGAAGCCACCGAGAAAGATTTGCGGTCGCTGATCGTCGAACAGCCGGGCGATGATTTCGTTCCTCGTTTCCGCGTCGGCGGTGGCGGTGAACGCGGCCATCGGCACGTCCAAAGCCCGGCGCAGGGCTCCGATTCGCAGGTAGTCGGGGCGGAAATCGTGGCCCCACTGGCTGACGCAATGCGCCTCGTCCACCGCGAGCAGACTGACATCGGCGTTGGCCAGAAGGCGATCTATTCCGCCGGAAGCAAGACGCTCAGGCGCCATGTAGAGCAGCTTCAGCGCGCCTTCGTGGAGGTCGCGAAAAACGGCATCGGTTTCCTCGTCGGTGTTGCCAGAGGTCAGCGCGCCCGCCGCCACACCGGCGGCCCGCAACGCCCGGACCTGATCGCGCATCAGGGCGATCAGAGGGGAGATGACAACGGTCATGCCCGGTCGCAGCAGCGCGGGGAGCTGGAAACACAACGATTTGCCGCCCCCTGTCGGCAGGATCGCCAAGACGTCCTCTCCCGCCGTTACGGCGTTGACGATGTCTTCCTGGAACGGACGGAATTGATCATATCCGAATATGTCGGACAGAAGTCTCTGGGCGGTCCCTGCGCCGTCCATGTTCGCCTCGAATTTTAGTCAACTGCTCTTGTCTAGACTGTCGCATTTGAACGAGAGGTGAACAACCGGCGGAAAAAGGATTTTCTGAAAATCCTTGGCAAATTTCATTCTTAAGAAATTTGACCCTTACAGGATGGCGCGGGCAACGTCGGGCAACACGATATCGCGCAGGATGATGATCAGGATGAAGGCCACCAGCGGGGCCAGGTCCAGCGCGCCGGTGTTTGGCAACATCCGCCGGATCGGCTGATAGATCGGCTCGAGCAGGCGGGTCAGCCCGTCCCAGATCGAGGCGACAAGGGGCTGACGCAAGTTCAGCACCTGGAAATTGATCAGCCAGCTCATGATCACGTGCACCAGCAGGATCATGAAGGCCACATCCAACAGCAGCGCGAGTATCGAAAGGATCGTTCCCATGGCGGTGCAGATAAGCGGCATCTGGGCCCGGCGCAAGGGCGCAATGACGTTCCGTCATCGTTGACGTTGTTCGCATTTTAGAGGACCGCGTCGAGGCAAGGAGAGTGCCATGTACCCGATGATCCGTTTCGCAAAAGAAGTCCTGCTCAACCTGCGGGCTCAGCCCATTGCCGTCGGCGATATCCATCGGGCCTATATGCGCACATGGCCATGGGATATCGACATTTTTCTCGACCTGAACAATGGTCGCATCCTGACGCTGATGGACCTTGGCCGGTTCGGGTTCTTTGTCCGAAACCGGATCACCCGCGTTCTCAAGAAAAACGGCTGGTACGGCACGGTGGCAGGGTCGGTCATCAGGTACCGTCGGCGGATCACCGTGTTCCAGCGGCTCGAGCTTCGGACGCGTGTGCTGGGTTGGGACGAGCGTTTCACCTACTTCGACCAAAGCTTCTGGCGGGGCGATGAGTGCTGTGCCCATGTCGTGGTGCGCACGGCGATCACGTCGGGCAAGGGGATCGTCCCCTCCGAGGACGTGGCAAGGGCGCTGGGGCTCGGCGCCGAAAGCCCGGCCTTGCCCGATTGGGTCACCGCTTGGGATGCCGCGGAGCAGCAAAGGCCCTGGCCGCCGCACTAGCCCGGAAAGGGATTGCAACGCTCGTTCGCTGCCGGTCTAAAAGCGGCAGGAGAGCGCATGTCATCGCCACAGCGACGCATTTTCGGCTGGTACTTCTTCGACTGGGCCACGCAGCCTTATCACACGGTGCTGTTGACCTTCGTCTTCGGACCGTTCTTCGCGGCCACCGCCACGGCCTATTTCGCCGGAACCGGGCTGGACGAGGCCGCAGCCGACGCCAAGGCGCAGGTGCTGTGGTCGCGGTGCCTGACCATTGCCGGGTTGATCGTCGGGCTCAGCGCGCCGCTCATGGGAGCGTTGGCCGATACATCGGGTCGCCGCATGCCGTGGATCGCGGTCTTCTCGATAATCTATGTCATCGGGGCCGGTGCGCTTTGGTGGACAAACCCCGACGGTTCGAACCTGATCTACGCCCTGATCGCCTTCGGCATCGGCTTCATCGGTGCCGAGTTCGCGCTGATCTTCACAAATGCGCAGTTGCCATCTTTGGTGGCGCGCGACGATGTTGGACGGATCTCGGGCTCGGGCTTTGCCTTCGGCTATCTTGGCGGGCTGATCGCGCTCATCCTGGTGCTGACGCTGTTCGTCGAGCAGGACAACGGCAAGACACTGCTTGGCATTGCCCCACTTTTCGGCTTGCTGGATGCAGAGGCGCGCGAGGGCGTGCGCGCCGCAGGCCCTTTCGTGGCTCTATGGTTCGCAGTGTTCATGGTGCCCTATTTCCTGTGGGTCCGGGAGGTCCGCGAAACCCGCACCCGAATTTCGATTTCCCGCGCACTCGGCCAGCTTTGGACCACCGTCGAAGGGCTGCGGCGGCGACCGAGCCTCGCGTCGTTTCTGGTCGGGTCGATGTTGTATCGGGACGCCCTGAACGGCCTTTACGGCTTTGGTGGGACCTATGGCGTGCTGGTCCTCAACTGGAGTGTGACCCGTGTCGGGGTCTTTGGCATCATCAGCGTGATATCGGCCGCCGGCTTGAGCTGGCTCGGTGGTCGGTTGGACAGACGGTATGGCCCGAAACCGGTGGTGATCCTGGCGGGCGTCTTGCTTGTGCTGGTCTGCTTCACGATCGTGAACATGAGCCGCGAGGCGTTCTTCGGTGTGCCTCTGGCGGCCGGATCGACGCTTCCCGACACGGTTTTTCTTGTCTGCGGCGTTCTGATCGGCGGATTGGGCGGTATCCTGCAGGCCGCCAGTCGAAGCTTGATGGTGCGTCACACGGTGCCTGGGGCCGAAACCGAAGGCTTCGGGCTTTACGGCTTTTCCGGTCGGGCGACCGCTTTTCTGGCCCCCGCCGCCATCGCGGCGGTGATCGCAATGACAGGCGAGGTCAGAAATGGCGTGATCCCGCTGATCATTCTCTTTATTTTAGGGCTTCTTCTGCTACGCTGGACACACGCGCAGGGAGATCGAGCAGAACCATGATCCGAAATGCCGTTAAAACCGCATTGGTCTTGTGCCTGATGGCCAGCCCGGCTGCGAGCCAATCGTTGGCCAAAGAGCTTTTTGGCGCCAAGACAACGTCGTCCAATCAGCGTGCTGCGCCCCATGGTGGTTACGCCAAAGGCTGTCTGGCCGGCGGTGTTCGCCTGCCCGAAACGGGGCCGACATGGCAGGCCATGCGCCTGTCGCGGAACCGCAACTGGGGCCATCCGCACACCCTCGCATTCATCGAACGCCTGTCGACCTTCGCCGCGAAGCAGAAAGGCTGGAACGGACTTTACATCGGCGATATCTCGCAGCCGCGTGGCGGGCCGATGCTGACCGGCCATCGAAGCCACCAGATCGGCCTGGATATCGACATCTGGATGCGGCCCGCGACGCGCCTCGATCTCAGCCGGGCCGATCGCGAAAATATGTCGTCGATCTCGATGCGGCGGGCCAAGGGGGCCTACGTCAACAAGAACTGGACGCGCCAGCATCACGCCATCCTGCTGGCCGCCGCAAAACACAAGGCGGTTGCACGCATCTTCGTTTTTCCCGGGGCCAAGGTGCAGATGTGCAAGGACGAGAAGGGTGACCGAGGCTGGCTACGCAAGATCCGGCCCTGGTGGGGTCACCACTATCACTTCCACGTGCGCCTTGCCTGTCCTCGGGGCGCCGCCGGCTGCGTCGACCAGTCGCCGCCACCTGCCGGTGACGGATGCGCCGATGCGGAAGAGTGGGTGCGCAACATCCTGAATCCGCCACCGCCCAATCCCAACGCGCCGGCCCCCAAGCGCAGGCGCGAATACGTGCTGGCCGATTTGCCCAAGCAATGCACAAACGTCTTGCAGCGCTGATCTTCGCAGCCTGGCCGTTTACGGCCGGGGCCGAAACGTTGGAATTGATCGGCATGTTCGAATGGGAAACCGAGTCGATCGTTGGCGTCTCGGGGCTGGAGGTCAGTTCTGACGGATCGCGCTTCACCGCGGTCGGGGATCGCGGCTGGTGGCTGGAAGGCCGGTTCGTGCGGCGCGGCGAGATCATCACGGGTCTGGAGGATATCCGGATCGAGCCGATCATAGGCCAGGATGGCATGCCGGTCTCGGCCCGGCGGGTGGCCGATTGGTCGGACGCCGAAGGACTGGCCATCGCGCCGGACGGCAAGGCATGGGTGTCGTTCGAGCGCTGGGCCCATGTCTGGTGGTTCGACCAGGTGTTCGGCACAGCTCAGTGGATCAAGGATCATCCCACGTTCTACGACCACGCCGAAAACTGGCAACTCGAG
>JAAUYH010243601.1_pt1 | contig 10264 bp, 10 predicted proteins | sample 7278061 | NCBI WGS metagenome assembly JAAUYH01 (sample SAMN14350203, study PRJNA611818) | marine sediment metagenome | isolation source: surface marine sediment (0.6m) | place: French Polynesia: Moorea | collected 2018-08 | reverse complement strand
ATCTTGGTATCTTAATAAGAAATGAAGGGCTGAAACTCTATTAAATTCGTTAACTTAACTCCCCAAAAATTCCTTAGCGTTATTTTCTGCACGGTTGCTACTCAAGGGCCTACGAACACTCGTTAAAAGTATCAAACTATCAAACCTCATTACAGAAGCAGCAGGAGCAGATTAACTCGCTACAGTCCCAGATAGATAAGGTTGATGAGGAATTGGAGAAGTTAACAAGCGTTTATTCTCCTTATCGGGGGAAGGTTAGAAGGGTGAAGATACTCGGACAGAACGAGCGATCGATTACTGCTGAGGTTACATTGGATATTAGGGGTGGGAAGTAGGGCGATTGACTTTTAGAACAGATTGTTGATGTTGAGATTAAGAAGAATGAAGCAGTGACAGAGCTTTGGAGGTTAATAGGGCATGGTTAAAATGCTCTGATTAATTATATTCATCTGCTATAGAATCTAAAAGAAATAGTTTGAAAATAATTAATTCCAAACACTCATCTTCTTTATTAGAGAAAATGTGCTTAGTTCCTAATCTAACAAGATTCCAAGCTCCTTGTTCATAGTAATTTACACCATCTGAATTAAAATTTTGATTTAAAAATTTTTCTTCTGCTAGGCGACCTGATGCTACATAAGTAACGCATACGCTATCGTTATGAACATGGCATTGAGTACCTTCATTCTTATTCCAACGAACAGTCGATATCTCAAGATTTTTATGTTTAATTATTGTTGTTTTTCCAGAATCTTTGCATGAAACATCTTCTGGAAAAAAATTATAAAGACTTTGAAGATCAATTTTTTTCACCAATTTAAGAAAATATTCATGGTAAAAATATTCATGGTAACTATTATAATATTCTTCAATATTACTTAAAAAAGAATCTACACTAGAGTCGAATGACTTAATTGAATATTCTAAAGTATTTACCAATGATTGTTGAGAATTGGAATTTACTAAGAAATTAGTTTTATATACTGAATCATCTGAAATATCAACAATAAATGGATTAGTTTCATTATGTAACTTTTCATATGTATAGCTTTCAATCAACCCTTCAACAGATAAGATTTTTAAAGTCGGATGTTTGAAATCAAAAGGATTATGAGTCAATATTCCACTTAAATTTTTTTGTTTAGCAAAAGCTATGTACATATTTGATGAATTATTTTTTAGTCTTGGGTTTAAAAGAAAAAAATCTTTACCTTGAAAAAAATCATTATACTTTATTATCTTAATCCTTAATAATTCCAAAGAATTTCGTAAATGTACAAGTTTTTTCATCGCCTCTTCTTGATTATCTCCTTTGGCATAAGGAGAAAGCCCGCAAAATTCAAATAAACAATCATCTAAACATTGGTCAGAAACAAATATTTCAATTTTGTTTTCAATTAATTTCTTTAAACGTTGACATAATTGCCATGCATAAACCTGATCACTATTAAAAAGCTTAAATACAACACTTTTTTCTAACAACATTTTCATGACTATTCTTGCTCTTAAAATAACCTAAAAAGGTATATAGTCAACTAATTTTACTACTTTTTTTATTGCACAAACTTTATTAAATAATTGAAAACCATAAAGACATTGCGTAAATATAATGGCTATTAGATAAAGATAAAGCCGAAAAATAAACTCTCTTTAGTTGCCAATCTAAAAATTTTTATTTAGCAATGCCTGAATAGCTTATACAAAAGTCAAATCAAAATGACTTCAATTTTATTTATCAATCTTTTGCAGTAGTAAACTTTGGATCATTTGCTGTTTTTTGAGCTGGTGATTTTATCCCCCAACTTTCTCTTAATTTTCGTAAATCTTCTAATGAAAATTCTCTACGTGTAGATTTGTTGTTGGCATCCTTATTCTCTTCTTCTTCTTCTTGTACGAATAAATCCATTAGTTTTTCTACTCCAAGTACTTCGGCTAATTTTAAATATTTCTTTAGCTGGGCTAACCCATCAGGTTTTTCCCAACTTTGAATCGTATTCGTTGATACTCCTACAAAAACTCCTAACTGAGCCTGAGAAAGGTCAGACTGCTTTCGTAATTCTGCAACTCTTGATATTAGTTTCATGATTAACGTTCCCAAATATATTTAGTTAGCGCAGTATCTGCACTAATAATAGCATACCCATTTTTGAGTGTATAATTTAAATTAACTTAAGTATGTTAATATTATTGACGTATATTTTGAACCAAGTATAGTTGGTATGCCTGACAATAATAACTCATCTATAGAATGGAGCATTGCTCAAGAACGTTTGCGTCAAGCCCGTCACAGCTTCAATCTTGCCCTAACCACTACCGCAGTATCTTTTTGCATTAGCCTTGTAGGTGCAGGATTACTTATGTCCGATAAAGTCCCTTCGGGAGCTATTACATCGGCTATGGGTTTGGTTTCCAGTGTACGATACTTCGAGTTTGCTGAGGAGGCAAACGATCGCCTGGACAAAATTCTCGATGAATCAGAAGACGACGATTAAATCAGGGTTGGTAGATAGCGATCGCTTTGTTCTCAATCCAAATCCAGCGATCGCCCTCCTACTAATCCAAATCAATAAACTTACTGGTACACTCTGACGGCTGAACGTGCAGGTATCTCGAAGTAACTGCCAGAGAACTATGAAAGTTAAACACTGACTAATTTCAAAGCCTCCTGATATGCCTTTGATAGACGTTCCCACTCCAGAGCGATCGCTTCATAATTTCTTTTTTCGCTTGAAGAAATCGGCTAAATCGTCGATTATCGCTTCAAGTTGTTCATCATCGTCAAACATAATTATTCCTCCGCCAAACAACTTTTGAAATGTTCCTACCATCACGGCATAGGCTTCATTAGTGTCGTATTCTTCCAGAGCATCCATAATCACGTTTCCTTGCTCGATTGAGGCAGGAGTATCAAAATTCCATGTCAAAGCGTCTAATGTTGTAAAACCAATACCTCCAAAATAGGGCTTACTAGCTAAATCCTGGGGTGTGAAGTTAAAAACAAATACACCTCTGCCCCTCTTACGAGCTTCTTCTACTAATAATCGATGAAGTTTACCAATATCATAGAAATAACCACCTATATAAAATGAGTTTTCCATAAATCTAAATGAAAAGTTAGGCGATCGCACTATCGCTCAAATGATCTAGCTCTAACGGTAAATTCGTCACAGATCTAGTCTTAATAGTCAACATAACTGCGTAAATGGTAAAAATTCTCCCTGAAATCAGAATAATTCCAAACGCTAAAATTATCCCAGTTCTCATCAATTGGATTGTTTAATTCTTGTTGATAATACTTGATCATTTCGACAACTTTTTTGCATAAGAGTCCAAGCTCCTTATTACTCAATTGACCAAGATCTCGCTCGAACAACTCTGGATTTCTAATTTTCATAAAACGCGCCTGGTACACAAGAAACGGTTGAACGTGCTTTCTATCTCGAAGTTACTGCCAGGGAACTATGAGAGTCAAAATCTAAAATAATCGATTTTTCTTTAATGTAAAAAATTTCCAGTAGAATAGGTTAAATTTAAGTGTAAACTGTTTACAGTAGGCTAATGAAACCGAGTAAGTACCAGCAGAAAATCCTAGATTGGTTAGCTCAAGGCAAAGGTAACGCTACTTGTAATGCGGTGGCGGGTTCGGGAAAGACCACCACATTAAAACTGGCAGCCCAACAACTACAGTCAATGGGACATCAGCCACAAGATATCAAGGTTATTGTCTTTGGCAAGCAAAACAGCCTCGATTTGATAGCCAAGTTCGGTCGGGAGTGGAAATATTCAATTTCTACGTTGCACTCAGTCGGTTTTAGGGTTCTGCAACAGGAAATAGGTAAGTTTCGTAGAGATGAAAAGATAATTAGCTCCAAATACCGCCGTATAGCCGAAGATTGGAAACTAATCCCTAGAAAAAACAAGAAGAGAACCTACAAAGGTTCGCTAACGGAAAGTAAAGCTATTAGTCGAGTCGAACATTTTTTAACCCTAATTGACCTCGCCAGACTGACTTTATCGGATTTATCTGTTGAATCGATTCGTAAAATTGCCAATCATCATAACCTAGAAGGAATTCACGATTTTAAACGAGTAACCAGGGCGATCGCTGACATATTGCTCCAGGGTCAGGAACAGGCAATTAATGAGCATCGCATTGACTTTACAGACATGATTTGGCTGCCCGTAGAGTGGGCGTTAAATGAAAAAAGCTGGTTCCGCACCTATAAATGGGTTTTAACAGATGAGTGCCAAGATTTGAACGCAGCGCAGCTAGAACTGAGTTTAATGCTGGCTGGCAACAGCGGACGAATGCTCTATGTGGGAGATCCACGGCAGGCTATCTATGGCTTCAGCGGAGCTGATAACCGTAGCTATCAAAAGATAGTAGAGCGCACACAAGCAACAGAATTACCATTATCTCTCTGCTATCGCTGTCCCAAGTCTCATCTTGATTTAGTCAATCGCATTTATCCCGAAATCCCTATTGAATCTACTCTGGATGCAGCACCAGGAATATTAGAATGTATCGATAAAAGCGATCTTTGGGATGAAGAACATCCTGGTCGCTTGGTAGTAGGTGATATGGTTCTTTCTCGTAAAACTGCACCTTTAGTTAGTCTGTGCATCAGGTTAATCGGTCAGGGGATTGCCGCGACGGTCAAGGGCAAGGACATCGGTAAGCAAATCAAATCGGAATTAGAGGCGATCGCGGATATCAATGGTTTTCGCTATGAAGAGTTTAATGTCTTCGCCGAACAGTATAAAGAGTTCAAATTTCAGACTTACGAGAGTTTAGATAATGGTTCACAGCTTAAAGAAAACCTAAGTGACAAACTCAATGCACTGTCAACCATTTACAGCAGCCAACCCAACGCCACCTGTATCGCTCATCTCTGTACCTATATCGACGATTTATTCTCCGATGATGAATCTCCTATTACCCTTTCTACCTGCCACAGAGCCAAAGGTTTAGAAGGCGAGCGCATTTTTATTATCAAGCCTGAAGATATGCCAATGACTTGGGAGCGTCAACTGGGATGGCAAAAAGAGCAGGAAGATAATTTACTCTACGTTGCCCTCACCCGCAGTAAATCGACTTTATATATTGTTGGCAATCCTGACTGGTATAAAGATGATGAGGAACAAGATGAGGATAAATCTAAGGAAACATCATTTACATCAACGGCAACATCTGATGGCACTATTAACAGCGATCGAGGTGAATTGGCAACATCTACGGAAACATTGACAGAGAAACTGGAAACATCACTATCTTCATCAACTGTAAACGTTTTACATTCGAGCGAGGACTTCGATTCAATTGATGTCTCTAAAGTGATGCTGTTAATTACCAAACTATTTAGCTACGAGGAAAAATGCGAGTTATTAACTCTACTTACAGACGAAGTAACTCAAGAAAAATGGGACAGGGTATTTAATTGTTTATCAAAGGATTCTAACAGGAGCGATCGCGCCGTTGCTACCGAATGTCAAGTCTCTGCTCCCTTTGTAGCTAAAGTGCGGAAAAACATGATTGAAATCGGCGAAATTCAGCTAGAGCGATCGCGAGTAGATAAGCGGGGTAGAAAACATAAATCTCCCGTGCATTAAGTCTACCCACAGCATTTAAATCGCTTTATTTCCCATCAAAACCAGCGATCGCGCCAATGACCCCTCTCGTAGTAGGATAAACAAATAGTCCCCTCGCGGTTGGTCATTGGCAGTGACTGAAGCCCAGGGGAAGTAAACCTACTGGAGAGGTTCACAATGAAAATGATAATTCATGAAGCTAACGGGTTACAGATTTCGCAACGCGGTGTGGATGGATATATCAATGCCACCCAGATGTGTAAAGCCAACAATAAAGAGTGGCGTTATTATTGGCGTTTGCCCAATACCCAAAAATATGTAAAGGCTTTAGCTGAAGATTTGGGAATCGATGTCATTGTCAATAACCCGACGTGCAATAATTACGCATCGGCTCTGGTACTGACTTTCAGAGGCGGTAATTCTCAACAAGGCACTTGGGTACATCCAGAAGTAGCGGTAGATTTAGCAGCTTGGATTTCGGTAGAGTTTCGCATTTTGGTCAATCGTTGGGTAAGGGAATGGATGACCACGGGACACAACCCCATCACTCCGACAGTAACCCAAATCGAGCCAAAAAGCGGTGCGACCCCGCGCCGACGTAAGGCGCATCTGGTAGCGCACCAAGACATAGCTTTAGCACTAGCAGAAATTGAAAGGTCAATAATTAGCGTTCGCTCCCATGCTAGAGTGATACACAACTGCGTTCATCAACCCATCGACGAACTACTGGCAAAATCCCTGCATTCCCTATCCCACAATCAATTGAATGCAGTCAATCTAACTTTTCAGCAGATACAGTTACTTCATCGGTTTGCTATGGGGAAATATGTTCTGGCTGAGGAATGGCACGATGATAAACACGATGGACAATTAGAGTCGGAAGAAGAGTTTGACTTTTCACCCATAAACAAAACTGATTCGTTGGGCATTCCCTGGAATTTAGACGAATATGACATTTTCGATTATTACGAAGAGCTTTATCCAGGACATTTTTAGTTATTTATAAGGGGGTGGTGGATTTCGATAATACTTTGTTGTCTGGTTTATCTTTTAATCGAAAGTAATGAAATTAAAGCAGAAACTAGTAGAGTAGATAAACGAGGTAGAAAACACAAATCTCCTATTGCTTCTAAGTAAAATTTATTGAAAATAATAAAATAGTTATGGAAGCAGACCGTCAAATTATAGAGTATAGTTGGTGGGGTGAAAGTAACGAACCACCAGAACATCTTAAGACTAAAAAACAGTTATCCCAAATAGGTCTTAAACCCAAAAATCCTGTAGGTGTAATTTATACTTGTAAGTACGCTCTTTATCTCTACGATCCTAATAATCCAGATTCAGCAACTCCCAAGAAAAAAGCTACAGAGGCTCAACTTAAAGCTTTAGCCAAAGGTAGAGAAACTAGTAGAAGAAAAGCTTATTATCGTAAGTGGAAAAAGTATCGCGGACGGCATATTATAGCTGAAAACGATGCAATTAATTGGGCGAGAAGAATATTATTAAGAGAAAAAGATGATTGGGTAATTTTAGACACGGAAACAACTGGATTATATGATGCCGAAATAGTACAGATAGGTGTCTGTGATTTAGATGGGAAGATTATTTTAGATTCTTTAGTTAAACCGACAATTACTATTCCTCCTGAAGTGATCGATATTCACGGTATTACTGATGAGCTGGTAAAAGATGCTCTTACTTTTCCCGAACTATATCCTCAAATAGTCGAGTCATTAAAAGATAAACAGGTATTGATTTATAATGCAGATTTTGATATTAGTATTTTAGCTTATTGTTGTAGATTACATGAATTAGAATTACTAAAGCTTAGAAAAAGAAGTGATTGTTTAATGGAATGGTACGCTCAATTTTATGGAGAATGGCATGATTATTATGAATCTTATACTTGGCAACCTTTAGGTGGTAATCATACTGCCATTGGTGATTGTTTGGCTGCTTTAGAATTGCTCAAAGAAATGGCTGATTCAGAAATAATTGATGTTAAGAAAAGCTGGGAAAATTCTTGGTTGAATTATAAAACTAGATACGATAAAGTTTGACCATTCTTGTCTCTCATTAACCGAACAGAGTAGCCAACTTTTTCAATTCTGATTCAATTGCTTCAAGGCGATCGCCCTACCAAACTACCTAAAAATCAATAAATTGGCTACTACCAGCATCAGGTGATATATGCAGATATCTCTCGGTATGAACCGCCATTAGATATTAATAAACTGACTAGAACCGCTATCAGGATTGATATGTAGATAGCGTTCTGTTGTCTCCAATTTACTATGACCAAGGGATTGCTGTAACAGTCTTAGATTACAACCTTCGGCGATCGCATGGGAAGCGTGAGAATGTCTCAACCAGTGACAGGAAGCTTTTGACGATACACCAGCCCGTTTAGCACACTGCTTAACAATCTTGTACACCATTGTTCTCTCTAAAGGTCTACCAGTCCGAGAGACAAATACAGCATCAATAATTCTCGGCAGTGCCATTAATAATTGCCAAACAGAAACAGGAACAAGCACCACGCGGGTTTTATTACCCTTACCAAACACGGTACACTTACCCCCCTCACCATGAGGTTGTAAGTCTCCCCAGGTCAAACTACATACCTCTGATACTCTCAAACCACAACCATACATCATACACAACAGAGCGCGATTCCGTTCGCTCTTTGTCGCCTCAATCAATTTCAGACAATCCTCTTCTGATAGAATCCTCTCCGCTAACTTTTCCTTGACTCTGGGGCAAGAAATGAAGCTGCCAACATTAACCTCAAGATATCCAACCTTAACCCCATAGCTAAACAAAGACTTAATCGCCCTGATTTTATTGGCAACAGTAGAAGGGCGAGCGGTTAACTGTAATCGTCTGTGCCATAACTGTAAATCTTCAATCTGCACCTCACACAAGGGTTTATTGATAAACGAGAAGAACCCAGTCACGATACTGCTGTAGCTTACTTGGGTCGTCCTGCTTTTATCTCCAAGCCAGACATAGACAAGCTCTCGGTCGGTTGACGCACGGGTTAAGACATTAGTTTTCATTGCTCAACAAACCTGTGACTTTTGTTGAATTGGATTCATATTGGTCGGGGAACGCATATATCCACGCAGCCAACTTTAACATAGCGAAGTTCTCCATCTATTGAGTAGGCAGGTTTTGGACTACCTACCCATGACCAACTATTACTGATTTCGTTCGATGAGAGTATCAACCTTATTTTCGATCGCCATTAATCTGCGTAAAACAGTGGGTCGGTCATCATCCATACTTGCTAACATTCTGTTTTGGGCTTCTTCTATTCTGGCGAGTCTGGCTACCGTATCATCCAATCTGATTACAGTATCTTCTAGTCGCGCCATGCGTTGCTCATGCTCGATTTTTGACTCTTCTCTCTTGAGCCTATCTGTTGCCTGTTGTTCCATCATGGCTTGAATGGCACGAGAATTAGAATTGGCGATCGCTTTGGTTTCTTCTAATCCAATCGCTAATCTATCTAAGATGTTTTCAATTCGGTCAAGGCGATCTCCCTGGTTTCCGTTACTACTTGTCATTGGTATACTGTAATTAAGTTTTTACTTGGGGAAGCGTATCTGATTTGCTGTCGGTTCGCTTCCCTTTTAATTATTGTATTGTCTCACTAACAGTAGTTCGATTCGCAATTGACGAGGAGCTACCGACCATTAGTCAAAGGTAATCATCAGGTAAATACTTCTGACGCTCCTAATTTACCCGATCTTACCCGATCTAGAAGACAAACACGAAATAGCTCGTATTTTCGGCAAACGCTTGGTAGTTTTATGTAATGGGGGTAGTTGTGATGAAGAAAATTAAAGGTCAAACTGAGACAATCCAAGTCCCTGCCGCGATCGCCGGTGAAGTAAAACTATTTATCAACCTATTACAAACTGGAGAGATAGATTCTTTATCTGACTTGCTTCAACAGGCAGGATATAGCAAACCAACCCTATTAAATCTCACCAATCTAGATGAGATCTGGAAGACAGTTACTACTCTCATTGAGCCACCTACTACAAGAGCTTTGTTATCCCAACAAAGTCGTCTAGTTAGTCTGGATGAGAATAAGGCAGCGATCGCTATTGGTTCGGCGAAACTAGTTAAGCTACATCAAAGCAAGATTCCTAACATTGAAGCTGCTATGCAGTCTGCACTAGGTTACGAGGTAACAGTTGAGTTGACAACCATTGGTGCCATAACTGAAGAAGAGCCAATTATTCAACCTCGCTCTAAATCTAATCTGACGGGTGATCAGCAGCTTGCTCTATCTCAATTAAAGTCCTTTACTCAAAGTCAAGATAAGTTTTTTCGGCTGACTGGCTACGCGGGTACGGGAAAATCATTTCTCATGTGTCATTACATCAAATGGTTGATATCTGAGGGGATTACTTTTGTGGCTGCCTGTCCCACCAATAAAGCAGCCAAGAGCCTGAGAAGTCTAGCCGATGAAGAGGATTTAAACCTGGATGTCAAAACGGTAGCTCAATTATTAGGACAACAGCCAGAAATTAATGAGGAAACAGGAAAAGAGGAATTTTTAATCAAGGGTGAAGCAGATCTAACTGGCTACAACATCGTCATCGTTGATGAATTTTCAATGGTGAACAAGGATAACTTTAAAGAGATAGTTACTGCTGCCCGT
>JAAUYH010176022.1_pt1 | contig 10266 bp, 11 predicted proteins | sample 7278061 | NCBI WGS metagenome assembly JAAUYH01 (sample SAMN14350203, study PRJNA611818) | marine sediment metagenome | isolation source: surface marine sediment (0.6m) | place: French Polynesia: Moorea | collected 2018-08 | reverse complement strand
TGACACAGCACAGAAAATGGGACTACTACGTTTTATGTCATTAGAACTGAATTAGAAGTCAGCGTGCTATTTCGTGCCTTCTAGTACTAAGTGTCGAAAAATCGGGAAAAAAACTTTGTCGCCCGAGTAATACCGTTCATATATGTTTTGAATTATGTATTGTTTTCTTGACACGCCCTTTTTAACAATCAAATCATTTAAGTCAGGTACAAAATCTTTGTACTTAGACGAAATCAGGCTTGGGATTTGAAACATACTCCCACAGATCAATTGAGGATCCCGTAAAATAAAAAACTCTTCCCACTCCTGGCATGTCGAAAGATGCCTTGAACGCACCTTGCCGATTCGATTACTATTGATAGAATTATGTTCTCATAAAAATAGAAATTGATGGAAGTCTGTTACTTGGAACGATGATGGTATAGTGAAGCTAGAGCCGAGAAAATCCTTCCACTTGCGCTATGAAACAACTTCGGCGGAAATCCATTCAGTAGAACTTGCGCTGTTGTCAATTAATTCACGCATATCCGCAGGATGCTTAACATCAGAGCGTCGTAGCTATTTCTTCACAGCACTAAAAGCCCCATCACATTCGTTCTTTGTATGACCAGCTACCAAGAAACATAATTGAACTTCATCAAACTGCTTGGTTTCAACCAACCAAGAACAAAACCAGATAACATACCTGTTCTTGTTTTGTCCAGCACAATTGTCACAGTGGATAACAAGTTTCGAGGTATATCCGACTTCACACATGAGAAATATTCACAAAACATATGGTACAACATAGAAAGCACTTCATTAGCCGTTTTTCATCCAGGCCATTTCCCTTCCGGCAAGTTGAATACATAAGTTCTATTTGTGTTTGTCACGGAAATCCCAAATAAATCATTTTTCAGCCCTGAAATGAAGTGCAATTGACCAGGCTGGCGAGAAAATGATTGTAATAGAACCTTTTCTGCGAAATCCATGATAATGTGTAGTTTTTTTGATGAGTTCGTTTTTGCTTAGTTCTGTAATTGCCTCATGTACATTCGTTCTTGCAGCATGGTTGCAGTGCTTTTCCAGAGTACAGTTCAAATCTTGAAGTACAATGGCGTCATTAGCATTAGAAATTGCATTGCGAAGCATACATCAAGTATCGCAAAAATCTGATCCCACACTGGAAATACGTAAGTGCGGGAATAGCTCCTTCCAAAGATCAACGAATCTAGAATATGATGCCACTGTACTCGTCTTCGCATTTGAAACGTCTTCAACTTCAATAAAAGCGTTTGCAAGGTCTTCCCATGAAGATTTTTATTCTTCGTAAACTTGAGATTTAGTTGTATCAGGTGGTAAAGGAGTTAGCGCATCATCGCTTGATGAGCAGTTTCCCTTCGGGCACATTAAGCCATTTAGAGTAGCGTATCGTCTCAAAAATGCTTTAACGCACAACGAGTTCACCCCCAATTTTCCTTTATGGAAAAGGTCACGATTCATTTCATACCGCGAAAATTCATCATTACTGCATACATCAATACAATCGCGTGACAAAGTTGACGGACTGATTTGGGTTATAGCAAGAAATTGAGATTTACAAATTGCCTTGCCGCGCATTGCATACCGCGTTGTGCAGTATTTCGACTCACTTGACCGTCGCTTTTGCTTTCTCTTCTGGCCCGAATATGTCATGAGAGTGTTTTGTTCATTAGGAGGTGAAGTTAAAGACAGTAGCATACACCTCACGGAATCAATTCGAATGTTTTCCGGCATTTGAGCGAAACTTCGAGCAAGATTCCTAGCGCCTTTGATCTGACATTCCTCGTGAGTACACGTGTACTGATCATAGTGTTGCTCAAAAATTTCTCGTGTGCCATTATTTGTCTGCTCCATAGCACCCTTCGTCTTGGGTGACCTTTTCAGCTTAAATTGAATACGAATAGCTGATCAGTGGAATCGTTGTGAACTCAGCATGAATTAACGCATAGAAGTGAATTCTAAAATTCTATTGGGAAATTAATCAGGCTCATGATTCCTTCCGCAGTGTATGAATTTCGGTCTGAATTATTGTAACTTCGAGAATGGGTTTTTTTAAACTCTACAAAGAATATGGGAAGGTAAACAATGTGTGTGGCATGTTCCGAATGGTGTGTATAAAACAAAAACTGCAAGCGCCTTGAGTGGCATTTGATGCTCTTGATCTTTACATGTTCCCAGATGCTCTTTTAAGCAATATCATTTATGCGGTGGTATTTCAAATGATCTCATCAACACGTCTGGCAATTTTGTGCAGCTTAGCAGCAAAACAAGGTTTCAAAATGCACGTTTGGAATATTTGTCTTCAAAAACCAAATCCATAGAAACAGTTGACATTCGTTATTCGCGAATTGTAGGTTTACCCGAATTAATAAAATTGGTATATTGAAACGATTCTTACTCACTGTAACGCTTAAGTGTCGCGATTACTATTGTGAGAAGGCATTCTTGTCAAGTGATCTTAGGTGATCTTTGAAATTGGTCTAGTTTCATGAATAGTCAGGAGCAATCCTCGTAGTTATTACTTGGCCCTAGATGATAGGACTCAATGCTTTTCTCCGATGCCTCTTCTCAGTTGCTTTTTAAGGTTGATAACTTCACCACACAGTTCCCCAACCTGTTTGCATAGACCGATTATCACGTTTGTCTGTGCGCTTACTTGTGTCTCTAGCAAGGAGTTCTCTGTGTCCTTCGTTGAAGTGAAGTCTCGGCATCATGTAACTGTTTTTCAATGGATCCAAGATGACGGTTCGAAGTGGGGTGCTGCTCTGCAATCTGTTTGCGTAGGAGGGTAATTAGATCGGCCTGCTCGCTTATCTGTGTCTCTAGCAGAGAGGTTTTCTGTGTGCTACGTTCTAGAGACGTCTCGGTATCCTGCAACTGTTTTGCAAGAGTGTCAAGCTCATGGCGCGGCGTGCATACGCTTTTTAACTTCCCGAATGCTGACATTAGCCCGATTACTCCGCGTCTAATACCGCGAAACGGCATCGCTATTAGCTTGAATATAACGTTCAGCTTGCTTGGGTCACCTACAATCGACGAAATATTACGAGCATGACACTTAAATTTGGTAGTGAATGGTTGTTTTTGACTACGCAGCACATAGCAATATTGACTCATGTTGCACCACTAGAGACTACGAACACTATGTTTTCTTCTCCTGCTTCAATATATTACGTTCAATATCTTGGTTTCCGCAAGAAGATGTATTTTATGCCGGATTTGAGGTCGACAAACAAGACTCAGCCATTCATTTCTTATTAAGTAGTTTGTACTTCACTATACGGTGCAGCAACACAGTGTCGATTAGTACTCGTACAACTCTTAAAGCTCCTGGCAAGATATATAATTGGCCAAAGAACGGCAAAATCAATAAGTATACACGTAACGGAAGTGAAATATCGTGAAATCAAACGTCCAGAGAAAAATATGAGCAAGGATGTCTTCGGACTGTAGCCAGAAAAAAACTGATTCTGATTCAAAATGGCAGAGCTACTCGTTTTGAGATTCCAGACACGATAGCTAAATCGTCGACTCTAGTTCTAGGCAAGAGGTTTCGGTAGTATTTCGATTGTGTGTTCTGGCTCAAATCTTGTCCTATTTATGTCGTTAGACAATACCATAGTGCAATATATTGTGCATCATTTCAATTCGATGTTGCAATAAGCTGCGATAAGCAGTAATGCCACTCAGTATGCTGTAATACCACGATATTACAAGGAAATATTGCAAATTGCAGTACCCATTGCTTTTAGAGGCGTGTTATGTCAATATTGGGGACAACAAATATGCTGCTTGCCGTGTATTAGATAGAAATCGAAAACTCTTAATAGTTACTGGAAGCAATTCCTTGACACAATATGCTTCTGATCTCGAATGGGGGGTAGACCGTTCTACCGCAATCCGAAAAGAACTTCAAGAACTCATCACTGCCTATCATACTAGACAAAAGAAGAGAATTTGAGTTTCGAGTAATGATGATAGGTTTGAAATCAGTGCATGTACAAGCATGCTGTGGGACAGGTTCTGCATGTGAGATATCGAATGAGCTATTTTCAATGACAGCGCCTGGTGAATGAAAACTAAATTAAATTACAATTCATAGTGCTTGCATAGCACGTATTGCAGTTCGGATTGCGCCGCACTATGCGACAAATGCCGAGAGAAGTAGCCCTGACTTGATCCACCATGACATGAAAACATCAGGAATAGTGGAACATAGTGCATTAATTTTGTGTCGTGGTTTGCTTCTACGATAAAGCAGAAGCTTTCCGAGAATACATGCAATATATTCGTGTCACAGTTTACGTGAGGCCACACGTTCTGAGAGGTCCACCTGCACTTTCTAGAGCGACACGCGAGGCTTTTGAATCTACTGCGGTAGTGGCGGTGCAGAAGAAATACATCTGTGCACGCGAACGTGACACGGCGGCTCGGAAAACTCCGGCATACAGCGAAATATCCGAGCTAGACGAGGACGAAAGTGAGGAAAGCGAGGCGGTGTGTCAAATTCACGAAGGTTTTACCTACTATCGACGAACACTCGGAACCTGCCGAAATCGTTGAGAAGCGGTTGACATCGGAGGAGCACGAACGGGAATGTGACGCAGCGAAGAAGAACGTATCGACATGAAAAACAAATTGGATCACCTGTGCTGTCAAGTGTACGCAATTCCTTATTGCCATCTCGTATACTATGAACACATTGCTCTAGTTCACAGTGACGTAAATGTTGGGCTTCAAGCGCTTGATCGACAATTGAATCATCGGATCGTCATCGGGGTCGTCGACCGCTTCCTCATCCGACGAGTACAGCGGAATTTTGCAGAAATAGACTTTCAGACATGGTCATTCCTTTGGACGCATTTTAGCTTTGTATTTCACATGAACAGCCACGTACAGCTCTTTCAAGATTGGAACGCCTTTACCCATCGTCCCCGACAAACCACACTGTTGCCATCTCGCACACCCCATCGCTGAGGAAGAGATTTCTTACGGAACTCGGATGTATGCTTCCTCATGGTCACTGTATGACCTCTATAAAAACAACTTGCCAGCTTCACCACGCAAAATACACCGCCATCACCACGAAACAGTTTATAATCCTCCTTGTATTGGGCACTCAGTTTGCCTACGTTTTCCACCATTTTCCGCTCGTCCACTGTCTCCCCATCTACAGACGGCTTGTGCTGTTCGTTTGTGGGAATCCAGTGCCTCAACAAGCCACGGCACTACAAAATTTTGTTGAATTGTCGTCTCTCCGGGCCATACCTGACGGAAGCAGCAATAGCGACGGCGTTGTAATTTGTGAAATCTGAGATTGTTTCCAAAATAGAAATGGGTATCATACATGAGGACATGGGAATATAAAAAAGGATAGTTGTGATTGAATTCCCAAAATAAATAATACGAAATCGATACAAAACTCGGTAGATTATTCAATATTCAAGAATGCACTTGCACTGTCTTTTTACTGTACTCTCGAATTAGTTTGTCTGAAATAATGTGGGTGCCAGAAATACGCTGAAGCCCTTGCTTCAATGCGATAAAAGTTTACTGCTCCTAATGAAAGGAGAACTATTCCGATAATGGCCGCGTCTCTTTAAATACTACCACATTTATTACTAACAAGGATGATTGATAACTGATTCATAGAGAGATTGCTAACAGTTTATCATAATAATTAATTCATTGTTTGTATTTTTTAATAAACATTGATGACTGGAATTATTGACTGATTCGCAAAATTCTGGATTTCTCATAGATTTGTACCGCAAAATGATGTTTTCAAGTACCTGATCAAATCCGACACATTTTATTGAGTAACCTAAATGTATGTATTTCAGATGAATATGGTAACGGTCTTCAGAGAATAAAAATATTTTCACAGAACGGGAATGTGAAAAAAACCAGAAAAATATGTACTAAACTCTTAGTTAGGGAACCGGTTGCTGTGCCCAATTACGAGACCAATATTCGTACCTATCAAAGATAGATTCTAATTTGCCCAGCTACACTTTATTTTGTCTGACATTTATTGCTCAAAGCGCTGAAACAATGCAAATCGAAGATAAATGCTGTAGAAATCAACGTAGACGAGAATTTTTCTCGTAGAATAACATCCGACTGTGCTTGTTATATTTATTGCTTTAGCGCGAGCTGCGGCGAGCCCACAGTTTCTGTTCTAGATTTGATTTCAGCTCGAATAGAGATATCACTAGAGCGGTTGTCCTTTATTTCATTTTTACTGAAACATTTGATTCGTAAAGTCGCCAATCTTAGAGAATCATACTGTCCCATGAATATTGAAAGTTTGTGTTACGTCGCAGGCGTAATTCGAAAGACGAATTATTTTGGTCAAATTTGATGCTCAGGCCACGAGATACGGTATTTCGAAGGATAGGAATATCTCTCACGACTCGAAACAGTATTACTTTTAAGCGCAAGCTGAATTCAAGGTCATTCCGATAGGCATAGCATGGACTGCTAACTTTATCAAAGCAGCTCATAATACTAAACAATAAATATGGTCGGAATCTAATTAAGGAAGACCGCTTTTGGTTCTATCTCGAATTTGACTTGATACTCTTACGTAAAAGTGCAAAGAATTATGGGACAGGTACTACTTCGTGCAATATCATGCACGCGAGAGTTTTTGGAGTGATTTCATCAAAATATGGATCTGAAGGAAACTTTCTAGAAGATCAATCATGGAACTGAGCCTGTATAACTCCAGAACAATGAGAGTATTGGCAAATTCAACCATAAGCTATAGGTGATCTGCTCCTTGTATGGCATTCAGTTCGACTTTGCATGAAATCTTGTAAACATGTGAGGTACGAGCAACAGAATACCGAGTCGAAAAAAGATGTTTATACACGGATGCAACTAATCGGATTGTTTCAGGCTCAATGCATTTTACGAAATTCAAAGCTAAGCGGTATTTCCGTAATGTCGACATGTAAATAGGTTGATAGGATATTTGGTTCGATGATGATAAAGTTTAGTAACTTACCATGTGCATTACACCACAATTATGCTTGTATTTTGCTTCGAACCATAAAGCTATTCGTACACGGTCTCAATAACGCGTGCCTGGTTGAAGAAGATTAATTTCAATATAGCAAAAATATCTGCAGTCCTATTTTTGACCCATGGAGTAGTATATTTGAGCCGATCAAGACAGTTCGAGCGCGAAATCAGTCAAACAGTTGTGAAATTTCGCGATATCACATCTCTTACTTCTCAAACCAGAAAATTGCATGCCCGTTTTAGCAACAATGCGGGCTTGTCTGGATTCTAGTGGGCTTGTTGGATAAATCCGATGTATCAGAAACAGTTCCAGTTTCTATCTATGACTCTGTTGCACGAAAACGGGTAGTTAATCCGATAAGATAAGGCGTGCTTTTGACACAGTAACACGAAATTCTAGGGTAAAGTAACAGCTGATTTGTTCAAATAGATGAATGTTCTCCGAAACTCGGTGTTTAAAAAGGTGTAAAGCAAACTATCATGTCGCATGTATGATCGAATGTTTAGGAATTTGTAGAAGACGCACCCCATTTCTCTATGAATATATCGATTGTAGTGTCCTTTAATCCGCTTTCTTCATACTCTTTACAAAATGCGTACCATAGCAGATCGCTGTAAATCGCTCATAACAGCACGAGCATAAAACATTTGTCATTATCCTTCGCCAGTATCGCATCTATCATAATTCTGATGTTGCCTTGCCTAATTTCTGTTTTTCTCTATCCGATTACAGTAGCATATTTTTTTTCTATTTTTCCCAATTTATTTCCGTTATATCTGCTCTGAATTCTTCGCACACTCGTTAAAAAATCGTAAGTTTATTTTTTCAGCACTTTTTCTCGACGGTACAATCTGTTCTGGTCGTGCTTTTCTGTATTTGGGTGTATGTTTTCATTGTTTTTAGTGCGGTCTGCTGGAAGTAGTTCGGAGACTCCTTTCAGCAGAACTACACATCCTGCAAAATTTTCTGCTTTTACAATCTACTATTGGTGACAGGAAAAGCTTTACAACACAGTTTCACGAATTTCCGTGCAATCAGGTCATGCGAAATTGCCGAAGAGAGGCTCTGTTTCGGCGTTGCCAAAATACACTACCTCATATTCCTCTTGTGGGTCAGCAAACTTACCAGGGGCAGGTACTGATCTTGTTATCGAGGTTCTACATTCGCCTCAGATGCTTTTTTGATGCCTTTACTGATGAAGCTATAGTGACAAACACTGTCCGCCTTGTGAAACCTTATATTTCACTATTACGGTTAAACGCCTGCTGTACTGCATCGACTAATTATACATACAGTCATGGTACCCATCATTTTATACACATAGTAGGTCACTGTTTACGTACAGCACTAGCACATTGCTTTCATTCATGTCCGCTAGTATCACCGTCTGCCACATCTGCCGCGCAAAGCCGTTATTCCACTGCAGTAATTCTTCGGTTCTACTTTTAGATTCTTTTATACTCTAGCATAATACCAACCTAGTAAATATAAACTTAGTTCGCCACAGACTTCTCGGTCACCGATATACTCAGCTTGAGCGCTTTTCACTACTTCCAGTCAAAGCAATCATTTATCTTCTTTTGAGAAAAGCCAGGTTGTCATTAACGTATTAACATCTTAGGTGAGAATATATTGTACAAACTCAAGTGAGCACTCTATTTCTAGCGTGAATCCCGGTGGGATGGCAACTACTGGTTCGTAGAGAAGAAATCTTAATCCAAATGCAGTGAAGCATTTTTATTTGCAACGACAAATCACTGATACTAATGGTGCTTAATCAAGCCGACAAGTCACGAAGAGCTGTGGACATGAATCGCATCCTTGGCCGGTCGAGATTATCATAGATAGCTGTGGATTTGAGTCACATCCCCGAACGGCCAGCAACGCCGACAATAGCCGTCAACAGGCGATACTATTCACCAATTCATAATGCTGGACCACCCAACGGTGCACAGCGATCACAACTCTCAATACCGATGGCTGAGGGTGATGAAACCGAGTCCTTGAAATTGACAAATGTTGTAAACCAGGCTCGAAAACCGTGCATCGATGCCACGACTATCGCCACCAAGAATTTCTCCGCCGACGCGCCGTGAAGTTGCTACAATGGCACATCTTCGAAAGCATTTCCCTGGCGGAAGCGGTCAACGCACCCATTGGGACGACGCCGTCATAAACGTAAAAGTCAGCACTTTCTGATTCATCCACACGACACGGCGAGCCACACCACGCCTTACGCGAACCCCGCTGGCGAGAATAGTCGCCATACCTTCCCGTAAATCATGGCCAACATCTCTCAAGACACCCACTCTCATCTTCATGTGTAGCAGCAAGCATTTTAGAATAAGAAGCAGAATTATTCTCTCCCTCCAAGAAAAATAGATTTAAATCAATTTAGAAAAGTCAGGATTTTGTAAATCATTACGATGTTTGCTTTGAATTTGTGCTATCCTTCTCACTTTATATGCAAAATGCCTGACAGAAATATTTATTTCATTGCAAATGCCATTATCCATACTGAAAATTAGCACGTGTAAAAGGTTCTTTAATTACACGAATTATAATTCGATGTTTCGTAATCAAATAAGGAATCATAAAGTGCCGTTGCAAAATACATTTCGGAGTCACAGTAATGTAAATACATAGATTGCAAGTAACAGTACTTGACTCGATCACAAATAGTTGTGTGACAGAAGCAAGAATACGGAGTAAATAAACTATCATTATTCCTCCGAGTCAAGCTGAGTTGTATCCAGCGTCAATGAAATTACAAGAAACATAATTGTCACAGTACGCTCCAGTAATAATTGTGTATAATGCATGATGTCGCATACGCTCGGCTCGGTTTGAAGTGTCCGCTGTCGTGTACGCTCGAACGTATTATCGTGCTGTCGCGTACGATCGAATCAATATGAAGTGTCCACTGTCGCGTACGCTCGATATTTCTTGCCACTAAATAATGTTGCGTGCTTCCAATGCTTGTTGGGATTTCGCTTACGTCTGATTCATATGCCTTCTATCGGTGTGCTGTTCTCCCAGTTTAGTTAGATAGTTGCTACGATAGGAGCTACTCAATTCCCTTTATTATGCTTTCAGTTCAGTTTAATCATTACAGATGTACTTTCTGACAGTAAATAAATGCTATGGTACCTCTTCTCGGAAGAGGCAATCGATTATCAACAAGTACAACTACAGTGTTTGCCATTCGGCGTACC
>JAAUYH010107142.1_pt1 | contig 10268 bp, 9 predicted proteins | sample 7278061 | NCBI WGS metagenome assembly JAAUYH01 (sample SAMN14350203, study PRJNA611818) | marine sediment metagenome | isolation source: surface marine sediment (0.6m) | place: French Polynesia: Moorea | collected 2018-08 | reverse complement strand
GAATGGGAATATGCTTGCCGTGCTGGTACGACAACACCTTTTCACTTCGGAGAAACTATTAGTACCAATCTAGCCAATTATCGCGGAACTGATTGGACAATAGGTGAAAGGACTTACCCTGGTAATTATGGTAAAGGAGAGCTGGGCATTTATCGAGAAAAAACTACAGAAGTAGGAAACTTCCCATCTAATAATTACGGTTTGTGCGATATGCACGGCAACGTTTGGGAGTGGTGTGAGGATGATTGGCACAAAAACTATAAAGATGCTCCTAGTGATGGCAGTGCCTGGGTAGATGAGAAAAGTAGCAATAAAGTATTACGCGGTGGTTCTTGGGGCGACGATCCTAATTACTGCCGTTCTGCTTCTCGCTACGACCTCTATCCCGAGGACGACTACGACATTATCGGGTTTCGAGTTGTGTGTGAGGTGCCGAGGACTTAATAACCCTTTTCCCTCTTAACTCTCTTACACTCAAAATTTTTAGCCTCAATAGCAATTAACTATATAAAAATTAATTATTTTCTTGACTAAAAAATGAAAATATTATTTTCTGTATCGCTAAAAAAATCTTTATTTTCTCCATAAGTGGTCGAGTTACCAGTAATTCAAAAAACCTACGACTTAATTCAATGGTATATACCCATTCTCAATCGCTTACCTCGCGACCACCGTTTCACCTTGGGTAATCGAATGGGAGAAAAGCTATACGATTTGTTAGAAGGGTTGATTCAAGCTCGTTATTCTGACCAAAATAAACTGTCTCAACTAAAAATTCTCAATATCGACCTCGAAATTTTACGGTATCAAACGAGATTGTTATTGGATTTTAAGTTGATTTCAGTAAAGCGTTATGAATATGCAGGAAAGCAAATTAATAGCATTGGGTACGATTTAGGGGGTTGGATTAAACAACAACGAGACGACAAATGAAACGCTATGGCAATCTTTGGCACCAGATAATCAGTTTTGAAAATATTCTCCTTGCTGCGAGAAAAGCTCAGAAAGGTAAGCGATTTCGCCCTAGCGTTCTAGGATTTAACAACGATCTAGAGCGAGAACTAGAGATACTTCAAACAGAGTTATCAACTAAAACCTATTGTCCTGGGAACTATACAACCTTTGAAATTTTCGATCCCAAACCTCCCGTGATATCTGCTGCTCCTTATCGAGACAGAGTGGTTCATCATGCACTATGCAATATTATCGTCCCAATTATTGAAAGAATTTTCATTGATGATAGTTATGCAAATCGACTAGGGTATGGAACCCATCGCGCCCTCGAACAATTTACTCAATTTGCTCGTTGCAGTAAATACATTTTACAGTGCGATATTAGTAAATATTTTCCTAGCATAGATCGCAATATTCTGAAGCAGATAATACGTCGCAAAATCAAATGTAAAGATACTCTTTGGCTAATTGACATAATCATCGATAATTCACCCCAACAAGCATCTAAAATTGAATACTTCCCTGGAGATAATTTACTAACTCCTTTGGAACATAAGCGAGGTCTCCCTATAGGCAATCTTACCAGTCAGTTTTTTGCTAATGTTTACCTAAATGGGTTCGATCACTTTGTCAAAGAAGAACTGAAAGCTCGCAAATACCTGCGATACGTTGATGATTTTTCGCTCTTTTCTGACGACAGAAAATTTCTCTTAGAGGCAAAACTAGCAATTAAAGAGTATTTAACTACTCTCCGCCTTCAATTACATCCCACTAAAAGCCAACTCTTTGAAACCAAATATGGAGCTAATTTTGTTGGATTTCGGGTTTTGCCAGATTGCATCCGAGTTCGGAGTGACAATTTAAGAAGAGCGAGAATTCGCTTAAAAAGACTAAAGCAGGAATATTCTAGAGGAAAAATTGGGGTTAAAGATTTAAAGCAACGATTACAAAGCTGGGAAGCTCATTTAAAGCATGGAGATACCTATCATTTGCGTCAAGACGTTTTTGAGCAATACCTTTTCACTGATAATAAAAAATAATTAAATATTGGTAACTATTAAGTAATAACTGCTAACTGTAAAAAGGGGGACAGGCAGAAAAAGCGGTGGTTCTTGGAACAACAATCCTAATAACTGCCGTTCTGCTTCTCGCAACAACAACAATCCCGAGAACGACAACAACAATATCGGGTTTCGAGTTGTGTGTGAGGTGCCGAGCACTCTTTAATTCCAGAACTGATGGATGGGAATTCATTGGGCGTGTTCTAAAGAGTCCAGACCTGTCTTGGTGCAGGATGCATTAGTATGAGTTGAACCTCCTTTATAGCAGCAACACGTACAGCAAGATCGCACTTTCTCCAGCGATGTTTGTTTTCTAGACATCCAAAAATAAACCCGATCTGGGTAGCTTGGTAGGCTTTGCCGAACAGTTGCCCAGATCACCTCGTTACTTTGTTAGTTTAATTAGACTAAATTTTGTGGTTAATTTTTTCATTGAGGTACAAAAGCGTACTACCAAATACTATTCAGAAGATTGGGCTAATGGCATCAAGTTAGATATGGTGTTGATCCCTGAAGGGGAATTTATTATGGGCGCACCAGAATCCGAAGAAGTTTCCAGAGATTCAGAAAAACCCCAACACAAAGTAACAGTACCAACTTTTTTTATGGGTAGATATCCAGTTACCCAACAGCAATGGCAAGCCATTATGGGTGAAAATCCTTCTAGATTTGGAGGAGATAAACTCCCTGTAGAGAGAGTGTCTTGGAATAAGGCTAAAGAATTCTGCAATGCCCTTTCCGAAAAAACTTCCAGAACCTATCGACTGCCTAGCGAAGCAGAATGGGAATATGCCTGTCGTGCTGGCACAACAACTCCCTATCACTTTGGGGAAACTATTACCAAAGATTTAGCTAATTACAGGAGTGATAAAACAACTCCAGTAGGTAATTTTCCTGCCAATGAATTTGGCTTACACGATATGCATGGGAATGTCTGGGAGTGGTGTGAGGATGACTGGCACAAAAACTATAAAGATGCCCCAATTGATGGTAGTGCTTGGGTAGACGGAGAAAGTAATTATAAAGTATTACGCGGTGGTTCTTGGCTCATCATTCCTAATGACTGCCGTTCTGCTTCTCGCGACAACGACAATCCCGAGAACGTCAGCATCACTTTCGGGTTTCGAGTTGTGTGTGAGGTGCCGAGGACTCAATAACCCTCTACTCTCTTACCCTCTTACCCTTAGAAATTTTTTTACTAGCCTATTTACCAAAAGAAAGATAATTAAACTGAATTAACAATTGTTGCTCGATCTTGGATATAACATTATAGCGATCGCACTCGATCCACATTACTTCAATCTTAGACTTGTCGCAATCCCTCAAAAACTCAACCTCTTGAAATCTCTTATTGAGATTGGTACTAGAACCCACATAGGCGAATTGGGCATAATCTGTCGCCAAAAATGCTCCCATCTTTTCAGGTAAGCGATCGCATTCTGCTAAAGGCAATGACTTGATAGGCGAAAAAATAAACTCCTCAGACAAGCTTTTTTGTTCCGCTAGGGGGATAATGCCTCTGCCAATTTGCTCTACTAGTTCCGAACGCGACAAATCTAATTCTTTAGCTAATTCATCGAGTCCAGCGATCGCAGTTGGCGTTAGAGACAAATTGACTCTCTTTTTAACTTCATCGTAAAGTTCTGGATATCCCTTTGAAGTTTTTTTGCCTTTAGACATGGCTACGGAGAATTAGTGAAAGTTTACTTAGTCTAATTCCAATCCTTACGCTCATGATTATATGGCTGAGTATTTCAATAGTTTGTCACACAAATTTTAAAAAATGTGTTGCATCTAGTTCATGTTATGCATTTTAATGTACTATACACAATAGTAATGTTCTTGAGAAGATATAGACTACTTAAGAGGACGGAACGAGATGTTGTCAGAAAAAGAATTTCAGGATTGGTGCGATCGTCTAGATATTTCGGAAAAAACGAAGAAGCTGATTACGAATATTCGTTCATCTGAGCCATCTCGTCTAGTTGGTGGGGTAAGGAGTAATGTTTGTGGAAGATATCCCAGTCGAAAAATGGGTAAAACTATTCAGTTTGAGTCTCATCGAGTCGAAGCTCCTAAAATCTATACGCTAGAACAAGATGGGAATGTTTTTGAATATTACGATCAACCACCACCAATCAAGCTTAATTACCAGGGGAAAAATGGTAAAAATCTTGGAGTAGTTCACACTCCAGATTTCTTTGTTTTAGATAAAGATGGAGCTAGCTGGATCGAGTGCAAAACGGAAGAAAAGCTAGAAAAATTAGAAGAGAAAAATCCCAACCGTTTTTGTCGAGATGCCGATGGCAACTGGCGATGTCCCCCAGGAGAAGAATACGCAGCACAGTTCGGACTAAGCTACAGAGTTTGTTCTGACCAAGAATTCAACTGGACTCTTCAGAGAAATTTTCTTTTTCTGGAAGACTACTATCGAGCAGAATCCCTTGAGATTGAAGAATTAGCTAAAAATTCCCTTCTTAGAATCATCAACGAACAAGCAGGTCTTACCCTTGCAGAACTTTTAGAATCTGCCGATAACTTTAATGCTGATGATGTTTATTTTGCGATCGCTAATAAAGATATCTATGTCGATCTAGAGACTCATTTACTAGCAGAACCACGAAGAACTAAGGTCTTTCGCGATCGAGATACTGCTAAAGCTTATGAATTGATTAATGGGGAAGTCGTAGAAAATCGCCCAACTACTTTTCCTGTTGTTGAGTTAGAGACGGGAAGTTTGATTTTGTGGGATGGTGTAGGGCAAAAAATTCTCCATGCAGGAACGACAGAAATTAGTCTAGTGGACGAATGCGATCGATCTACAACCCTATCTAGATCTATGTTTGAAGACCTGGTACGTCAAGGAAAAATTATTGGTGTTCAGTCTATCTATACTTCTAGCATTAAAGAGGATGCATGGCAAAAATTTCAGAAAGCCAGCCTTCAAGACCAAGAAGAAGCTTTGCATCGCTATGAAATATTAAAGCCATATCTGGAAGGCTCACCACCAGCCAATGAAACTGTCTCTGCTAGGACAATTCGTGACTGGAAAAAGAAATACCTAGAAGCACAAAAAAAACATGGATGCGGTTTAGTAGGACTCTTATCTTCTCGTAGCAATAAAGGTAACCGTTCTAGAAAATTGCCCAAAGAAACTATTGAGTTAATCGAAAAAGTTATTTCTGATGATTACGAAACATACAAACAGAAAAATATGCATGCTTCTTATCGTTCCCTAGTTCATCTTTGCGAAAAAGAAGGAGTATTTAAACCCAGTTATATGACTTTCACAACTCAAGTTAAAAAACGCTCAATTTATGAACAGACTAAAAAACGCCAAGGTCGCCGTGCAGCTTATCAGCACAAGGATTTTTATTGGGAATTAACCAGAACTACTCCCCGTCATGGCGATCGCCCATTTGAAATTGGTCATATTGACCATACTGAACTAGATATTGAATTAATTGATTCTAAGACAGGACAAAATATGGGTCGTCCTTGGGCAACTTTTTTCAGTGATGCTTACTCACGAAGACTGCTAGCTGTATATCTGACCTTTGATCCTCCTTCCTATCGTTCTTGTTTGATGGCAATAAGAGTCTGCGTCAAAAATCACGGACGTTTACCCCAAATCATTGTGGTGGATAACGGAGCAGAATTTCACAGCACTTACTTTGAAACTTTACTGGCTGCTTTTGAAATCACCAAAAAACAACGACCTCCAGCACAAGCTAGATTTGGCTCAGTTTGTGAACGTCTTTTCGGTGTTTCTAACAAACAATTTGTACACAATCTTAAAGGCAATACTCAAATTACGCGCAACGTTCGCCAAGTAACTAAGTCGGTTAATCCAAAGAATCATGCAGTTTGGACTTTGGCATATTTCTATGATTATTTGTGCCATTGGGCTTACGAGATTTTCGATACCATCGATCATCCAGCACTTCATCAAAGCCCTAGAGATTCTTTCACTCAGGGAATATTACAAGGAGGCGATCGTGCTCATAGAATGATTCCTTACAACAAGGATTTTTGCTTGTTGACTCTACCTACTACAAAAAAAGGGACAGCAAAAGTTCAACCAGGAGATGGGGTTAAAGTTAACTACATCTGCTACTGGTCAAATCAATTTCGCGATCCAGAAGTTGAAAATACTCAAGTTCCTGTGCGCTACGATCCATTTAATATTGGGATTGTCTATGCCTATGTCAAAGGTCAATGGGTAGAGTGTATTTCCCAATACTATGCAGATTTTCAGGGTCATACAGAGAAAGAATTAAAACTAGCTAGTAGTGAAATCAGAAAGCGAGATCAGAACCATACCAAGAATAAAAAAGTTTCTGCCAAAAAATTGGCTAATTTTATTGCCTCAGCTGAAGCTCAAGAAGCTTTATTTCAGCAACGAACTCGCGATTTTGAAACTCAACAAGTCTTACAGATGATAGAAGGAAAAGTTACCCCAATAACTCAATATCAAAATCAGATGGAGGTAGAAAAGCCAGTTCCTGAAACCACACCATCGCAAGTTGAAAGTGTCCAACTACTAGAGCCTATTGAAGAGGAAGTTGAGACAGATGTTGATTGGGATGAACTAGAAGTTTATGAGGAGTTTTAAGTGCCATGAATCAACGAAAATTTCCTTGTAATTTACTAGATAAATCCATCTCGGAAAGAGTAGCTTATTTTGAGGATTATAAGGTTAATCATCCCAAGCTACAACAGGTGTTCAAATTGGTAATGGATTCTATCCGTAAGCCAGATGGAGCATCTTTGATTGCGGTTTATGGTCCTACTGGTGTCGGCAAAACCACTCTGAGATTAAAAATTGAGCAAAAGTTGCTGGAAGAAGCACTTCCTCAGTTGAAACAAGACAGAGGAAAAATACCTGTGATTGGGGTGGAGGCGGTAGCACCTGAATCGGGCAATTTTAACTGGAAAGACTACTATACTCGTGCTTTGATGGCTTTAGAAGAGCCATTAATTGAACATAAAATTGCTTTCGACTATAACATACCTGGTATTCGTCGTAATGACCAAGGTGTTGTTTTGATCAAGCAATCTGCTTCTACTGCTAAATTAAGGCAAGCATTGGAGAAAGCTTTATATCATCGTCGCCCAGATATCTTCTTTGTCGATGAAGCACAACATTTAAGCAAGATGTCGAGTGGTCAAAAACTACAAACTCAGTTAGATTGCCTGAAATCTCTAGCAAATATGACTGGAGTGCTTCACGGATTATTTGGGACTTATGAGTTGTTGATTTTCCGCGATCTCAGCGCACAATTGAGTCGAAGAACTATCGATATTCATTTTTCTCGTTATAGATTGGATAACTCTCAAGATTTAAAAGCCTTTAAAAACGTCTTATTTACCTTCCAAAGACATCTTCCCCTAGAGCAAGAACCAGATATAGTAAATCGTTGGGATTACTTTTACGAGAGAAGTCTTGGCTGTGTGGGAATCCTCAAAGATTGGGTAACTAGAGCTTTGAGAGATGCTTTAGAAGAGGGCGCAAAAACGATTACAGACAAACATCTTAAAAGAAGAGCTTGGTCAGTTGCTCAGTGTAAAAGAATGTTGCAAGAAATTACAGAAGGGGAAAGTCAATTAAAGGAGACGGAACAAGATGTTTCCGACCTAAGAAAATCTCTTGGCTTAGACCAAGACTTAATCGCAGAAACAGCGGAAACTACATCTAAGTCAAAGAAGAAAAATCCTCGACGAGTGGCGCAAAGAAAACCCAAACGAGATTCTATTGGAGTCAAGCCAAATGCTCAATGAAGATTTTGAGGTTTATGATTCCTGCGATTTAAAACGACCATCAATTCCTCCGAGAAGTCGTCTTTATCATCTCGAACCTATTGGTATTGGTACACCTTATGTTGAAAGTTTGACCAGCTATATTGCTAGATTGGCTGAAGCCCATTGCTTAACTCCCAAAATTTTGCTTGAACAGGAGATCGACAGAATAAACATTAAATTATCTTCTCAAAGCAAATCTTTTGGTATTAGACAATATTCAGGAGAAATCAATGGAAGAGGAGAAACGGCTTCAATACTAATTTCTTTGCTAAAAGAATTAACCTTGATTAAACGTCTAGAATGGACAACATTAGTTTCCTTATCTGAAATACTTCCTCGAAAAAAACTCGTAAAAACCATTAAAGCTTGGTGTCCCTTTTGCTATCAAGATTTTGTCAATCAAAACAGAACTTTGTATGAGCCTCTTATATGGTCAGTAGATGTAGTCAAAACTTGCTCGATACACAAGATACCTCTCGCAAACTCTTGCGATCGCTGTAAAAAGCAGTTCCCTCCATTATCCTCCAACTCTAGAGTAGGTTTTTGCCCTAAATGTGGGCAGTGGTTAGGACAAGAAAACAATGAGAATATTCATCATGTCCGTAGAAAGGTAAAGTCAGAAAATCGATGGGATGATTACGTCAACGAAAATATTGAAAATCTGATCTCAGCTTCACAATGTTCGATTAAAACGATGCCTAGAGAACTGATAGCGAAATCTTTGAACCTATGTATCGAATTGCTTACACAGGGAAATATCGCAGCTTTTTCCAGATTACTCAATTTCCCAAAGAATAGTGTCTGGATGTGGTCAAAGGGTAAATCAGTTCCAAGCTATTAGGATCGTGAGCGATACTCAGAAAAAGTCAGATGGTGAAACTGGGCTAATAATTGTTGCTCGATTTTAGATCTGACTTGGTAGCGATCGCTACCAAGATTGAATCATCCGCTACTAAGTGCCTATGCAAAATTAATTACATAGCGATCGCCAAAATCTCGTAAAATTTGTTCTACATACTTTGTCAAATTTTTCCAACTAGAGTAGGCTTCGGTTTCAATCCATTCGTATTTCATAAATCGCCATAAAATCTCGATTAAATTTAGTTGTGGAGAATAGGTTGGCAACCAGAATATTTCTAATTTATTTTCTCGCCATTGAGCTATTTTTTCTTTAAAAGCTTTACTAGTATGAATCGGAGTTGATCTATAACTATTACTGTTAATTTATCTATTTTTTTGACAAAATTATCAATAAATTTTATAACTATTTCACTGGTTATTTTACATTCAAAAATATAAGATTATAACTCATTATTATTGTTTAATAATCCAAGAACATTTAGTCGTTTACTTTGTTTACTTTCCAACCCTTGTTTATCTCCTTTTTCTTGCCAAGCGTAAGGAACATAGGGAGTCAAACAAAAACCAGTTTCATCCAGATATCTTAAGTCTAGAGTTCCCTGGGCGGATAATTTCTTTAAAACCTCTAATATTTTCTTTTTTCTTTCATACACTTCAGGCGCAGGCTCTCCCCCTACTATCTTTCTCAGTCTTTTCCATTTTATTTTTAAACATTTTAATACTCTTTTTATTGTATCTTTACTGGCTTTAATTCCCCATTCTTTTTTGACTTTCTCTATTACTGGTTTTAAGTTTTTATTATGCTGTTTTTCCACTGCTTTATTTGCTCTTTTTACTCGTGATTAAAAATTTCTTTTCTTCCTGTTCCTGGTCGATTATATAATCCAATTAAACCTCTATTTAACCAATTATTTTTCCAGTTATATATTGTTTTCCTGCTCACCGAAAAAATCCCGATTAACTGTTCTATTTGATATCCTTCTTCCATTAAAAGAATACAGTGCGCTCTTTGCCGAACTTGATATTTTTTACTATGACGATATATCCGCCATGACAGCTTGATTGTTTCTTGAGGAAGTTTTTGGTTCAATTTTGATTGTTAACTCATTTTTTTTCTCAATTTTTAGTGTATACTTCGCACGGTCATAACTTGCGCTTTTTGACCAAGAGTTCTAATCTATTCAAAAGCCATAAAGAGGAGAAACCCAAAGCTTGAGGAATGATTGCCCTTGAATAAGCGCGAACAAGAGAAACAAATCCTTTATTATGAGCGATTTCATCATCCCAATCCGAGAGTGCAGAAAAAGATGGAAGCCCTCTGGCTTCATGTGCCAAAAATTGCCTCAAAGCGCAAATCTGTCAAAAGCGCGGGAATCTCTGGGAATACCTTACGAAGATATCTACTGTAGAAATACCATCGGTCAAATTTTTAATCATCAATCATCAATTTAAAATTGCCTGAGAGATCCATTTTTAGATTTACAACCGTACTAATTACAGAACTAGAGGAGGAATATAGATAAACTACTTTTGATAATTATTCACTACCATAGATTTCAACAGTACGATCTAAAACTACATGAATTTTGG
>JAAUYH010240502.1_pt1 | contig 10269 bp, 7 predicted proteins | sample 7278061 | NCBI WGS metagenome assembly JAAUYH01 (sample SAMN14350203, study PRJNA611818) | marine sediment metagenome | isolation source: surface marine sediment (0.6m) | place: French Polynesia: Moorea | collected 2018-08 | reverse complement strand
TCCATATTCAGTATTGAAATGATTTTCACGTTTTGCTTGACGACGCTGACTGTAACAGCTAGGAATTACATCAAGCGCTTCACTGAGTAGTATGCTCTTCCATTTAAAATTATTTTGACTAATCTGTAATTTGTTGTACGGAAAAGAACTCTGCAGTTGTACACATTTACTTAAACCAAAAATATTCACAAGGCTCAAAGCTGAATCAATTCTCAAAAGCTAAAACATGACTAAAGTAAATACTAGCTCCGTCTCAATAGAATATTTTTACATCTTTCTCATTACACAGATGTTCAATCTTTAAGATTGAGAATTGGGAACGGAGCGCAGTTCAGGTCTTGGGAGCAATATATTTCTATTTTATTGGAAATCAATCCTTATGAAATTCATACTGGATTATTTCAGTTCTCGGCAATATATATTGCACTACACTTTAACGTAGGAAAGCTGCTACATTAGGTACTTCGCTTTAAATTGTCAATAACCTTCATAACTGTCTGCAAATCAAAGTATTTCCTATTGAACTTCAGAAACACTAATGATTAGAGCAATTAAAGTGTCATAGATTGTCGATCTTTTTAGCGGATAGATCATGCGATGGAGAACATCCGCTTGATCATAGCACTAGAACCGAGTATAAAACTAGAGTTACTATATGGATCCGTAAGATGAACTCAATGTTTCTTTTGCTTCTTGAGCATACCAGAGATATTCATAGTAGACTCGTTTGAATCGTCTTTTCCTCCGACTCTGTAGTCCGTCTAAGTCGGGCACACGCGGGGCGTTCTTGGCTTTTCATGGCCTCGTATTTTTCACTTTGAATCTCAAATTACTCTTGACTCAAATGCCGAGGCATGTGAGTGTCTGGGGCCGATTGTAAAGTGTTCATCTTTTCAATCGCACTTATACAGAGGAGCTCCTAGCTTATTGCATTGTTCTTGGATTGTTTTGAATAACGTTTCGATTAAGAACCAAGCATCAAAGAAGCAATCCATCTTTCTGTAAGGCCTGTGTAACTGAATCTATTTATCTCTATTGTACTTCCAATCGAATACGGTTTACACGAAATCGAGCATCGTTCTCAATAAACAGACTCAGACCATCTGCAGCTGCTACTTCTAACTCAGTACGAATTCTATTGAATGCTTGAACCATGTCATACATGCCAGGCCATCCGGTTCGACCTGACAGAATAGGAGATAATTTCATTAGACTATGTAATATGTTTCTGTTCTTGCAAATTGCCTGAAATTCTTGCCTTTTAGTCTGCACATTTTCGATTTTCTTTTTTTGTATTGATCCATTCAGCATAATTCTAACATCCAGTATGCAGCAAATCCATTTTCGCAGCGATTGACTTATTCAAGTTGCAGTTGCCGGCAATTTCACTTGCAGCAAACTCATATATTTACATGATACCAGTTCATTACATGCTCAATTTTCCTTGCATGTGCCTCCGTATCGAACTTTACACCAAACTCAGACTCAATTTTCCCCTCTTCGTTCTTTTCATGGACAGTTTCAAAAGATAAGAATGGAGTTGAAAGGTCTTCTTTTGTTATCTCAGTGCCATTTTCGACGGCTTTGTATTTCTCATGCATAGAGCGAATAATCCGAAGTAACAGGAAATATTGTTGTCCAAACCATCGTGCATAATCGGCCCGATTTGGTTCTTCATATCAAGCCTTATTTTTGATTCTACCAATTCCACTACTTCAAATAAAGTGCTGAGAAACTCCTTAATTGATTGATCCACTTCTGCACTACTGAACCTTTTGAATTGTTCATACTCAATGTATGAGATCGAAAAGGATAAAGCAGCTATAACATATAAGTACAAGTACATTGATTTCTCAAGGACAGTTCGTGCTTGAGTAGAAGTAAAGTATGATTGCACGTCCGCGAACATCGTTATCCTTTGATGTAAGATAAAATAGGATAAATTTACTCTCATCGCCGCCTGCGATGCAGGATAACAAGCGAGAGAGTGATTTCTGGAAGATTGTCTGCCATTAGAACCTCAAGCTTATCTACCAGTAACCATTTTTGTCCCAAAAATAAGTGACAGAAATGCCTTTCGAATTTTCAAAGTAAGACTTAACAGTACAAATTGCAATAGAACCAGATCCAAAAATGAATATAAAATTGAATCTACAGCAATCTTTTATCAATACAATATATTGCTCCCAAGCCCTGGCGCTGTTGTTTGAACCTTTTCGTGTGACCAGAGTTCTCTGAGCAGGCAGTGATTACCATAAAAGATCAAGAGTAGCAAGTAGAACTTAATTTGAGCTCAAGGCTATATTATGGTATTTTACAGAAAAAATAGGAAATTTAGCTTTTAATGGATACTGGAAATGTTTGACGTCCGCTGTCTGAGTAGGAATAATAAATCTCTACAGACCGGATTTACGATAAGTTCAGTACCTCGGAAACATTTCCAGGGCTGATGTGAATGGACCTGTGTACCACTTGGCTCAGTGGCCGGGAAACGACTTTAGAACTCATTGCAGAGCTTACCGTTGTAGAAACCGAAATTTCGAAGCGAAATTCCCATTGTTCGGTTTTAAAGAATTTTCTTGTTTGACTGGATATTCTCTTCACAACATACTTAAACAGGCAATGAAGAGTACTTGGGTAATAGTACTAATTTTGTTCAAAATGAAGCTCGTTTGCGATTCGATTGTCTCCATAAGGTTTAAAAATAAGAAACCATTTGCCAAATCCAAAACAAAGGATAGGGCTTAAGTTTTCAAATTTTGCATTAGAATTCCTGATTGTTCTTAGAAATTGAATGGTCACGTTCAAATTAGAAGCAATCGGCATTACTCTCTTCACTCAAGTTAAATTTTACAGTCCCAGACCTTGCTATACTCTAAGAATATAGATAGTATTCTTCGTATTTCAAGAAACCACTGCGCACGCCATGAAATTTCATCCTCACGTGAATTCGAAGAAACATAATGGATTCAGCAGTATCAAATCTCTTTCTGCAGTTTATTTTGAATTTTGCTTGCATATGAGACCATGAATAATCGACACATAAAATTAAAACAGAAAAAGGACTCTGTTTATATTACGTTACCTAATCTACGACTATACGAGTCATATTACCTTGGATTCAGAATTGTCTATTCAATCAACATAAAAACAGACTACAGAATTCGGATAGTATATACTGTTTGCTAGACATTTAAGTATATTCTTGCTTTATTTTCTGGATTTTAGTACTGATTCTCAGAGCAGAAATCAATTTGATTTTAATGAAAAAAGTGATTCAGTATTTCTCGTGACGCAAGTATTGTATTTGAGTTTTGCTCAGGTTTTTTATACTGAAGCAAAAACAAAAAACAGTTGATCATGATTTCATGGATTGTTTAGCTACTTTACTGAAAACATGACGGTAGTATAGAATGTTTCCTCATTCTGCCTATTTTCCATTTTACCATTTCTGTTTGCTGTGTGTTTTTGAGAATATTTGGAGTTATGTGACTTTTTTTGGTACGTGTTTTCAACTATTAAAGAACTCATCATTCGAAATCCGTCTACTAAACCGTGGTAATTTTCTTTAGATTCTTGTGATTTAACAACGAAACATTACTTAAGGGAGTCTGCATCCTAGTGTTTAGTTAATTGATAGTACTTCAAGAAACTTCAAGAAAAGTAACTAACTACAATGCAGATTAACGAGACATTTGAATTTAACGGCTAGTCTCAATAAGAACGTGGCCAAATGCAATGAAAGATGAGACGTCACAACGGCCCCATGTGCAGAGAAAAGAACAGTAGGAAGCTTGTTCTCTATTTGCAGGGCGACTTTGACTATCTACCTCACATCTACATCGCATCGTTGACTTTCTTGTGTAGTTACTCGTGTACATGATACCAATGTAAAAGTCATTTGAGTACTTCTAGACTCAGAGTAATCAGAAAGGTTAAACTATTCAACGATATTTTCCGTTATCTTTGCAACAATTTTCCCTATTGCACATAACAATTCTTAAAAAAGATGTTTCAATAAATCTAGTTCAGAATCGGAATCACAATTGACAATTTCATAATACAAACGAGAAACAGGAGTTCATTGTTCCTCTGGGACATTGCCTTGGCGCTATTATCTCACATCATACACCTTTCTTTGACTCGGTGTGCATTCATCGCGGGTTGATATGCAATTCATATTCGTTTTACCATATCTTTTGGTTAGAGTAAATCAGTACTCTGTTAGAATATTTTATTTTCCGCACGAATTCTCTATTCCCATGTTTCCAACGTAGAATTCCCAATGTTTTCTCTCCTGAGTACTGAAGTATCTACAACTTACTTTGCTTTCAGTCTTCCAAACAGTTACGTTTCTACTGCTCTAATTGGAGCATATCAGCGCTATTCAAGAATATCAGTTCTTCAACATTAAAATACTTGAACCTTTACCTTGTATTTGTTGTTGTATAGTCCGTTTTTACACCGAATTTGATTGTTGATAGACGCGATTCCCACTAACGAAAACTATGATTCATTTGTCAAATTCACGAATCTCGGGTAATTAAATTTGGATATTTCAAGGAGTGATTTGTTGGACTTCGATACTTCAAGAGAAGAAAGCTAGATCAATGCAAGATATTAAATTATTTGTCTATCAATCGTAACTTGAATTTGGATAGAAAACCAAGGATAACTTTTTTAATATAGATAATAGTTTTTCTCTGTTACTGGTTAAGCGATTTTGGAAAATCTCAGTTGATTTGCTTAGAGAAAAATATTTTTAGGTCCGCAGCTGTTGTGTAAAGCTGCTAGTTTCTTCTTTTATTTAGATTTTTGTGTTGGGCCACAGACTATCATCTGACATTTAATGAAGTAGTTACTCCCCCAATAAAACCACTATTATCTGTCTTTCAAGCAACCATCTACTACTATAGCATAGTCTGCACTACAGTGTACTATTTTTCCGAATTTTCTGATTCTCTTTCCATATCTACATCCATTTCGGCATAAAATCGTCTACAAGCACTACTAGTAGGGCCATGTTAGGCCCAAACCTATTTCGTATAATTATAGAACTCTGAAACAATATCAATTGAAATATTTATTTCGAACTTTTAACGATACTGATTGCAATGCCGACGATTGGTCCAATATGCATTCCAATGTATTTCAGCCGTTTTATTATAAACCAAGCAGTTTCCTTCAGCCTCTCGAATGTCGTGCAGGCTTGAAATGTTCCAGTGTATCTTGAAAAATCACCACTGACCGACATTTTGTCCTCTACAGTTTGATGTTATTAATTTTTATCGTGGTGAAATTTTAAATTAATTTGATATTATGATCGAACTTCCAACTCATTTTACAATGATTTATTACAATATATATGTAATTCAATATATTGAGCGCCGTCTATGACGTAGAGTTGAAGTGCTACATGAATTCTTCTTTCATTACCGTTTTCATATTTGAGCGTCACTCCAGGTATTTAAGACTAATTGATTATCAAAAAGGTAAGGAACGGAGTATGAATCTTTTGAATAATAAATGCTGATTCGTTTGTGGTCACACTGAAAAACTGTTTCTTTCTTGGCGCACCGAATCTTCATCATAGTGACAAGGGGATAATCAACCGGTAGAATTTCTTTCTATTATTGTCCTTTGTCATTCAATCGTAAATCTTCACAATATAAAGGATAATGATAGGAGGGGAGGCCCTATGTGTTCCGAAGAAAGATTTGCAGAAGCATATGCCAAGCAGCAATGAAGTCTGGCGAAGAAACAATAAGCATGAAAAGACAGAAAGAATACGAATTATTCGCGCATAAAGGAGATTTGCAAATCTGGAAGCAAGGTAGAAAGAGAGAAAAAGACTATATATGAATATTTGCTGCTCAAAAAACTATCAGCAACATATTTAAAACAGGCAATTTGGGCTATTTTTCTACCTGCTGTCGTAAAAGATAGCGTAAGCAAATTATCGAGAACTCAGAGTCAACAAGATTATCAATAATTTTCTCTCCCGCATGTAAACCATCATTTTCTCCCTTTCCTCAGGGCAATCATTCCATCCTCCTCGTCAGTGGGCATTCTTATTGCGTAGGCACAGACCGTGTGATAGAAGGATCAGAGTTTTTCGGCACAGCAAGTACAATCCTTGACTCAAGGCGCCGATTTCGCATGAGAACTTCAGTCAGGAAATCTCCTTACGAGATAGTGGAGTAAGGTGTGCTGTAGTCTGAAAGTACAGGTATGAAGAGTCTTCGAGGTCATACTAAACCTCAGCCTCATCCGAAACTGGAATCAATATTCGTCTCCATTCATTTGTAGAATAGTATTGAAACTCTTTTTGAGAGTAGCTAGTCGAGGCAGAGGCATTCAGAGATGAAAACAGGGAGTACATCATTTCCTGGTCTTCGGGTTCGTCTCAGTTCGTCGCCTTCAGACATAAAGAGATGCGCTCGAGAGATTATACAGGAAATAACCTTGAGCAACATGCAATTAGAAATCTGGAAAGGTCTGGAAGCGAAAGAAGAGCATAGATGCTAATTAAGCTAAACAGCAAGGTGGAAATTACCGAAATCAATAGCAGTAGAATACGGGAGTGCTGTACCATCCTACGCCATTAAAAATAAATCACATTGCTGTCTATACCCCATTTTTCTATCTTCACCGTAGTTGTCTTGTTCCGTACTCTTGGTTCGCAAAATTGACAGGATCTGCGACAAGGGCCATTCATTTAGAACTATTGGAGCCTACCGTTCTATCATGGTCAAAATGGAAGTTGCATGATGTTACGATTGGGGTTTGTCTGTTCCTTAGACCTGCTGGTTTCTTGCGCTACGATCAACCATGTCTTGCAGGGATTTCTTGCGGTATTTGAAATGAGGTCGTCAGAAGAGAACGTTCATAGATTAGAAGATTTCTTAGAATTACGCTCATAATCATGAAATCAAAGGGTTGCTGAAAGGGCTGCAGATAATGCTTCTAGTTTCTTGGCGGCGTCCACCGTCGAGAATGATTAGGCACTTTTCTTTGCAGTATGCAGCTAATGAACGCCAGCGCACGTTCGTTCATTCCATGACCCGATGTATTATCTGCGCTGAAATAGGTCAACAGAGCTACATTTATTATCCCGCGTGACGCACCGCTGTGAGTAACATTCGCAATCATTACCTCAATTCTATTGGGTGATTTTACACGTAGTTCAGGTAGGAATGTCTAGATAACTCGCACAATTGAAATAGGAACTACGGCAGTCATAAAACAAGGTGTATGAAGACTTCAGTAGAAATCAAAGCTCTTGTTCGAAGGGAGATGTCCTACATGAAAAAACATCAAGAGGAGAGCTGCACCTGATTCACATATCGAAGTGTTTTCAGGTGTTTGTCTACCATGAAAGAAAGTATTTGGCTTTGCTGCAGTACTTTTAGGTTGCAAATGATTTGCAGTAGTGGTGGTCAGCATAGTAGGAGTTAAAGCATTGAAGCGAATTGTACGAAATCGAGTAGAAACGAATGACGAAGCACTAACGGGCTCACTTTCACTTGTAGTGACCTCTATCGTGAGTCTTCAGATAATCCACTGGTCTTGTGGCTGCATTATCTGCACTGTTTTCTGCTCCACGGTGAAAGAATTAGCCAACTCAGTGCGGTAGTGAGAAAACAAAGATCTGCTTCAATTCGTAAAGAAATTAGTTTTGGAAATTTGCGTTCGCTGCACTTTTACTGATCCTTTTTGTCACAAATCTATCCTTATCGCTTGTGAACTAATATACTTTTAGATTTCCTTACATTTAGAGCCGCTATTCCATCGAGAAATATCAGTACTTGATGATCAGTTTGGATATCGCCCTGTCCGATGTAAACAGGAAGTCTGTAGTGAGACATTTCTTCCGTGACAGTAAGGATATGTCTAAGGTGTTACACACACGTGATCTATCTTGCACTAAGTCCTGTTCTATCACTACAAAACACACGTCTCAACAAACTCCTGGGCAGAGATAACCGTGGATTACGATACCCAATATGAATTCAAAGAGTTAACGCGACTGCAGTACGATATCCGGTACTGATGATGAATGATATGATGTTTGGTAGACGATAGAGCGTTCACTATCAAAATAGTGCACTTTCTACCTAAAATAGACAGTCTCATTCAGTGTTTAGAAAATGAAGTTTACATACTCGCTCTAGTCGAAAGGCTCATAGTCCTCTGCCGATTACCAAGAACATGTCTTGTAGTTCGCATTATCTTTCTATCACTTTGTTCCTTCGCAGGGCTGCGGACAAATAATCATCATCCTTTCAAATTATCACAGCGAAGCGTCATAGATATGGTTACCATCATGGCACAAGAGTAGTATAAAAGGCACTCGATCAGGTCCTAGTTTCACAGAACCACCCCAACCTTCAACAAGTAACCTGTACTACCTTTCAAAACCCAGAAATGGCTCGTATCTCAGTGTTCTTCGCTTTCCTACTTTGTGTCGTTGCAATGACCTTTGCGCTTCCTGCTCCGAACAAAGCCTCTGCTACTGTCAAGAAAATGAAAGTGAACCCAGGCCCTACCTTAAAGAAGACTGTCCGTCAGGATGACACAACCGACGGCACTGATGATACCACTGAGGATTCTGCCGATTCCACTGAGACCACGGGGGACACCGAGGACACCGCTGATGATTCGCCTGATTCCACGGATGACACCACGGACAGCGTGGCGGACAGTTAAACGAGATTCAGGCACTTCAAGAAACACAAGAGCATCTGATTCTGTCGATTCGAAACATAATTTGGCCATGAGCAAAACTTAACGTTTAGAAGAATTGAATCGAAGATGTGTTTAGAAGTGTCTACCATACGCGTGCGTACCTCAGTAAATTTGGGCCAAGCTGGCTTTAATATGATAACAGTTAAGAGCTGGAAAATTATCTTTCCGTCTGGTATTGTTGTTCGTTTGTTTGCAGTCATTATATCTGTTCAAGTTGAAATCATAATCAGTAGATGTGAGGATGATTCAAACTGCTACATATTGAAAATTCTATTGTAGATTTACACGAAATGCGTGGAACCGAGAAAATTAGACATCCGCACAACAGGACATCAACAGATTCTATGGACTTCTAGTGTAAACCAGTAGATGAGCGCTCTTTTATCTTGGTGTTTCTAAAAATAAAAAAGTTCGGGCATTACGCAGTATGCTCTAAGACCAGTCAGAATTCTGTTTGTCTGCGAAATTTAATCGTTTTCACCCCATTGTAATCTAGAAATATAAGTCCAAAAGTGACTGCACCTCCTTGGAACATCAGAATACTAGAAATATCACATGGTATTATTCGTTATGGTTTTTGCTATGTTGAACAGAGATGGGCATTCTTGCGTCAAAGAAACTGCGGTAAACTAGTTGAAAATCAGGAACTGATGATTGCTAGTAGCCGCTATCCTAAAGATAGTTCTAGTACGAGAGAAGTAGTCGCGATGAGTTTTTCGTAACTTTAGTCAATAAATTTTATTCTACACGCTTCCACTTGTTTCCTCCAAATGCAGTTCCCTCGTACATGCAGTACTGTAGCTGTACTGTAACAATAATTTTTCTTGTTCTTGAAAATCATCAAGTAGTTTTGCCTACACAAAATGTGCTAGGGCACTGACAGAAAGTGCTTGGTTCCTAGGAAGTGGCAGTGTCGATCTTCGGGTTGTATTCATAAGGTACAAATCGATATGTGGTGAATTTCAGTTGGAGCGAAAATTACAAACCACTGAGATGACTCTTTGTTTTCCTCATCTGTGGATCGGACTAAGTAATTGAGTGCAAACAATGCACTTATCCATAGCTGTTTCTGATTCACCAGTTACAGAAAACTAGAATTATTTCAGAATCACGTCTCAAGTTCGGGAACGGATCATTTTATTCAACAACATATGACACATATATGGGGCAACCTATGTATCATCCTAACCGCAGAGGCGACAAAGCCCACCGATCTTCTTCCCGTTCCGAAAACAGAAATTTGAGGGGTTCTCAAATAGGAGCCTGCACACCATCAGTATCCGAGTCCGTGTCACTACCACCTTCGCGAACAGCCTTGTTTATCTTAACGTCGTCGGTGTCCGTGTCAGATTCGTCTTCACGAACTGTTTTCTTCATCTTGACATAATCAGTGTCCGTGTCAGATTCACCCTCACGAACTGTTTTCTTCATCTTGACATAATCAGTGTCCGTCTCAGATTCGTCTTCACGAACTGTTTTCTTCATCTTGACATAATCAGTGTCCGTCTCAGATTCGTCTTC
>JAAUYH010230707.1_pt1 | contig 10269 bp, 2 predicted proteins | sample 7278061 | NCBI WGS metagenome assembly JAAUYH01 (sample SAMN14350203, study PRJNA611818) | marine sediment metagenome | isolation source: surface marine sediment (0.6m) | place: French Polynesia: Moorea | collected 2018-08 | reverse complement strand
ACCGTCAAAATATCAATCCGCGGGATACAGGGATAACAGTCACACCACAAGGCTACAGTATTGCCAATGTAACAGACAACACACCTGTAAAGGACAGTGAAGGGGTGCCGATGACGCATTTCAGCAGCTGGTCCAGCGCCCAGGATTACCTGAAGACCCAAACCCGGCAAGATCCGAAACTTGCCTCGGAGATACACATAGTACCCAATACAGAAATAAACAACGCAGCATGAGTGAAATAGCAACATATACATTTCTACCTTGGTTACGGGAAGGCATAGCGAACCAAATTACAGGCCAGTCAGGTAGCAGGGCAACAATCCCTGTTGAACTTGAAGTAAGTGGCGAACGGATAGATGGCAGCGGAGATATAACCAGAACTATTCCCAAGGAGATCCAGATTTATGGGCCTGGAGATATTACCGGCTTAGACAGTAAGGCCGTCATTAAAGTTGAACCGCGGAACGGCATCACTAATTTCGAACCCAACTACTTGCCCTATGTTGATTTTTACGAAGAAGACCTTCCATGGCGCTATTCACCAATGCCTAATCCCGACGACCATCGTTTGTTGCCTTGGTTGGCCCTTGTTGTGTTAAAAGAAGACGAATTTATCAATGGTAAGAACATCAAGGATAGACCATCTCCTTATATTGTTCTGACGGCCGATGCAGTTTTGCCCAATTCTGAACAGGCCTGGGCCTGGGCCCACGTTCATGTCAATAGAAATCTGATAGATACTGAATTCAACTCCACCAGAAATGACGTAATATCTTCGAGACTTAGCGACTTGCTTGCCGAAGATCCTGATCTGGCTTATTCAAGGATTGTCTGCCCCAGAAGATTGGAAGAAAAAGAGGCCTATCATGCTTTTTTGGTCCCGATTTTTGAGAGTGGGCGCCTTGCGGGCATTGGTGAAAATCCGGAAAGTACTGCTTTTGATGCGTTGGCCTGGGGTACCGATAGCCCTGTTGATCTTCAACTTCCCTACTACTATCGATGGTACTTCCGTACGGGTACTGTGGGAGATTTTGAATATCTGGTCCGACTTTTAGAGCCCAAACCTGTAGATAGCCGGGTAGGGCGGCGTGATATGGATGTTCAGCGCCCGGGCGCTAATTTAAAGGGAATTCAGGATGATTTGGGCATACCTGATGAAAATAAGCTCCATGGAATTTTAAAACTCGGAGGAGCTCTTAAGATTCCTGAATCCTATTATACCACTGAGGAATTGCAGGAGGTAAACAAGTATGAAAACTGGGCAGATCCTGAAGATCCTTCAGTGTACCCTCATGATTTTCAGAAGAACATTGCAAATTTTATAAATCTTACCGATAGTTATGAGGGGGAGATTGCGAAGACTGTACACAACGATGTGGAAATTGATCAGGAGGTAGAAGCCCAGGATCTCGATAAGGATTACGATATCAAGAATAATCCGGATCCACTGATAACTGCTCCTTTATATGGAAGATGGCATGCATTAACACAGAGATTATTAAAGGAGAGGGATAACGCCACAAATGTAGATCCGAACAACAATTGGGTGCATGAGTTAAACCTTGACCCACGATGGAGGGTGGCTGCCGGTTTTGGGACAAAAGTGGTACAGGATAACCAGGAAGAATATATGCAGGCTGCCTGGGAACAGATAGGTGATGTTTTAAAGGCCAACAAGATGATACGTGAAGGCCAGTTTGCGGCTATAACAGCTCAGATTTGGTATGAGAATCATCTGAAACCAATAAAGGATAAAAGGCCTGGCAAGTGGTTAAATTTTACAGCTCCCGTGCATCATCGTGTTATTTCTGAAGGACTCACCGTTTTCCATCAAAAGCGTGAAAGCATCCTTACACAAACAGCCACCTCATTTAAAATGAGACAATTGCTGAGGCCGAGAGGTAAATTTGCAAAAAGACAGGCATTTAGCGATACCTTGAACAGGGATAATCTCATCGAGCGAATGAATTCCGGAGAAGTAAGCCCGGCACCGCCTAAAGTTACGCCCGAAGGAATTCAAACCACTGATAAATTAATAGACGACCTAAAACCTAAAAATGTTCCTGATTTCCTGCTTGATCTGTTGGTGAAATACCCTTGGATAAAATGGATAATTCTGCTGATTGCGTTGCTTATCCTTATACTTTTGGCAGTTTTTAGACCTTCAGCAAGCTTAATTTCGGTTGGAGGAATCGTTGTTGTCGGATTGGTCTATGTATACCGCTTATTTGACCGATGGACTAAACAAATGGAAAAGCTCAATTTGATTTCCGAAGAGCGCAAAAATCCAGAGGCAGTAGATGAGTTACCTAATAGTCCCGATTTCAGAATTTCCGAACCTGAAGAAAATTTCACACCATCTACCGGTGTTTCAGATAATGAGGAGGCAAAGCGATTTAAGGATGCGCTGCGGGCAGTCAATAAAACCATTCAGGATAGTGTCCGATTGAGTGAGGTAAAGCCTCGCGAACCTCTCCAATTAGAAACGGTAAACACTGCTGTTTTTCAGGGTCTAAATCCGGCTTTAAGTATTCCGCGTTGGGTATTTAATGGTGTCGTAATTCCACCTTATATCCGATTGCAGCAGAAAGAAGAATTTGTTGAGGCTATGGCTTATCCAAAATTTGATTTGCCGATGTATAAGCCCCTAGCAGATCATTCTGCAGAACTATTCCTTCCCAATATCAATTTTATTGAACAAAACAGCATTTCTATACTGGAAACTAATCAAAAGTTCATTGAAGCTTATATGGTTGGTCTTAACCATGAATTTGCAAGGGAATTGCTGTGGAGAGAATACCCTACGGACCAGCGAGGCAGCTATTTTAGGCAATTTTGGGAGGTAAGTGGTTTTCTCGACGATCAAACACTTGGGGTAGAATCCTTAAAAGCCCGATACAAGAAGATTCTGGATGAACGGGAGATGCCGGAACTACGGGTTTACTATGATCTTTTGCTCGATTCAGATGTGCCTAAAGATCAAGAGTTATTGACTGAAGCCCATCAGCATATCTTAAAAGAAGAGTTAAAAGATATTAAACCTCTTCACTATTGGCGTAAGCGCTCAAAATTAGGGGATCATGATAATAGAGAGTTGCCGGGTGATACTGAAGAAGAGGTTGTTTTGGTGATCAGAGGAGAATTGCTTAAAAAATACCCCACAGCAGTCATTTATGCACATAAGGCGGTTTGGAGGGACGAAAACGAGGATCCGGTTCTGAATCCCGATCAGGTGATAGACCCTAGCAAGGAACGAATGCTAGCCCCTATTCCTGAGGGTATGGAGGATAACCCGCCTAAAGATCTTGTCAAATCACCACTTTATGAGGCTAAAGTGGATCCCGATATTTATTTCTTTGGCTTCGACCTCACAGTTTGTGAAGCCAAAGGCGGTACGGGAAAGGAAGATGAGCCTGTAGATCCGGTATGTGCTGATGAGGTAGGCTGGGATGATCCGGGCTGGTTTTTCGTGATCAAAGAACGTCCAGGAGAACCAAGGTTTGGCCTTGATATTGGAGAAGGCGGAAATATTGAAGCTAATAAAATTGAACTTTGGAACGATCTGAGCTGGAATGATCTTCAGCCCGAAGTCATCGCTGGCGGGCATATTCAGATCTCCGACGATCCTTTAAGCATCACAGCTGATCAGTCATTAGAGGGTGACGATTCCGAAAAAAGGGATCAGCAAGACGAGGATAAAGAGATTGCCTGGACTCATGAAATGAGTGCGGCTGAGTTAGCTTATATCCTTTATCAGGTTCCGGTACTGGTTGGTGTTCACGGCTCCGAAATGTTACCGGATACCCCACAAAACAATTAAACTTCTGAAAATGGCAGATTTTGATGATTTACGGAAACAACTCAAAGTCATAAAAAGTGACCGGCAGCAATCAGAACAAAGTGCTTTTCTAGCCAGGGAAAAACTAAAAAGACTTGATAGGCAGAAAAAAAATCTTCTGAGGACAGAAAGTGATAATGATGACAGGCTACAGGAAATTATTCTTGAAGAACGCAGCTTGCGATCGCAGATAAGTGAGCATGAATCTACAATACGTGCTCAAATCGAGGCAGAAAGTGAAGTGTTTGTTAACTTTCAACCCTTCACAGACCCCAGGTCTCATATTTCCAGGTTTTCAGACGAGTATCCACTTTTGCTTTTACCACTTCGAATTGAAACTCGCTTTAAAAAAATTCCCTCGGCAACCGGGCCCAAACATCAGTTGTGGGTTCGTGTTTTTCCTGATGAATGCTCTATAGATACATTTGAGAATACGGTTACTGAAGCTGAAATTAAGAAGGCAAAGGACTACTGGTTGAGCATTTGGAATACAGGATCTTCGGCAGAGGAGGAATTGGAAGGGTTTATTAGTGCTGGAAAGAAAGCCGCTTGGCGCAATTTGGCAGGAAACTTTCAGCCGGGAAGAGCTTACTGGATTACGGAGCAATATATACCTTTAAACATATCTGAATTGCCAGTTAGAAATGCTGAAAGTGATGTAATCCTCTGTATTGGAACTGAAGATCTACCTTCGGTACCAGACATAGACGCTCTAAAACTCTTTTGGAAGTCGGTTTGGTTAGCTGGCAGTAATGATTCGGACTATAGACTGGCTCTCGATGATTTTGTCACCTCCATAGGAGACGAAGAGCGTGCGATGTCCCTTATTGAATTGTACAGACCTTTCAATTTAGCTGATGTGACAGCACCGCAGGAAAACCCTCCAGAAGTAGAGGTGCATTTTTTACAATTCCCCAATGCGTCAGAAATCAATCCACGAATCTCTTCCTGGTCCCAGGCCGCAAAAATTACCACTTTTCCGGAAAAACTCGTATTGATGGGATTTAAGGGTACGGACCGCAGTGGTGATCCTATTCAGGTGGTGAGCAAATTGGGGAACAGTATTCCTGATCCCCTGATCATGGGTCCAAATCCCTCAATTGACATTGATGCTGTCCTTAAGTCTGAGCTCGTCGAGGACTACAACTCACAGACCGATGATACTAAGAAAGAAGAAAAACTAAGAACCTATTACGATCAGTTAAAAGAGGAAAGGAAAGCCGAATTGTCAGAAGAAGAATATGTAGCTGACTTTCTTCGCCTACCAGAGGCAGAAGTGCCGGTTGCACTTGAGCGTATTTTTGACAATCTCAGGGACGAGGTAAAAGCAGCGCTATATATTTCCTACCTCAGTGAAAGATCTGAAACGAAATGGCTATTCGATTTTGAGGAGGCCATTGATAAAGGAATGGGCTTTAAAGTGGACCTTACCCCTGAGATCTACAATCAGGGCTTTGACCGTTTATTTGTTCTTGGTGTTAAACTGGCCAAGGATGAAAATACCTCTCAAGAGGCTTTAGAAGAGCTTTTAGAGCACCATCATTTTGGCTCCAGTGGATTTTCAATACTACCTCAGGGATCACCAACTAATAATACGGAGGAAGAAACTTCAGTTTTTTCAGAACAGGAGGATTCCGATACGAGTTATGAAAGATATTTTTCGGAGGCCGTCCCAGAGAGTACTTCTTCACCCTTGGAGAAAAAAGATGGACAGTGGTTAGCTGAATTACTGGGCATTGACCCTTCAATGGCTACGCTTCATTTGGTAGATAACTACTACCACACAGATCAATGTGAAGCTCAGGCGATGAACGTGGCATTATGGAACTGCACCATTGGCTATTTTATGGAGAGTCTTCTTACCCCGGTCTTTACTGATGAGCAGCAGCGGGTGGTCAGGTCGTTTTTCATAGATAATATAAGTGGCAGGGGAAAGATACCTGCAATTCGAATTGCAGATCAGCCTTACGGGATTTTGCCCACCTCAAAAGTTAAGAATGCACAATGGTTACGTCAAGACGGAGATGAAAATATACTTTTTACAAGCAAATATGGAAATACAGCCTCAGTACTGATAGAACTGTATGATCTGATTGGGAAAGTCTATGCTGATTTCGAACCCCTTCTTGCTGATGTTGCCTATGTTGGTAAGGAAGGAGATCCGCACCAATTGTTGCTCGATGTTTTGGGCTTACATGCAACTTCCGTGGAATTTCATCAACGATATGCCGAAAGCTTTGCTCAGGTTTTTAACCAGCTTAATATGAGTGGATTAGGTCGAATTATAAGCGCCTTAATTGAGGCAGGTTATAAAAAAAGAGGTCTTGATCTTTTGAAGGAGCTCGGCTATTCACCCACGGAGAAGGACGATCCTGTTCCTATTCTGGAAAAATTCTTTTTAACCAAAGCCAACCCCCTGAAAGGGGATCTGATAGATGATCAACCGCTGTCTGAACGAGATCCTATAAGAACCTATACAGAGGCTGATGGAACACATCCTGATGGTATGAATTATGTTGAGTGGTTAATCGAAAATGCAACTACTGATTTTGACGCTATTAAAAGAAACTCAGGATTTCAAGATAAAGCACCTACGGCATTGCTTTTTCAAATGCTTCGACATGCCCTGATGATCGAATTTTCTAATACCTCACTGGGTCTATATCAGGATGCAGATATTATGGATGCCTCTTCAGTGCGAAAAACAAAGGTAGATGAGGAGTTTATTGGAATCCGTGTCGGAGAGAATGCCTTTGAAAGCAAATTCGAATATTTGGAGCGTATTGAACCTCGTATTACCACTACAGGCGCTTCGGTAGCAGAACATATTGTTAGTCAGCTTGACTTAGGCAATCGAATGGGAAATTTTAATGAAATGCTACAGGCGCTTGAACATCTGCAAAAGGTTCCGACTGCGCGATTAGAACGTGCTTTTGTCGAGCATTTGGATTGCTGTACCTATCGTTTGGATGCTTGGATGCTGGGTTTTGTGAACCTTCAGCTTGGGTTGATGCGGCAGAATACAGATTCGAATTTACCATCGACGAAAAAAGGACTCTATATGGGTGCTTATGGCTGGGTTGAGGATTTAACACCTGATAACGCAGAGCTCGCTCCTGTCCAATTGGCAGCAGAATTGGCAGAGGTTTTTAATCCTGATGGAGATCTGCACATAGTTTCAGACAGCAGTAATGCCGGTTATGTTCACGCACCATCAGTTAACCAGGCTATTACCGCAGCTGTACTGAGGAATGCATATATTTCTGAAGCCACCGCAGAGGACCCGGAAATATACAAAGTTAACCTCTCCTCAGAAAGAGTCCGAATGGCGTTATCAATGATTCAAGGAATACAACAGGGCCAGAGTCTTGGAGCTCTTTTAGGCTATCAATTAGAAAGAGGACTTCACGACAGATATGAGGAAGCGGAAGTGGATGTCTTCATTTATGAACTTCGCAAGCACTTTTCTCTAAGAGCCAATCAGATCAGTGAAACCTCAGAGTCTGAGGAGGATTTAGATTCCATCTCACAGATTGAAGCGCGAAATGTTGTGGACGGTCTCAAACTCGTAAAACATGTAAACGAAACAGGAAATACTACTTATCCTTTTGGTCTTTCAATGAGGTTTGCAACCGAGTCTGAATTTGCAGATCACAGGAGAATCGTAAACGAAGAAGTAAATCGTTTACGAAATATCAACGATGCCGTTGCTGATCTCGCCACGGCAGAAAGTGTTCACCAGGTTGTCCAGGCTAATTACGACAGGGCAGCTGGCACGATGGATGCTTACAGCAAAGGAGGGTTTCCACCAACACCTGAAATAGTTCGGACACCGAGGAGTGGAGTTAGTCTAACAAACCGTGTAGGAATTCATTTGAAGGCTGGGATCACAATAACAGACCCAGAAAACATTCGAGCCAGGATAGTTGGAGAACCCGCTGTAAACGATTGGTTACTGGAAATCCTTCCGGATTTGGAGGACATCTGTTGCAGGGTATTATTCGGCCTTCCTACGTATAATGATGACCCGGTGAGCTTTGCCGAAGAAGTAATATCGGCTCAGCAACTTGAGTTATCCCCAATTGACCTGCTCTATATGCTGAATGTGGATGCCGATAAGAGCTTGAATGCTTTGGACGAATATATTCTACGATTTGTCCATGAAACGCACACGCCAAGGCCCGACGTGGAAATAAAAATCAATTATACAGATCTTGTTGGTGGTAAGATTACATTTTTTGAGCTCATGCCGCTAATTAGAAGTCTTAGAGCATTGATTTTAGAATCAAGACCGCTTAAACCAAGCGATATGATGCTTTCAGGGGAGGCAAGCAACATTGCTGACCTAGGCTGCGAGTTTAGGATCGAAAGATTGGAAAATACAATGGAAAAGTTCAAAAATCCGTTTAAAGATACCGCAGACTTGGACCAAGGACTTACCCTTTTGGATAATCCTTTCCTGATGCACTTTGATCCGAAGGATTTTGAACAGACCATGTTGCAAAAAACTGTAATTATAAATGAAATTGACGATTTCATCACGGCATTTTTAGACCTGCTAAGACATTTTAGTCAATTCGGAATTGCACAATCCGGATTTGGAGCTATTTTTCAGAGAAAGGGTACTATTTATTCGATCATTTATCAGAAAATATTGGATTATCGAGATCGATGGCTGAACAAAATAGACAACTATGATCGACTTATAAATAATGAATTTGTAGCGCCTGGACTTTCAGATTCACAGAAGATGGAAATTCTTCAGAAAGCGGAGCGCCAGATCGCTACTACATATATTTTATCAGCACCGGCTGCACCCGATAATCCTGCCGCATTTTTGTCGGAGCTGGTACTTAAAAAGGAGGCGTTCGATTTAAAGTTTAATGAAATAACAGCATGGCTTGGTGCAAATTTCAGGTCGTTTAAAGACTTAGTGGAAAACCTTATTACCTTAAAAACGGGTGTTGATAGCACTACAGGAACTCCGCTTGCCCAGTTTGACCTTCTACTTCCTGAAACGGAAGAATACGAGCGACAAATTGTGGTTTTTGGTGAAGATTTGGTTTCCCAGTTAGTTCAATTGAACGAAACCTTAAAGAAAAAAGGGAAAAAGTCGGACGAACTACTTATTGAATTCGGTACCCAAGCCGCCCCTAACAAAAAAACATCATTGGCTACAGAGGCGATGCAACAGTTGTTAGGCGAAGAGTTCAAAATTATTCCTGAATTTACTTTGAACGCACAACATGGCACAGAGCTCAGAAACGCTTTTAATGAACGGGATCGGATATTGGACCATCAGCGAGACGAGATGGAAGTTGATTTTCCTATGGACGATTGGCTCTACGGTACGGCCCGGGTACGCGAAAAGATTGGAGCTCTGGAGAGTTTAATGATATTGTCTGAAGGTTTTAAGGATATATCTCTGGAATTAAATCCTTTGCAACTACCCTTTATTAACAATGATATCTGGCTGGGACTTTCATACCCGGACACCTATGATATTGAAAGTGATAAGTTGCTATATACCGCAATGCTTTCAAGTTTTGATGAAACCCAGGTGCAATGTGGCCTGTTGGTTGATGAATGGACCGAGGTTATCCCCACGGAAACCGAGACTACAGCTTTAAGTTTTCAGTACGATCAGCCTAATGCAGAACCGCCCCAAAGTATGTTATTGGTTACACCGGCTTCATTTAAAGGATCATGGGATTGGTCTGAAGTGGTAGATGCCTTGCACGATACCCTGGACCTGGTAAAATTACGGGCCATAGAACCTAAACAGATAGATAATACCCCCTATGCTCAGTTCCTGCCGGCTACTGTAACGGCAGTGACCTCAATCCCATTTGTTACAATAGCTATGAACTATGCCGTCAACAACGGTTTAATCTTAAATTTTGACGAAGATGCCTAGACAATTATTAGACACCACGGGAAATCCGGTTAAGAGGGCTTTAAATTTTTTACCAAGTATCACTATATGGAATCGTCTGGAAGGCAGGCCCAGAACTCAGAATTTTAATAGGGCTTTAAAAGGAGAATTTCGCGATGCTCTGTGGGCTCTTTCCAAGCAATGGCAGACCGGAGAATTTAAGGGGGAGGACGCGGGTTCTGCAATTTTAGCAAAAGTGCATATGAAGACCACTGCGCTTCATAAATTCAGTTCAGGGGATCAGACAGTTTCTTACAACAAGGAGGTTCCTTTGGAGGTTCAGGTTGAAAATGAGCGAATTCCATTTGTACTGGGAACTGAAGAAATATCAATAAATCTGAGGTTACTAATGGGAAAGCAATGGCTTAAGTTGCTCAGAAAAGAAGGTCTGGGTCTTGTAAGTGAATACCTTAAAAAATACGCCTTTGTCCTTCCAAAGGCCGATGAAGAAGCGCATGCAATGAGATGCGCTCATATTGAAGTGTGGCAGTCCCTT
>JAAUYH010163658.1_pt1 | contig 10269 bp, 7 predicted proteins | sample 7278061 | NCBI WGS metagenome assembly JAAUYH01 (sample SAMN14350203, study PRJNA611818) | marine sediment metagenome | isolation source: surface marine sediment (0.6m) | place: French Polynesia: Moorea | collected 2018-08 | reverse complement strand
GGTCGCGTGATCATTGCCGACGAGGATTTCGACCTCTGCGCCGCGGTTGAGGACAGCGTACAGATGGTGGCACCGATGGCGCTGAAAAAGAATGTGTCGATCGGCAGCTATATCGCGCCCGGGATTCCGACCCGCGTCGGCGGAGATCCCATGCGGCTCAAACAAATTCTCCTGCACCTATTGAGCAATGCCATCAAATTCACTGAGAGCGGCTACTGCAGTGTCGAAGCTCGCCTCATCTGGCCCGACAGTGTTCCCACTGGCACCTCGGTCACCCAGTCGAGCACCGCGTCGACGCTCATCGTCGGCGGCCCCCCTGCCAATCCCTCTACCAGTCCCTCAATCCATCCATCGGCCAACGCCCATGGCGACCCTTCTACCAGCTTGACAAGCAGTTTGACAACCAGTGTATCGATCGGCCCGTTCGACAAGCCCACCAACGTCCTCGCCAACTCCCACGCCGCCAACTCCCACGTCGACAATTCCCGCGTCGACAGTGTCCACCTCGGCGGCAACGCCCCCGTGCGCATACAATTTTCCGTTCGAGACACCGGCATTGGCATACCCGAAGGCACAGAAAAGCGCCTATTCGACATGTTTTCCCAGCTGGATAACACCAAGACCCGGCGGTTTGGCGGAGCCGGCATTGGTCTGGCGATTTGCCGCGGGTTGGTGGAACTCATGGGCGGCCAAATCGGCGTAGAACGGCAGCCTGACCAAGGCACGACATTCTGGTTTCGCTTGCCATTTCGCCAGATGCCAGGCAGTGCGGCTCTCGCCCCCGCCCCTACCCCCACACCCGCTATGACGACAGCGGCGAGCACCGACCCACGCCTACGCGTGCTGGTGGTGGACAATGACAGCTATAACCGCTCCCTACTCGCCCGGCATCTCGGAGACCGCGGCGCCGTCGTCGACACCAGCCCCACCTCCGACGAAGCGCTGCTGGCCATCGAGCGCAGCGCCATTCACGGACTGAGCTATCAGGCGATTTTCGTCGACGAGACCACGGCCCATGACGAAGGCGAAGTGGGTCAACTATTGCGCAATAGCGCCATCGAGGCCCACGGCCAACGCATACCGGCCCTGATCATCACAGCCCCCCTCGGCCTGACACCAACGGGCCTTCACCGACAATTAGAGCGCTCTCATATCATTGCCAAACCGTTTCGCCGCCGCGACATCGACGCGTGTATTGCCAAGCTCCTCAGCGGAGAGTCCGCGCCCCCCGAACCAACTTCGACCCCCGAACCAACTTCGACCCCCGAACCGACCGCGACAACCGACCTGGCCAACGCCCAGCCCGAGTTAGATCTCGACACCGAGGAGACCTCTCCCAGTAGCGCCAACACCCCGGCGGTGGCGGCCGCCATCCTCATTGCCGAAGACAATCAACTCAACCAGGTCATGCTCACTCGTCTCCTCGAACGTCAGGGATTACACGTCGATGTGGCCGAAGACGGCGCTGTCGCAGTGGAGCGGGCCCGCAGCAGCGATTACGCCCTCATCTTCATGGACATGCACATGCCGCGCATGGACGGCCTGCAGGCGGCCGAGAGCATCCGCACCCTCACGGGTCCACGCGGCGCCGTCCCCATCATCGGCTTTACCGCCGACAGCGGCTATGACGTGCGCCAGGCATGCCTCGACGCGGGCATGAACGAATACCTACCCAAGCCCATCCAGCCCGAAGACCTCCTGCGCCTGGTCGCCCACTACATCGCCGACGGCTCGGGCGGCAACGCCGACTCCTGATGCGTCGCTGCACGAGCCAGTGGATCTTCGCGCTCACTCATCCAACGCAAGAGATTGCGCCCGAGTGAGGCCACATCCCAACGCGCACTGCCACCCAACACCACCACACCGGCCAGACGCTCGCGATCAAAGCCGACGAAACTGCGAAACCCCGCGGTCTGCCCCGCAGCCGTGACCACCGAACTCTGGGGCTCCAAGCGCCAGCCCAAGCCGACCTCGGCGCCGTCGTCGGCCACCGCGTGGGTTTCGAGCGACTGTGCCAGCGCGGGGCCCAGACGACTATCGGCGCGCAAATACGCGGCCACCAGCCGCAGCAGATCGTCGCCGGTGGAACGCAGCCCACAGCACGCCGCCAACGTCGGCACATAGCGACGCACCTCCGCCGGCCGGCCGCCGACATCCAGACCGTGCGCCACCGTGCTCTCTTTTCCCTCGGCCGGCACCATGCGGGTCCCCGACATCCCCAGCGGCAAGAGCACCCGTTCAAAGAGCAGCGTCTCATAATCTTTGCCCATCCGATGGGCCAGCGCATGCCCGAGGAGGCCGACCCCGAGCGGACTGTGGCGATAGCGCGCTTTTGGCGCCTCCGCGGGGACAAAAGAGCGCAAAAACTGGTGCAAATGCGGCACCCCATACCTGGGCGTGCGCGCCCCTGGCCGACGCTGCTCGCGATAGTTGCTCGGCCACGGCGGCAATCCCGACACGTGGGTGGCCAAGTCCACCAAGCGAATGGCTTGCCCCCGATAGCGCATCTTCTGCTCTGGCAGCGAAACATAGTCGGCCACCGCATCGTCGAGAGCCACGTGACCATTGGCGGCCAAGTCGGCAAGCAGCAGCCCGGTAAACACCTCGGTGATGGCGCCGATTTCAAACGAGCTGGCCCCATCGGGCATCCGCCCACCGCTCGGATCCAGCGAGCCAAAGCCGTAGGTGCGGGCCCGGCCGCGATGCACCACGCCGACCACCACCCCGGCCCGCGGCTCGGCGGCGAGGAGCGCGCCGACCGTGCGATCGAGGACATCGATGAGTGAGCGATCCTCGGCCGACGGCGCTGGCGCCACCACCAGCGGCGCGGGCACGGGCGCCTCGGCCACCGGAGCGGCATCTGGGCCACAGGCCCCCAGCGCAACGACCCCCAGCAACCAAACCACCATCGAGGCAGCAATCGAAACGGTAATTGGGGCGGCGTGACGAACCCACATACCATCCAGTATCGTCAGAGTGTGCGCCAGGCACCATGAGCGATGGGGATAAAGTGCATACAAACCCGCGCATCCCCACCTACAGAACCACCGCAACGACCCGCGTTCGGCCACTGCCGCAGGGACCCAGTGGCGCCGGCCCCCCGAGCAGTGATACACACATGGACATGCCGACCTCCGTCCCCGTCTCGGCTTGGGCACTACGGCGTTCTCGTCGCCCTGGACGACAAAAACATCCCCTGACGAACTTCGGAGCAGCAGGACTAGCACTCCTCGCCATCACGGCGGCCCCGGTCCCTACAGCCAACGCCGCGCGCGACGACTACGTCGGCCCCAGCACCTGCGGCGGTTGCCATCCCCGCGCCTACGCCGACTGGCAGCTGAGCGCCCACGCCCGCGCCGGCCAGTCCTTGGGCCCACGCCCGGCGGCCCAATGCCTCTTTTGCCACACCACGGGCGACGCCCCCGCCGGCCGGGCCTTTTTTGCCGCCGTGACCTGCGAAGCCTGCCATGGACCGGGCGCCGGCTATGCCGCCGACGACATCATGCGCGATCCCCCACTATCGAGGGCTCTGGGCCTGCGCGATCTATCCACGCCCGAGACGCGCGCGACCCTTTGCCGCACCTGCCACCGGGCCCAGACCCGCATTCTCCCCTTTGACAGCAGCGCCTTTACCACCGCCGCCGACTACCATCGCGCAACGAGCAGTGCGCCCGATACCGCCCGGCCCGAGCCCCGACGACCATGAAAGCAAAACAAGCCACCTTCACCATTTCCACCGCCAAGCCCGGCCAACAGCCGCCGGCCACCCTGCCCGAGATCGCCTTTGCCGGCCGCTCCAACGTGGGCAAATCCTCGCTCATCAACACCCTGGTCGGCGTCTCGGGGTTGGCCAAAACCTCGCGCACCCCGGGCCGCACCCGCCTCCTCAACTGGTTTCATGTGGAGCCGCCGCGGGGCAAGCCACTATATTTCGTCGACCTGCCGGGATACGGCTATGCCAAAGTGCCCCTATCCATGCGCGACAGCTGGCGCCCCCTCATCGAGGGCTACTTGCGCGATAGGCCTACCCTGCGCGGCCTGGCACTCCTCATCGACGCCCGTCGCGGCGCCGAAGACGAAGAGCTCGATTTCATGGCCTGGCTGGCCGAACTCGGCATCCCCGTACTCACCGTGGTCACCAAAGCCGACAAACTGGGCAAAAGCAAACGCAAGCCCGCGGCCCAGGCCATCAAACGGGCCTTGGGACTCGACCACCAGCCGATACTCTTTTCCGCCCTCAGCGGCGAGGGCATTGCCGACTTGTGGCGCGCGATCGGCAAACTCGCAACCAAGTAAGGGGCAGAGCAAGCTTATATGCGAACCAGCGCCCCCCCATTTACCGCGGCCGAACTCGTCTTTACGCCCATGACCATTGCCGATATGGCCGCGGTGTTGCAAATCGAACAAGCCTCGTATCGCGCGCCATGGACCGAGCAACTGTTTCGTGAAGACCTTGAGCGAAACTGGGCCTATATCGACCTCGTCCGCCGCCGCCCCAACAGCGACAGTGACAGCGCCAGCGACAGCGACATTTTGGGATTTTGCAACTACTGGCTGGTGCGCGACGAAGTCCACTTACTCAACCTGGTTGTACACCCCACGTATCGGCGGCGTGGCCTCGGCCGCCATCTCATGGACCACTTGCTCGCCTTTGCCGAAGGGCATCACTGCTCGTTCATCACACTGGAAGTACGCCGCTCCAACGATGCCGCGCAGGCCCTATATCGCGGCTATCAATTTCAAGTCGTGGGCGTGCGGCCCAAATACTACGCCGACAACGGCGAAGACGCCGTGGTCATGACCCGCTTTTGCACCGAATAGGGACTTGGAAGCGTGATTTTGCTCACCGGGTCGTTTTTTTCTTGGGTTCACCTGCACGGCTCTGCTAGGGTTTGAACATGTCTCGATATGCAACTGCTTCAGGGGAGATCGCGGCCACAAACCGCGACCCGCAGCTCAGCGAAGAGGAAGAACGCGGCATTGCCGACGCCTTGGCATCGCTAGAGGCGGGACAAGGCAAGTCGCTAGAAGAGATCCGGCGAACCCTCAAAAGCAAATTGGCGAAGTGGCGGTAGAATAGCTCGCTACTAAGCAGCGTGGTTGCGTTGGCTGCGACCATCGGCAATTTGACCAGGTGGTACGTAATGAATGAGCGTATGTGCTATCGTCATATCCTGTGATGGGACACACGGGAAAGCACAGCCTGCGCATTCTCCACATCTCTGATCTGCATGCCCGCGGCGCTCGTGATGGCAAGCGTGCGTGGCGACGGACCCGGGTCCTCGGTGAAGCCTGGCAGCGCAATCTCGACGAATTGACCGCAGATGGTCGGGCCTTTGACATAATTGTGTTCACTGGCGATATCGCCGACTGGGGCCTCGCCGAAGAATACAGAGCCGCGACCCCCTTTATTCACGCGTTATGTGAACGTTTAAAGATACCTAGAGATCGCCTCTTTATAGTTCCCGGCAACCATGACATTCACCGCAAGACCAATCGCGATGCTTGGCAACAACTCCGTCATCTCACTGCGACCAAGCCACATCTTGTAAGCGAGTGGCTCGCTGGCAGCGAACAATTTCCCGACAGCGAGCATGAAGCATTGGTAGAGCAGGTATTGGAACGGCAGCGGTCGTTTTGGCAGTGGATCGAGCAGGAGCTAGGCCGATCTGCTCTCTTGCCACGGCGTTCTGCCCATGGCCGAATCGGATATCGCGTGCGTGCGCCCTTGGAGCATTTGCCTTTTGCCGTGCACGTAATCGGGCTCGACTCCGCATGGATTTCCGGTGGCGACAACGAAGCCGGTCATCTCTGGTTGACCGAAGATCAAGTCGGTCTGCTGTGCTCCGCCGATGGAGCGCAATTGCCGGGATTTCGCCTGGCGCTTGTCCATCATCCGTTAGCGGAACTGGCTGACGGGCATCATGCGATGGGCGACCTCGCCGACTACACCGATTTGCTATTGCGTGGCCATCAACACACAACCATTACCCGATCCCAAGTAACGCCCGATCGAGAATTTCGCGAATTGGCCGCCGGCTGTCTCTACGAAGGCGCTCGCGGCAACCAGCACCCCAACGCATGTCACGTGATTGATGCTGTTCTTGATGATCATGGCCGGTCTCTGCACTACGACGTCCGCTTTCGCTCTTGGTCGCCGGATGGACGTTATTGGTACGACGACGGTGCGATTTATCGAGAAGCCAAAGCCGGGCGTCTGCGCTGGAACGTGCGGGCAAATGCGGCCGGTACCCAAGCAGTAACGCCGCGTGTTTTCATCAGTTACAAGCATAACGCGGCGCCCGACGAGTCGGTCGTCCAAGCAGTCGATAACGCACTCCGTCAGCGTTATCGAGTCTTCATCGACAAAGATATGCAAGTAGGCGTGGACTGGATGCAGCGCATCGACGAAGAACTGCGCCAGGCCGATGTTTTCTTGGTGTTTCTATCGGCACACTCGGTGGCCAGCGAGATGGTCTTGCTCGAAGTGGAAAAAGCCCACCGTCTCGCCACCAGCACCGGCAGTCGCTTGCGGATATTGCCCGTGCGCATCGATTACCGCGCGCCATTTGAATATCCTCTGAGCGCCTACCTGGGTTCGCTGCATTGGGCGTCGTGGAACGACGACTACGACACCGATAGGCTCATCGCAGACATTGAGCGCGCTATCGATATCGGCGAGAGTTCAGAGCCAAAGAGCAGCATTGGCGAACGCTTCGCAGAGACCGTCTCTGCCACAGATCATCCCTATCCCATTGCCCAACCGATGGCGACCGCCCGCAGTCGCACGTCCTCTGCCGATCAAGTCCCGCTCGATGTCCCCGACGAGGGCACCATGGGACCAACATCGCAGTTTTACATTGAGCGCCCCACCGATGCTGCCGCCCTGAGCACGATCGCCCGCGGCGGCGTTACGATCACCATCAAGGGCCCACGGCAGATGGGCAAAAGCTCACTCCTGATTCGGGTTGTGGATGCCGCTCGCACCGCAGGTCGCAGCACCGCATTGATGGATTTTCAGCTTCTAGAACAGTCTACCCTGGAAACAGCTGAGGTGTTTTTTCGCCAGTTTTGCGTCTGGCTGTCCTACGAACTCGAAATTGACGATGGCACTGCCAAGTACTGGAACAACCCCCTTGGCAACAGTCAACGCTGCACCCGTTACGTGGCCCGTCATCTGTTGCCGGCATTGAAACATAACAGCGGCGGTAAGGGCGCAGCAGTCCTGGCCCTTGACGAAGTCGAGCGCATCTTTGACGCCCCATTCCGCAACGACTTTTTTGCCATGCTGCGGGCCTGGCACAATCAGCGTGCGATTAATCCCCTCTTTCGCCAACTGGACTTGGTGCTGGTGACCTCAACCGAGCCGTATCAGCTGGTTGCCGACCTCAATCAGTCGCCGTTCAACGTCGGTACCACCCTTGAGCTCCACGATTTCAGCACTGACGAATTGCGCATACTGAACCAGCGCTATGGCGACCCAATGGATGCGAGTGAACTCGACAAGCTCATGGCGCTTCTCCATGGCCAGCCCTATCTGTCCCGCCGAGCCCTCCACCTGGTGGCCAACGGCAGTTTGGACACTGCGGCCCTCTTTGCCAGTGCCAGCGACAACACAGGCCCGTTTGGGGATCATCTGCGCTATCATTTATTTCGCCTCTATGACCAGCCGGATTTAGTGACATCACTTCTCAGAGTGATCCGAGAGCAACACTGCCCAAACGAACGTATGTATTTTCGTCTACATGGCGCTGGGCTCATTCGTCGTGAGGCAGACCGGGTCGTGCCCCGTTGTCAAGTGTATGCCGACTTCTTCCGCGAGCATCTCGATGGGTAACCAAGCCGTCACGCCGCCAAAGCCGGGGCAACCCTTTTTTACTGTAGGCGGTGCGGTCCAAGCATCTGGTGGACTCTACATTAGCCGCCAGGCCGATCGTGATCTGCTCGATGCCTGTCGAAAAGGTGCATTCGCCTATGTCTTGACTGCACGGCAGATGGGGAAATCGAGTTTGATGGTGAGAGCTGCCGAGACGCTAGTCGATGAAGGGGTGCGCTCGGTCATCATCGACTTAACCCAAATCGGCACACAGGTCTCCTCTGAGGCTTGGTATTTGGGCCTCATCACCGTAATAGCTGATCAACTGCTGCTCGATACGGTCGTAGAGGATTGGTGGCAGATTCACAGCAATCTGGGCTTTACCCAACGCTTCAGCAAATTTTGTAAAGAGGTCCTTGTCAGCGAAATCGAGCAGCAAATCGTGATCTTTGTCGATGAAATCGACACCACGCTCAGTCTCGACTTCACCGATGATTTCTATGTCGCCATTCGTCATTTGTACAACGCACGCTCGCAGATACCGGAGCTTGGGCGACTGTCGTTTGTCTTAATCGGTGTGGCCACGCCCAGCGATCTGATTCGCGATCCCAAGCGCACACCGTTTAATATCGGCGAACGCATTGAACTCAGCGATTTTAGCCATGAAGAAGCAAAGCCGTTGGCGGCGGGATTTGCCGCCGTACATGAAGAGGCAGATGCCACTCCCGATGCGGCTGCGTGTGAAGAGGTACTCGGCCATGTTTTGCGGTGGACGTGCGGGCACCCATACTTGACCCAGCGCTTGTGTGCCACCGTCGCAGCGCGGCAAGCACTACCGCGGCACAGGTCGGACGTCGATCAGATTGTCAAAGATGTGTTTTTTGCCCCCAACGGTATCAAGGACAATAATCTGCAGTTTGTGCGCGACATGCTCGTGCAACGAGCACCAGATACCGACGAGGTCATCACCCTGTATCAACAAGTTCATCGCGGCCATCCCAAAGTGCGGGACATGGAGCACTCCATTGCCATTGCTCACCTCAAGCTGTCGGGTATTGTTCGCAGTCATAGCGAAATACTGCAAATACGCAACCGGATTTATAAGGAGGTGTTCAATGGGGCATGGATCAAAGAGCACCTTCCTCGAGCCGTGATACGCAAACAAATGCGGCGGGCTCTTATCAGTGCCATATTCTGGCTTGGCATTGCCATGATTGTCGCCCTGGTTATGTCAGTAGTCGCGCTATGGGCTGTAGATCAAGCCCAACAGGCAGAATACGCACATAGCCTAGCACTGAAAACAGCCGATGAAGCCCAGGCTGCAAGGCGAGCGGCGGAAGAAGAGCGAACAAAAGCGGAACAAGCTCGCGACGAAGTACAAAGGCTGTTACAAGAAACCCAGGAAGCGATCGAACGAGCTCATAAAGCTGAGCGAGAACTAGCTGACATTAACCGAGAATTACGGCGGGCACTTGTTGATTCCCGCATGGCAAATAAACTTGCGCGCCAGGCACGCGAGTATGCTGAGAAAAAGGCCGAGGAAGCACGCCGTGCTGAAGCTGAAGTTCGTGCCGCTAACGAATTTTTAGCACGGCTCATTGATCAAGAACGCGAACGATTGCGTGAGCTTGAAATGCGACTTCCTATGGTCAAGAAATTGCCATGAATCTCTCGTCGGGTATTCGGTACGATTATTCAAATCGGCAGATCTCATCGCAACCATCCCCGACTTGCGTATTGAAATCGTCACAATCTTCTCCGGCTTCTAAAATCCCATTGCCACATTGATCTTCGACCCGGCAATAATCGGTGCAACCATCACCGGTTATGATGTTATTGTCATCGCATTGCTCAATAGATTGCAAAATCCCGTTGGCGCATTGGACAATGCGGCACAAATCGTTGCAACGACCACCGTTAGAGTCAAAGCCATCGTCGCATTCTTCACCAGCGGCATCGTTGATAAGGCCATCCCCGCATATTGGGAACGTGCAGTCATAGTCGCAGTCGGGGTCGTTGAAAAAGAATGCTGGGGTCGGCTCGCACTCTTCGTAAGATTCGACGATGCCATTGCCACAAGTCTCGCTCTGGCAGTTTGCATCACATCCGTCGCCGTCATTTCTATTACCATCATCGCATCCCTCGCCAATATTGTAGGTACCATCACCACAAACTTCGAGCTGACAAATCGCACTACAGCCGTCCCCATTATTTAAATCTCCATCGGCACACTGCTCACCCGCAATCGTATTGAGCAATTCATCATCGCAAGCAGGTACCGTGCAGTCCCAGTCGCAGATGGCGGAGTTGCCGGCAGTATCACACTGCTCAGTGCCAGTGCCCAAGTCCCAGATAATTCCATCACCGCAGCGTGCATTGCGGCAATTATCCAAGCAATCGTCGTGATTTTCGGCATTGGCATCATCGCATTCTTCAATGCCTGTACCCTCGTT
>JAAUYH010067999.1_pt1 | contig 10270 bp, 10 predicted proteins | sample 7278061 | NCBI WGS metagenome assembly JAAUYH01 (sample SAMN14350203, study PRJNA611818) | marine sediment metagenome | isolation source: surface marine sediment (0.6m) | place: French Polynesia: Moorea | collected 2018-08 | reverse complement strand
GGTGAGCCTCGAACACCGAATCGACGGGCAGTACGACGCGTTCATCATGCTCTTGCAGCACCGCCAGACCGATCCACAGAACGAGAGCCCCGGCGGCAGCGAGCCACCAGGGCATCGGCGTGACCACCGCGATCACTGCAGTTGTGACGAACGCGGCTACGACCACGGCGACGACCCGGTACACCGATGGAATCAAGCGGTCCCAGAAGCCGAACCAGGCGTGCAACGGCCGAATCAGCGGCGGCGGCCCGTCGGATCCTGGACCTGACACGAGCCAATGGTACGTGAGGGACTTCTTCGACGAATAGGTACCCCGCTGGGGCCGGTAACGTGCTCGGCGTGATGCACCTGTACGACACAGCGGCGCGAGCGGTCGTGCCGTTCGAACCCGGACCGGTCGTGCGGATGTACGTGTGCGGCATCACGCCCTACGACTCGACCCATCTCGGTCATGCCAACACGTACCTGACCTATGACCTCCTGATCCGCCGGCTCGAGGACCGGGGCCACACGGTCGAGATGGTGCGCAACGTCACCGACGTCGACGATTCGATCCTGCCCAAGGCTCGGGAGCTCGGCGTCGACTTCCTCGAGCTAGCCGCCCAGGAGATGACCCGCTTCCACGGTGACCTCGAGGCGCTGGCAGCCCGGCCGCCCGTGGCCGAGCCGCGAGCGACCGAGTCGATCCCCGAGATGATCGACCTCCTCGAACGTCTCATGCACGCCGGCCACACCTACACGATCGACGGCACCACTTGGTTCGACGTGACGACCGCCTCCGATTTCGGATCGCTTTCCGGTTACGACCACGAGACGATGCTCGCCCTGTCGGCCGAGCGGGGCGGCACGCCCGACGACCCCCGGCAGCGCAACTCGCTCGACTTCGTCCTGTGGCAGCCCTCGCTCGATGACGAACCCTCGTGGGAAAGCCCGGTGGGGCGGGGCCGACCCGGCTGGCACATCGAGTGCAGTGCCATGAGCTGGGCCCAATTCGGCGACACCCTCGACCTGCACGGCGGGGGCAGCGACCTGATCTTCCCGCATCACGAGTGCGAACGAGTGCAGTCGGTGCACGGCTACGAGAAGCGTCTCGCCCGCCATTGGATGCACACGGGAATGGTCGCCTACCAGGGCACGAAGATGTCAAAGTCGCTGGGCAACCTCGTGTTCGTCAGCGAGCTGGTGAAGGACAATGATCCCCAGGCGATCAGACTCGCACTGATGGGCCACCACTATCGCACCGACTGGGAGTGGTTCGACGAGGACATCGAAGACGGCCAAGCCCGTTTCGATCGCATCCGGGCCGCAGTGCAGGCTCCGTCCGGACCCCGTCCCGAGCCCACGCTCGAAGCGGTTCGGGCCGCTCTCGACGACGACCTCGACGCACCAACGGCCCGCTCCGCCGTCGACGACCTGGCCCGGGCGATCCTGGCCGGCCACGGCGACGACGAGCGGGCCGGCTCCGGTCTGGCCGCGGCCGCCGCCCTCCTCGGAGTCCTGGTCGACCCGTCGCTAGCCTGACACCGTGCTCCGGCTCTACGACACCGGCAGGCGCGCCATCGTCGACTTCGTCCCTCGCCAGGAGGGTCGAGTGTCGCTGTACGCGTGCGGCCCGACCGTGTACGACCATCCCCACCTCGGCCATGCCCGGCAGGCCATGACCTACGACGTGGCCCGCCGGTACCTCGAATGGTGTGGCTACGACGTGCACCACGTCGCCAACGTCACCGACATCGATGATCGCATCATCGAGCGGGCGGCCGCCGAAGGCCGCACCGAACCCGAGGTCGCCGAGGAATGGGAGGCGGTTTACCGCGACGTCATGGGGCGGCTCGGCATCCTCGAGGCCCACGACAGTCCTCACGCCACCGACTACGTGCACGAGATGGTCGACTTCATCGAGGTCCTGGTCGACAACGGCTCGGCCTACTCGACCGACTCGGGCGTCTACCTGAGGGTGCGGGCGGTCGACGACTACGGAACTCTTGTCGGCCGCACCCACGACGAGCTCGCCGAAGGCGCCGGCGCTCGCATCGAGGTCGACGAGGCCAAGGAGGATCCCCTCGACTTCGCACTCTGGAAGGCGGCCAAGCCGGGCGAACCCACGTGGCCGTCGCCGTGGGGCGAAGGCCGGCCGGGCTGGCACATCGAGTGCGTCGCCATGAGCCTCGGCATTCTCGGCGACGACTTCGACCTCCACGGCGGGGGCACCGACCTGATCTTCCCGCACCACACCAACGAACGGGCCGAGGCTGTGGCCGCCGGGCGCAAGTTCGCGCGCTATTGGATGCACAACGCCTTGATCAACATCGGCGGCGAGAAGATGTCGAAGTCGCTCAACAACTTCACCACGGTCGACGACCTGCTCGCCGAACACCCGCTCAATGCCCGCGCCCTGCGGCTACTGCTGCTCCAGACCCACTACCGCAAGACGCTCGAGATCGACGCCGACGCGATAGCCCAGGCCCGCGGCGGTGTCGAACGCCTCGACGCTCTGATCCGCAAGGCGGAAGCGGCGGGCATCGACCATGCCGAGGCCGGCCCGGACCCCCAGCTCGCCGCCCGCTTCCGGGAGGAGATGGACGACGACTTCGGAACTCCCGAAGCGATGGCGCTGGTGTTCGACACCGTGCGCCGGGCCAATGGGCTCATCGATCAGGGCGACGATGCCTCGACGCTGGTGGCCTCGGTGATCGATCTGGCCGGTGCGCTCGGCCTCACGGTCGGGGCCGAAGACGCCACTGCCGACGATGACGACGAGATCCAAGCTCTGGTCGACGCTCGCACGGCCGCGAAAGAGGCCAAGGACTTCGCCGAGGCCGACAGGATCCGCGACGAGCTGACCGCCGCGGGAATCACGGTCGAGGACACACCGACCGGCCCGATTTGGCGCCGGGCTTAGCCGGCCCGTTCGGCTACTCCGTACACCCGACCGCTGCGGGTCCCGATCACGATCCAGCCGTCCCAGACCGCCGGGGTGGCCTCGATGCAGTTCTGATCGAGCGGCAGAGCCCAGCGCTCGATGGGCCGATCCCGGCCCTGGAGATCGAAGGCCCGCAGGACGCCCGAGCAGTTGCCCATGACGAGCACGTCGTCGACCACCACCGGCGACTGCCACAGGTGCACTCCGAGCTCGATCGACCACACTTCGGCGCCAGTCGCCCGCTCCACGGCCCGTAGGCGCCCGCCCTCGCCGGCGAATATCAACAGGTCCTGGTAGAGGGCGGGCGTGCCCCACACGCCGGTGTCGAGGCCCTGGTTCTCGGCTATCGCCCACATGAGGGCGTCCTCGCCCGAGCGCGATGGGTCGAGCTTGATGACTTGGCCCAGCTCCCGGGCTCGGCTCGTATTGCGCTCGAATTCGACGCCGACGTAGAGCATGCCCTCCTCGTCGACGACGACGGAGGCGTCGACGTCGTCGCCGACCCAGTAGCGGAACACCCGCTCCGGCTCGACACCGTCCTTCAGGCCGGAGATGTCCCAACCCTGCACCAGGCCGCCCGAGTTGGCGAAGTAGAGGGTGTCGCCGCTGATGGCGACCGAGTTCTCGATCGAGACGTTCTGGCCGACGGCGGCGAGCAGCTCGGAGTCCCAGCCGGCGGCGTGGAAAACGAGCTCGGGGTCGACCGCGACGCGGCCGTCCGAGCCATAGGAGCGGTTGAGCTTGGCAATGTGGATCCGGCTGTTCTCGCCGCCGACGAAGAGGTAGTCGTCGAGAACGAGCGCCGAGCCGTCCCAGTCGTTGTTCCACAGCGTCGGCGCGACCGATCGGGCGTCGAGGCGCCACAGCTCCCGAGCCTCGTCCCCATCGAACGCGAGCACCCGGAAGTAGTTGTCACGCGAACCCACGTAGACCAGAGGGAACCCGTCGGGGTCGATGGTCGCGGAGCCCTTGATGATGTCGCCGGTCCGGAAGGGCGGCAGCAACGCGGCTCCCGTCCGAGCGTCGAGGAAGTGCACCGAGCCGTCGAGAGCCCCGAAGATCGTCCACAGGACACCCTCGCGCTTGAACAGGGTCGGCTGCCCCGTCCACCCCAGGCCACACCACGTGCTCGTCGTGGCTCCGACCGTCGACCGTCGGCACAACGACCCGGTCTCGGGATAAGCCCAGCGGATCGTCGGCTCGGCCGCGATCGGCCCCGTGCCGTAGAAGCTGCGCGTCGGCGAGCCCCGGAACGTGAGTAGCCCCTCGACCGGCCCGGGTGGCGCCACGCCGACCAGCCGAGGATCGACCCAAACCGATTCGTCGAGGACGAGCTCGGCGGGGGCCGCGGCCGTCGGAGGAGACTCCACGACCTCCTCCGTCGTCTCCTCGGGCTCGAGGATCGACAAGAACTCCAGCGTGCTCGTCGTGATGTCCTCGGCGATGGGCAATGCCGCAAACGTGGTCGCGAAGACCAGCAGCAACCACAGGACGATCCCGATGCGGATGCGGTCGATCGTCCGTTGCCGGCGGCGGCGCCTCCTAGGCTCGACCGGGTGGGTGACCAGAAGGTCGGTCGGATACGAATGCTCGGACGAGGAATGCTCCGGAGGTGTGCCGTCTGCGGCGAGGGCCATCTGTTTCGCCGCTACTTTTCGTTAGCCGATCGCTGCCCGCGTTGTGGATTTCGGTTCGAGCGGAGGGAAGGGCAGCTCGTCGGCGCCGTAGGCATCAACACGATCGTCACTTTCGGGCTCATCCTCGGCGTGGTGGTCGCCGGTTCGATTCTCACCCTTCCCGACATCGCCGTCGGGCCGATCATCGGCGTCGGAGTCGGGGTGGCCATCATCGTGCCCATCGTCTTCCACCCCTTCTCGAAGACCATCTGGTGCGCCATCGACCTCGGGTTCGATCCGCTCGCGCCGGGCGAGGCGCCGGGCCTCGAGAACATCGGGAGCGACGACCTCGGGACCATGGAGAGCTCGCGAGAGCAATGAACCCGGTTCGGGCTCGGGGCCGGGGTCGAAGTCCTCGTCGAGCTCCACTCCTTCGGCAAACCAGGGGCCCCGGTGCCTGCGGCCGTCGTCGGAGACGAGTCGCCACCCGGTCGGAATGGTAAACCGGGCGCGATGGCCGGCACACAGGGCCATGGCCGTGGCGGTCGGCTCGGCGTGGAGGGTGACGAGCTGTTGCGTAGGGGCGATCGACAGCCAAACCGCGGCCGGCTCGGCGCATGTCGGTTTCGAACAAGTGGCGACCACGTCACGACCGTAGCAACCACTCGGGTTAAGTACACGACTGTAATTCTGGCTCCAACCATTCGACTGGTTACGCTCGGCGCCGTGATCGATGTGATCGGGCTCGACGCCGACGACACCCTCTGGCACAGCCAGAACCACTACGACGAGGCTCAGGACGCGGCTGCTGTGATCCTGGCCGACTGGATCGATTCGGAGGCGCTGGCCGACCGGCTCCTGGCGGTGGAGCGACGCAACATCGGGCACTACGGGTTCGGGGCCAAGAGCTTCACGCTCTCGCTCATCGAGACAGCGATCGCCGTGTCGGACGGCTCCATCGCCCCCGGCAAGATCTCGGCACTCATCGAGATCGGACGGGCCCTGCTCCGACACCCCGTCGAGCTGATCGACGGTGCAGTCGAGGCGATCACTGCTCTGACCGACGACCATCACCTCGTAGTCGTCACAAAGGGTGACCTGCTCCATCAGGAACGCAAGCTGGAGGAGTCGGGGCTGCGCGATGCCTTCGATGACATCCACATCGTCTCGGAGAAGACGATCGACACCTACCGGCACATAGCCGACCTCCACCAGATCGAACCGGCCCAGATGCTCATGGTCGGGAACAGCGTCCCCTCCGACGTCCTCCCCGCCCGGGCCGCCGGCCTCCATGCCGTACATGTGCCGTACCACCTGCTGTGGGCGTATGAGCGCCACGAACCCGACGTCGATGACGACTTCCCGATCATCGAGTCGCTCCACCAGCTCCCCGGCCACGTTGCGGACCTGAAGCGTTCGACATGACGAAGCCGCCCCGGCGCCGACTGCTCTCGACCGACGAGCAGGTTCGATACGACCACATCGGCACCGGTCTGCTGGAGAGGGTCCGGTTGGTCCGAGTCCCGCTGCTGCCGCGCGCCGTCGACGGGCTCACTCTGGGCCGATGGGTGTTGCTCCGAGGCGACAGGATCGAGCGGCAGGCATCGATCCTGATCGCCCACGAGCTCGTACACGTCCGCCAGTTCGCCGAGCTCGGAGTCTTCGGCTTCCTGGGCCGCTACGTCGGTGAGTACCTCACCGGGCTCGTGCGCCATCGCTCCCATCGCTCTGCTTACGAGAACATCAGTCTCGAGGTGGAAGCCCGGCAGGAGGCAGCCCGATGGCAGGCCTCCCAGCCCGACGACACGACCTGAATCCCGCTCAGCTTTCCAGCCGGAATGCCGATGGAACGGGCGAACGTTCGCCTGATCTCGGAGGCTCGGAAGGCCCGTGGACTGCTATCTCTGTGGCGCGAGTAACCCTCCCGACGCGGACTTCTGTGAGCGCTGCGACGGCCAGCTCCTGAAGATCGGCCTCGATGCCGAGTTCAACGACGACGTCGACGAGGTACTCGACCCCGAGATCGAAGAGAGCTCCGACGCCCCGACCGACGGGGAAGAGGAAGAACCCCAGGAGAAGCCTAAGAAGCGGCGCCTGGCCCGTCTGAAGTCGGTCGAGGACAGCCGTCTCGAATCCGCCCTCGGGCTCGGCGGCGACGACGAGTGGGACGACGATCCCGAGCTCGTCATTCCGAAGGCCGGCCCTGCGGTCGGCATCCCGATGATCGGCACACGGGCATCGACCGTGTCGAGCAAGGCGATGCTCGTCGAAAAGGACAACCGCACCGCTTACGTCCTCCTCGGAATGCTCGTCGCCGCCGTCGCCTGGATGGCCTATTCGACGCTGTACGGTTCCTCCGACCAAGCGCCCGAGAGCATTGCTCTGGTGAGCACGACCGCTCCGGTCGAGACTGCACCGACCACGGTGGACGGGCCCGCACCCTGGACCGGGTCGGAAGTCGGCGGTCGCTACGGACCGACGTTCGTTCGGGTGACACTCCTCGACTGTCCCGACGTCCGGACGCAAGGGGCCCGAACCGAACCCCTCGAAGACTGGCGGGTGTACGGCGTCGCAGTCAGCGAGTACAGCGTCGTCCTCCCGGCATCCGCTGTGCGCAACGCCGACGTGGCCACGATCCGCTCCCGGTTCGGCAACCAGCGGCCCGCCCGCCTCACCGTGCTGCCTGGCGACATAGCCGTCGCCAGTACGGACCGAGCCCTGAGCCGCTCGCTGGACACGGGTGACGACCCCGAGGGCTCGGACACCTACTACGTCTCCTACGACGATGAAGTGAACGTGACGACCGTGCTCACCGAACCGAGCCTCGTGCCCGTCGAGATAGCGGTCACCGACCAGGGCGACGTGACATCGATCCGCCTCGACCGCTCCGTGGCCGAGATCGAGCTTCTTCGCGAGATCGCCACCTACCGCACCGAGATCCTGACCAACCCGACCCCGGTGGCGAACCCGTCGGCGTGCGACGAACAGGAAGTCATCGTCGACGCCACGCCGACCGAAACCGAACAAGACCAACAGGAGCCCTGATGGATTCCCTCACCGCCCTGACCAGCGTCATGTCCGCTGCCGCCTTCGAGGCGAACGCTCATGGCCACATCACCGTCAGCAACCCGCCGCTCGTACAGCTCTTGCGCCGGGTGCCCGGTGACGACTGGCGCGACGGCGTGGCGCCGGAGGATCGCGCCCTGGTCGACGCCCACTGGAACGCTCTCTTCGTCGGCACCGAGGTACCCGAACCGGTCACCTTCCGCATCGACGGGAGCGAAGCACGGTTCCGGCTGCGGGCGCGCCCGGTGACCGACGAGCGCGGCCAACCCGTTCGGGCCGTCGGCATCATCGAGATGGACGACGAGGTCTCGGCTGTCCAGAGCTTCTCCACCGATCCCCACACCGGCCTCCCCGAACGGGCTGCCGTGCTGCACCGGATCGAGGACCTGACCGCAGCCCAGCGGCACCTGGCCGTCGCCGTCGTGCTGCTGGATGCAGCCGACACGGCCGACGACACCAGACGTAAGGAGGCGGCGCGCCAGCTGCTCTCGACGCTACGGCCGAACGACCTCGTGTCGGCGTCGCCCGACGGGAGCTTCCTCGTCTGTGCCGTCGACGTGGCTGAGGTCCGCCCGGCCCTCCAGATGGCCGAGCGGATTGCCGGCGCCCTGTCGCGATCGGGAATCGTGGCTCGTATCGGTGTCACCGTTCGCGACCACGACGCCGCGCCGGCCACGCTCGTTCGCGAGGCCGAGGCCGGCGCCTACGCCGCCAACCCCGGAGACGTTCAGTTCGCAGAATGAGTCAGGACTCGGCGATCGTCACCGAGTTGATGACCACGTCGGTCAGGGGCTTGTCGCCTCGGTCCGTGTCGACCCGCTGCATGGCATCGAGCACGCTCAGCCCCTCGGTGACCTGACCGAAAAGGGAGTATTGCGGCGGCAATCCGACTCCACTCGGACCCGAGACGACGAAGAACTGGCTGCCGTTGGTGTTGGGGCCGGCATTGGCCATCGCCACCGACCCGATCTGATATTCGCCGGGTTGGGGCAGTTCGTCCTCGAATCGGTAACCCGGCCCACCGCGACCTGTACCCGTCGGATCGCCGCCCTGACACATGAAACCCTCGATGATCCGATGGAAGATGATGCCGTCGTAGTAGTGGTACCGGGCCAACACGACGAAGTTGTTGACCGTCTTCGGAGCCTTGATGGGATCGAGGGCGATGGTCATCGACCCCAGGGAGGTGTCGAGCTGAGCCGTGTAGGTCCGGGCCGGGTCGATACACATCGGCGGCGACTCACCGAACTCGGTGCGGCGGTCGGCACTTCCGTCGGCAGGGGGGCAGGGGGTCGATGACATTGTTCTCCTCGTGTCGGCGGGATACTCCCGGGCGAGACGGTAGTGCATGGGTGCATCCACCCTCGGCGTCTGGCGCCGGACCTAATGTCAGCCGCATGACCCCCACCGACCGAACGGCACGAGCGCGGGCCCATGCCAATCCCCCGACCGTGTTGATCTGCGACGAGTGTGAGGTCACGTGGCGCGACCGCCCGGGGGCACCCTGTTGGTTCTGCGAACGACCCGGCCACGTCGTCAGCCCCGAGCGACTGGTCCTCGACTGATCAACGATCCCGTCGGAGCCATCCGCCCCGGCGGCCCTCCAGGCCCGACTCGTCGATCGAGCGAAGGGCGGTCGCCAGCGCGGCAGCCGACTCGAATCTCTCGGCCGGGTCCTTCTCGAGCGTCTGGGCCAGAAGCGCATCGAGGTCCTCGGGGATCCTCTTGTTGACGCTCGAGGCCGCTGGAGCAGGCGTCTCGGCGTGCATGTGCAGGAGGTCCATCCGCTCGCCGATGAACGGGAGGTGGCCGGTGGCGAGTCGGAAGAGGGTCACCCCCAGGGCATACACATCGGCGCGACCGTCGACGGGACCCTCGGCCCGGATCTGTTCGGGGGATGCGGTCATGGGCGTGGCGTACATGCGACCGGGCTCGGCGTCGAGCGCCTCGTCGTCCTGGGCCAGGCCGAAATCGAACAGCACGGGGTCGGATTCGGCGCGCAGCAAGAGATTCGACGGCTTGACGTCGCGATGAACAACGCCTCGTTCGTGACAGTGGTGAAGGGCGTCGGCGGCTCGAGCGGCGATCTCGACCGCGACGGTGAGCTCGAGCGGTTTGCCGGGGTCTAGACGCTGCGCGACCGTCGGACCGTCGATGTGCTCCAGCTCTATGAAGAGCACGTCGGCGATGGTGCCCATGCGGTTCGCCTTGACGACGCCCCGATGGTCAAGTTTCTCGAGGGCGTGGAACTCGCGGGGTACGGCCCGGCGGAAGTCGGCGTTGCCCATGGCGAACGCCGACAACACCTTCACCGCAACGTCCTCGCCATCGGACCGCCGACCGAGGAACACCGTGCCCGAAGCACCCTTGCCGAGCACGTCGAGTATCAGATACGGGCCGAACTGACGCCCGACGGTCGTAGACGGGAACACGCCGGTCTCCTTGTGTCCACTCCTGTCTAGTCGAGGGTCGGCTGATCGTTTGGGTGGGGTACGGTGGGCCCTTGACCCGACGGTGGGAAGGGGGCTCGTGGAGCCGGAATCGGTGCTGGGCACGCACATCTCCGTCATCGACGGCTGGCGCAGTGACGGATTGCGTACCAGCCGGTCCTGGCGGTTGACCCTCCCCCGCGATGCCCTCGAGGAGGCCCGCACGCACATGCGCG
>JAAUYH010062098.1_pt1 | contig 10271 bp, 4 predicted proteins | sample 7278061 | NCBI WGS metagenome assembly JAAUYH01 (sample SAMN14350203, study PRJNA611818) | marine sediment metagenome | isolation source: surface marine sediment (0.6m) | place: French Polynesia: Moorea | collected 2018-08 | reverse complement strand
GTGAAGAAAAAGAAGAATGGTCAGTCGCGTTGTATTCGGTCTCTCAGGTCCATTCTAGAGTCTACTAATTATTATAATTTTTCTGCAGCTACCATACATTACCAACCCTGATATTCCTTAAAGGCTAGTCGGTGATCAACTTTTAGTGTCATACATAATAATCGCACAGTAGGTTTCAATTTAGACGGATAATCCTTCAGTTTCTGTTCAGCAGCGAACAGATTTATGGTCGCTTATGAATCGGCATGTGTTCGTGAAGCAATTCAAAATATCTCGGTCCGCGCGGGAAATGCCGAAGTCAGTGGAGACAATAGGTAGAAGAAACAAGCAGAACACAGCATTAATATATGTGTGTAATAACGCGCAGATTCATACCTTGCATCTTTGAAGAAATAATGATTCGCTGTATGATACAGTCTAATTGGGACAACTTTTATCGAATTATCCAAAGATTGCAGCAAACGCATAGGAAGTGAAAAGCACGGATAATTGAGTAGATTAGAACCTAAAAGCAAAGTTGGTTATGCTCCATACCATATTTCTCTCGAGTGACAGGCTTGAACGATAATGCACTTAAACGCATCGTTGTCTGAAATCCACACGTATTCGACAAACTTGTAGTAGCTTCGGAGAATAGCACAGCGCAATGGAGTTTCGATCCGTGAAACTCGAAACGGGGCCAGCTGTTTTTCCAGTTTTGGTAGTTCGTGGCCTATCCGTTTAAGTCCCGTCGAAGTTTCAACTCGCTTGCGTAGGATTTCCGGCTATCTGATGGCAGACTGTTATGATCTGCCATAATAAGTAATGTCTTCTCTTAACAGACAAATGAATAGACAGAGGTGCTTTATTCAAATCTGAGAATCGGTCTAATAACATTATTTGGCATATTTTTTTCTATTACAAATGGATACCTAATAGGTCTCCGCCTAAAATTCTGCATTCGGTGAAATATAAATTAAACAAAAACATAAAAGAATTAGAGCAAGGATTTTGGTTTGGTGAGGAAAATACGTTTGTTATAGTTTATTGGTGCGCTTCCTGTCTATATTATATTCCGTACTTCAGAAGCTATAGAGCCTGCTAGCTTTCTGCGGGTTTCCTATTGCTTGTGTGAAAAAGAACAGAAAGGTTTAACATGAGAAAAGGATTCAAAAGATGAAAATTCAGGTTCGGATAGTCCTAGCGAAATATTTCTAGTTGTGATAAATAAATGTTCAGACAAAGCAGGCATTGTCGAATGAGAGATAAGAAGAATAGTTATTGATTCAACAGATTTTTCACGGCGACTGTCATCTGCTGAACGTTTGTGTAGTTCAACGGTTAAATTTTCAAAGTGTCATCATTAGCAGGAGTCAGTCTACTCAAACACAACTCTAAAAGTACCGAAAAGTGGGTTATGTGAACAACTCGGACCAGGAAAACGATTTCTGAAGCAAGTAGAACGAGTTCTGGGACACCACTCCTAGAGTTCATAAGATGCGCCTTGGGAGTACTAAAAAAGGCTCACAGTATCCTGGCTCTTTAGAGTCCCAGATTACTCACCCGAAACTGCAAAATCAACAGACTAATATCATGCTGATTTTGAAGGAAGTGTCAACGTGAATACAAAAAAATATAATGTACTTAATACTGACTCAATTAGGCAAAAGGATGAAGCCACAAACAGAAATGCATTAAATTCTTCTGCCTCACGGATGTAGTAACTAGCCTTTGAGGATGATACTCGAACTTGTTCAATGTATTGGGAATGAGATAGTAGCTACAAATTATTCGAGCACTAAATTAGCTGGTCCTTGGAATGTTGGTACATGGCTTTTATCGCCTTCGGAGGCTGTGAATCGGCAGTCACAGTCAACCTGAAAGACCGGGATGCACACTTTCAAATCCAAGTCGACATTTAATAGCAGCTCGTATTGAGTTCGCTCATTCTAGATGAAAGCGAGCATACGCTTATACTTAGAGTAATGAAAATTGCCTAATTCATCAGCAACAGTCGCTATTGAACTACAGTAGGTTTTTTTGTCAACCCGAATCCAATGAGTTGATTATAACTTGTTAGCATAAAATGAGCAATTATTTTTAAAACTACTAATACATTTTGGAAGTGCAACAGCAAACCTACCATCCTGAACATTATCAAGATCACTCCAAATAGCAGTGAACATGTCACTGGTAGCATTTTTCTAGATAAAGTATCTCTACCCAACAATAAAAGGTAGGGAAAGCAGGGATTCTGAAAATTTTCGGAAGTTCAGTCACTATTGTTCTCAAAAATATAAACAAATTTCAGTAGATTTTTTATTCCTAATATATCTGTATTATACTGATTTGCTAAACCTGCATCATTTGTGCTTCTACATCATATTGCGGGAGTCCTAAGTAGATCATGTAAATTTAAAATACTTTGGAAAAATCTACGGGACTTCAATTTAATTGATGTAAAATGTAGGTAATGCAGTTCATGCTCGCTTATTCTCGAAATCCGAGGCATCATTTCCCTTAATTTTGAAAATTTGAACCTACCCACATAGAGAATTTTTATTCACTTATTACTCATCGTTTCTGACTCAAGAGAATCCGAGAAGTCAAAAGTCTTGTTTCACTTGAAATTCTCTCAAATTGATGTAAAAATGTTCTTGGGAAGTTCGTTGCTGTTATCCCGGTTGGATTAATAAATAACCCGCAGAACTACAAAAAAGTAAATAAATCAGTTGTTTATTTTAAAATATCGTGTTATAAATCAATCAGCATGAACGAGTTTAAAATCGTAGTGATACCTTGTGTGTTCCCGGTTGAATCATCTTCAGGTTCTTAATGAACTCAAGTGCACCGCTATGAGAAATTCTGATCACTCCGACTCAACTGTTCGCGCCACTATGAACAAACAAAAACTGGTACAGCGCCAGTACCGGTCTAGTACGGCCACTAAAGTAGTCATAACATCAAGCAATACATGCATTCTTTCATTCATCTGAGTTAGGTCTACACGTTGCATTTCATGTAATAACTGATCTAGTGAATGCAAGATATTCCGTTTCGCAGCATGGCAGGTCTATGCGCGATAGACTTCCGATGCACGCTTTCAACATGCTCCTCACACGACTTTTCTCTCTCACTCCGGCAGATGATGTAATTCGCAAGTTCTGTCATTACTTGCCGAGTATAAATATTTTCGTCTGCAGTTCCAAGGGCTCTCTTCCATCGAAGAAACTCTAAAGCGCTTTGTTCGTCCTGCGCAGGACCATGGAGAATTCGCTGAAAGACATTTTCGTTTCGCGAACAGGGCGGGAATTACGAAGATAGCAGCTGCTGTCTCGGGTCCATTATGATTACAATTCCTCATAATATACATAAAACGAATACAGTGTATCCAAATACTGTACGTCGTTTATTGATCTAGAAAAACATGGTAACTATCCTAAACCAGTATAGCACCCTTGGTTCTGAGATCTCACCAAGTTCGATACTGCACACCGCCAATGAACATATCGAAATCTTTCCGGTTATACGCCGCCGCAGCTTCGGCAATGAGTGGAGCCCGACTCCAACGATTGTAATCAATATCGAGTTGCACCAGTTGCGGACAATGTTTTAATCTTTTGACAACCTCGACCACTTTCAAGACCGATTTTTCGGGGTACCGGCGTCGAAGTGTCACAGATTTTAAGCAGGGTAAACGGACCAACGCATCTACATCCTCCCCTTTCAACGATTTGCGTGTCGACAGAGTAAACGTTTCGAGACTTGTTAAATGACAGGCTGCAACGTCGATGATATTCTCTTTGGGGTTGACACTAGACGAACCCATCAAACATGTCAATGTGGTGACTGATTTCATGCTTTCGAACAATTTGCGGAGTGCCTCGGGGCTCATTTGTAATACTCGGAATTCGACTTCTTTCAATAACGAGCAAGCCGATAGAACAGAGAAAAAGTGATCTTCAGGCGGCGCCAGGTCTCCTCGGCGATACAGTGTCAGGGAAACGAGTTTCAATCGCATCAACGCGAGAGCATCGATGGCCTCATCAGAGTCATCTAGTGCTAAATGAACTTCTTCGAGGTTCGTGCACGCTGCGAACACGTCACGCCACGGCGCAAAATCCGAGTCTAATTCGTCTTCGATGTTCAGCACGCGAATTCGACTGCCAAGCGCAATCAATACATCAGCATATGCATGATTCAACATTCCCACGTCTACACGACGCAGATTCACACAGTGTTCCACGAAATCTGGTACTGAGATGGCGTCTACAATTCCATTTCCAAAAGCGCAATTGTAATGGCCGAAATAAATTCTTGTTAGCGTGGAACCGATTGAACGCCATATCGGCGTGAGCATTCCTTCAAAACGATTCCCATCGATTGCGAGCGACGAAAGGTTCGTACAGTGCGCAGAAATGGCTAGGATATCGGCTTCCGTAACCGCGGTACCATAGGCATCTAAATCAAGCTCTCTCAGTTCGGCTCCACATCGACGAAGTAAGTCGGGCAATGCTTGGCCTCCATCAAGTTTGAGGACAAGTCGATGAAGAGAGAGTCGGTGAACAAGCGGACGTAGAATCGATGCGTCGTGAGGAGAATCCAAGGGAACGCCAACCCTACCCCCAATGCTACGGAATTCTAATGATGCAGCACGTGCGAGTGCTCCGCCCACATCAAGGGCGGTGTTTACCGAAAGTGGTGAAGTGTACCGGTGCCAGTTTTGGTGTTGTGGGCGACGCGACAAAAAACGAAGGACTATTCGCAAGATTTCATCAGGTACAGTGCCAAGATAACAGTTGCGAGCATCATCAGGTGTTGGCGGCGGGCTTGTGCGAAGCCGTTTGGACTGGTGTTCCGTGTACATTCGTGAACAAGACGGTGGTTGCACTGTAGAGGGAGGCCTCGTTTTGCCATATTACAAGATGAGCTGTACCCTTCAGGTCACCTGTATTCTGTGAATAGGCGTACAGTATACATGGCACGAATTTTCTAACGTACACCCTCTCTCAACGTAAGTTATAATTTGTTACATGTTGCATTCGTACGAAGTACGAAATAGAACGTATCAGCTTGAACACCCGGAATTCCTAAATTGGAAATTTCAAGTTAATTTGCAATCGAAATGACTCTACTAGTTGATTTCCTAAGGCCTCTTGTTGTTTTGGCTGATAGTCCATTTCGTTTTTCCTCTTCATCAAACCATGAGTATGATTGCTGTAATTGTGTTCAACTTGCATGAGATTCGGATCGGAGCCCTCAATGCACCCACAATCTTGTTCAGGAATGTCCACGGAACGCCAGTCCAAACGGCTGCGCACAAGCCCGCCGCCAACACCTGATGATGCTCGCAACTGCTATATCGACACTGTCCCTGATGACAGTTTGCAAATAGTCCTTCGCCATTTGTCGAACCGCCCACAACACAAGAACTGGCACGCGTACATTTCACCACTTTCGGTGAATACCGCTCTCGATGTCGGCGGAGCACTCGCGCGTGCTGCATCATTAGAATTCCGCAGCATTGGGCGTGAGGATGGTATTCCCCTGCATGGTGATGTCGACGCGTCGATTTTCCGTTCGCTTGTTCACCGTCTCCATCTTCGCCGACTTGTTCTCGAACTCGGAGGAGGCCACGCACTACCCGACGTACTTCGTGGATGCGGAGCTGAATTGAGAGAGCTCGATTTACATTACAATATTACCCTGGTTACGAAAGCCGATATCTCCGCCATCTCTACGCATTGTAAGAAACTTTCCTCGCTCGCAATTCGTGGATGTCTTGTTGAAGGCACGCTAGCACCGATATGGCGTTCAATCGGTTCCACTCTAACAAGAATTTATTTCGGCTGCTACAATTGCGGTTTCGGAAATGGAATCGCAGACTTCATTTCAGCATCCGACATGGTGGAACACTGTGTGAAGGTGCATCAAGTTGACGTGGAAGAGTTGAATCATGCAGTAGCCGATGTATTGGTTGCACTCGGCAGTCGAATCCGTGTTCTGGTGATTAAGAACATATTAGACCCGAGTCGTGTGGCGTGACGTGAAGTGTATGAGGCGTGCACGAATCTCGAAGCGGTTCATTTGGCGCTACATTGTTCTGCGCAAGCCATCGATGTCCTTTCTTTGATGCGTACAAAACTTGCTTCGTTGAGACTGCATGACCTGCATGCCCTGCCGAGCCTGGATTACCTGCCTGACCCGTATGGCCAGCGAAACCCGATGACAACTGAGGATCGATTTTTTTCTGTTCTATCGACTTGTTCAGTGTTGAAAAAGGTCGAACTCACTATACGTGTACAGAATATGGTCCCCGAGGCACGACTCCGCAACTTGTCCGAAAGTCTCAAGTCAATGACTTCATTGACGTGTGTCGTAGATCTGCGTTCTTTGAACCGTCCCAGGGATGTTATCAATCCTATGGCCTGCAATTTAAGAAATCTCGAATCGCTGACTATTTGGACCGAGTTTTTGAAAGGCAAGGATGTGAAAGCGTTGGTCGATTTACCTCTGCTCAAATCTGTGACACTTCGACCCGCGCGCCACAATACATCTATCTCGAGACATCCGGAGAAGTGCGCGGTCAAGGTTGTGAAACGGTTCAGGCATTGTGCGCAACTGGTGCAACTCGAAATTCTTGGCGCCTGTATCAAGAATTGGGCTCCACTCGTTGCCGAAGCTGCCACGTATGCCCGCAGGGACTTCGATATTTTCATCGGAGGTACTCAGTATCGCACCTGGTGAGAAAGATACAGTACCACGAAATATGTGCAACCACCGTACATACCGTACTTTTGGCAATTAGTCTGGCGTTTTGAGTATTACCCTGCCTCTTACTCAGTGCATTAAAAAACGAAGTGCACTGAGTCACTTGCAATTCAACAGTTTTGTACGGTACCCGGGTACAGTACTCCACAGGAAGGTCATTTCCCTTGAAACCCCCTGGAATATCGTTCGTTTTTGTTTTATTTTCAATATTAATACTCAAACGACCTTCATGTCGATCGCCCTGTACGAGCTAAGTTCTACTTGTTTCTAACGTTGAAATGAACGACATGTCGTCCCGACGTGTGCAAACCGTCACCAACAAATCCGAGGGGAAGTGCATGTCCTAAGCCCTCTTGTTTTGGATGAAGATCGATTTCGTTTTAAATTCTTGTCAAACAGTGCGCATGTTGGCTCTAATTGTCCCGATGGACGGGGCGCCCACAATCTTCTTCAGGAATGACCATGGAACGCTCGTGCAAACGAGCTAGACCTTCGTTACCTTACTCGTGCGGGTCCAGCCAATAAATTGGTTTAGAGTTTTTGCGATTGGTCTACACTCTTCTGTCGAACATGCGAAACCACCTCTTTTGTTGATTTTAGGCACATGTACCTTATTGTGATACTGTATTTGGATCACCCTGTCAATTCACCTGAAATTTCCAATTTGGGAATTCCTGATGCGTTATCTTTCAAACTTCGTACAAATGCAACATGTAATACAACTTGCGATGAAAGACAGATCTGATGCACGTTGTAAATTTGGGCATTGTACTACTGTACACGTGTTCATCAAAATTCATGTGACCAGATCATCTCGTATGATGGCGAAACGAGGCCCTCCTGTTCAATACGCCCGCCGTCTTGGTTACGAATGTCCACGGAACACCAGTCCAAACGGCTCACCACAAACCAACTGCCAACACCTGATGATCCGCCCGACCGCTATCTCGACACAGTCACTGATGACAGTTTGCGAACTGTCCTTCGTTTCTTGTCGAACCGCCCACGACACAAGAACTGGCACGCGTACATTTCTCCACTTTCGGTAAATACCGCGCTCGATGTCGGCGGAGCACTCAGGCGTGCTGCATCATTAGAATTCGGTGCCATCGGGGGTGATGATGGCATTCCCCTTTATGGTGATGCCGACGCGTCAACTTTCCGTTCACTTGTTCACCGACTCCATCTTCATCGACTTGTACTCGAACTTGGTGGAGGCCGAGTACTAACCGACGTACTTCTTGGATGCGGGGCTGAATTGAGAGAGCTCGATTTAGATGCTAAGATGACTGTGGTTCCGAAAGCCGATATCGTCGCCATCTCTACGCATTGTAAGAGACTATCATCGCTAGCAATTCGCGGGCATCGTGTTGAAGGCACGTTAGCACCAATATGGCGTTCACTTGGCTCTACCTTAACGCGAATCTATATCAGCTGCTACTGTTCCAGGTATGGAATCGGAGATGTCATCTCAGTACCCGACTTGGTGCAACACTGCGTCAATCTGCGGCATGTCGACGTGGAAGAGTTGAATCATGCAGTAGCCAACGTATTGATTGCGCTCGGCAGTCGAATTCGTGTTCTGGTGATTGTGGACAAAATAGTTCCGAGTTGTGTACCGTGGCGTGAAGTGTATAGCGCGTGCACGAATCTCGAAGCGATTCATTTGGGGCTAGATTGTTCTGCGCAAGCCATCGATGTTCTTTCTTTGATGCGCACGAAAATTGTTTCCTTGAAACTACATGACACGGATAGGCTGATGCCAGATGAAGATCGATTTTTCTCTGTTCTATCCACTTGTTCGATGCTGAAAGAAGTCGACTTGCGTGTATGGAAATTGCTCCCCGAGGCACTACTCCGCAAATTGTTCGGAAGTCTCAAATCGGTGACCACTTTGACATGTGTTATGAATCAGTACGATGTCAACCCTGCGAAGGATATTATCGATGTTATAGCCTGCAATTTAACAAATCTCGAGTCGCTAACTATGTGGACAGTATCATTGAAGGGCGAGGATGTGGATGCGTTGTTCGATTTACCACACCTGAAGTCTGTGACACTTCGGCCTGCGTGCTACAATATCTCTATCTCGAAGCATCTCCAGTGCGCGGTGGAGGTTGTGAAAAGATTGAAGAATTGTGCGCAACTGGTGCAACTTGAAATTCATGGCCTCTATATCAAGAACCGGTACCCACTCATTGCCGAAGCAGCCAGGTATGAGCGCACGGACTTCGATATGTTCATCGGCGGTTCTCAGTATCGCACCTGGTAATAAAGATAGCACGAAATATGTGCAACTCCGTGCCGTAGTTCTGGCAGTTACTCTCGCGTCTATCGGTATAGTACCAGCCTAAGTACAGTACCTTGATCTTTACTGTACTGTTCGTAGATCCTGATGCAGTAGTTGATGGAGATCATTCAGATCTCGATACTGTATCATTGGTTCCACAATTAGCTCGATGCAACACTCGTCGTTGCATCGTCATCGCCAAACGACAGCACAGCTGCACATTTCCTCGACCGTGCCACAGGAAGTGATATTCCCGGAGTTCTGGTACCTGTCCACGCCCTAGAAGCTGTGATTCTTGCACCTCAACCACCCAATGGCTGTTATCGGATTAGCAGTTCTTGGCGCCGTCAGCGCTAGTTACGGTCTCGTTGACGAGAAAATAGACTTCAACCTGTTCTTGGCAGGCGGTGGCTATTCAGAATTGAGGCCGGTTTATGAAGTACTGGAGCGGCATTGGTCAGAAGTTTCGAGAGACGAGCGGTTCCTCGCGTACTATATTGAAAGCGGTTTGACAGGAGAGGAACCCAAGAACAAGTACACAACACTGTACTTCGAAAGCATGATACACTATACTTCTCGCCCTTTTCTGATCCCGTGTTCGAAATGCCTGTGAGTGCACGACAGTCAGGAGGTGTCTCTTCTGTCATCTACAAGGTATCCAAGTTCCGTGCATATCGATTTTTCTCGATCGACGGACAGAGCTATCGTGGCGACTGCACAGCAGATATGGATGTGGTCTATAGGCGCGCAGAAAGAAATGATTTCCTTTAGTTGCAAGTCTTCTCTTTACTGCGTGGCAATTAGCGCTAACGGAAAGCATATTGTGTCTGGGCGTGGCGACGGCACTTTCATGCGCTGGGACGCAGCGAATGGTGACCAAGTGGAGTCGCAGTTAAAGCATAAGCAGGCAGTGTGACCTGTCTTGGGATTACCGAAGGCGGTTCAACAATCGTCAGTGGATCAAACGATAAGAAGTTACGTTTGTGGAGCGTCAAGAACGGTAAGCCAAAAGGTACATCAATGATTCATAAAGATGGGGTGATATGCGTGGCAATTTGCGAAAATGGGTCGATGATTGTGTCTGGCTCCAAAGACGGGAGTATTTGTCGATGGAACATCAAAACAAGTGCTATGATAGGAGAACCTATGTGCGGACATGAATTCGTAGGGAAATGCGTTTCTGTTGATAAAAACGGGAAAATAATTGTATCTGGATCGGCACACAGGATAT
>JAAUYH010249274.1_pt1 | contig 10273 bp, 9 predicted proteins | sample 7278061 | NCBI WGS metagenome assembly JAAUYH01 (sample SAMN14350203, study PRJNA611818) | marine sediment metagenome | isolation source: surface marine sediment (0.6m) | place: French Polynesia: Moorea | collected 2018-08 | reverse complement strand
TAGGGCTCGCGAGAAAATTTCTTCGCTACAACTATCGTTCATCGTCTTTGCGAGTGACGGCATGAGAATGCTTTGGAGTGCACAAGATCCAATGCAAGCATTTAACATTGTTCGGAACGGTTTACAGAGATTCTAGCGACGCTTACTGCATCTTCTGTTTCGTGAGTCTATCGGCGAGGTTATAGTTTGAGCGAACGAACCCGATATTCGATATTTTTGGTTCTGGTACGATTTCCTTGGCGCTTGAATATCTAGAATCATGCGAACCTTAGTTAATAATGTCGAACAATGACTTGGAGTCCGTGAGGAGGTGAAGAGCAACGCCGCGGCATAGACACTGTTCGATCTGTGAGCGTATGGCGAATGCGTCGTCAAATAAGTCCATAAAAGCGATTAATTCAGGGGAGAAGACTGGGCGTGTTACACGGGTGAGTTATGATTTTTTAATGCTATTGGGATTTCTGCGTTATTGTCATCAGTGAGCAGGATGATACGGCCAAGTTGCGAAGTAAGGTCAAGATTATTTGTATATGCTGTGTCTGAGTATCCGACGAGTCGGATACTCTTGAGGTCGAGCTTAGGGAAAGGTAGATGTGCCACATTGTTGTGTGCATATCATACGATGTCATTAAGTATCTTCAAATGCGCCGCAATTTCTAGTTTGAAGCGATTTTCTATGAATTACGCTAGCAACAATATTTCAAATATCATTTCAGCGCTCGTGATTGCGAGCCAGGAAACAGGAATTCGAACTGAGCAGAATTCACTAAAACTGCATCCAGATTTGAAAATTTGATTTTCTTGAGATAGACTGCCTGTTTCATTGTCAGACAACTTTCGTGGAGATTCGGAGCAGTAAAACAAGCGAATGTGGTAGGCGTGGAATCGTCACCGGATGTCTTAAATCCCCCATGCGTTTCTGGGATTCTTCCTTGAATTCATGTATACCGGCCAGCAGGAGACAACCTAGTTATGTTCCGTTGATGCCTATCAATTAACCGCTGCGAAATGAGGATTAGAACGACGGTTTGGTCTTCTTGGGTTCCAAGACGAGCTCTTGTGTGAGATAATTTTGAATAGTCATGTGCCACGAGTCTTCTACACCTTTCAATGCGTATAATGGCTTTAGTATATCAAAGCATTTATCAGGTGCCAATTCGAATTCTGGGGCTGGGTTACTAATAAATACCCGTCGAATCTAAGGTTTCATGGACTGCAGGTATGCCAATTTTATATCGGAAGACTAAAAATTGTAATAATGCGCAGAAGCCGAGTCGAGAAGCAACCGGGCCGAAAAGGCTTGAAGTGTGTTAGGACCATGGACCAGGTAGTGTTTGAGATTGGTCCGATGTCCAGCTATCACATAGCATGCTTAATATTTCATTTTCCGTCAGCATTGGACTTCGTAGTCAAGACGAAACGGGGGGAGGGCCAGGGGGTTGGATTTAGTCTGAAGTTCTGGCTTCATGGTTGCCTTAAACGTGCCGAATTACAATAGATCACCAACTTTGCTGGAATTGATTCTTGAATCTCGGGCGAGTTGGCGCGCGGATCATTCTAGTTTATGACTTCAGTCAGGTGAATCGGTACACTTATGGATGGGGTAGTGAATTATTTCAAAGCCTAGGCGACAGAAACAACAAAGTGATTATTCACGGCGATGGGCTGAAGAAATGGCCTTACTTGCGCAACGTTAAAGAATTCATGAGGTGGTTCTGGTCCCTTCTATACGTATCAACTAGCAGTGTACGGTCTTGTCCACTCGCCTATGCGATTTTCAGCCAATTTTTCGCGCCGTACAAGGACCTTATCGCAAGGTTCATAAGTCATATTTCCGGATTGTAGTGTCTGGTGATGTAGAGCCCATTTAATCTGAGCCTGCGGGAGGAACCTTGCCATGTAGCGTCGGGCATCTTGAGCTGCGAGAGAATGTTTTGCGAGTGATGGTTGTGGTACAACTGGTCCTCCGAAGGAGCGTAAACAGGAAAATTTGCTAATTAAAAGTGCAGATGGTACACAACCTCTGGTTCCAATTTGTTGTTCATAGCCTTCACCGCCAAGGCGAGAAAGAACTGTCTCTGAAAAGATAGATGGTCCATTTTCAACGTCCGGCACGAATCATCCGGGGGATGATGATATTGTTCGCCAAAGCCGAGGCTGTTTGGGGATTGAATACCATTCTTCTTGATTTCCACGTCATGAATCCATACCAACTCTGCAAAAAGGTTCTGAAATTGGGTTCTTCAACCGACCCAGACACAGTGAGGGAATTCAGTATAAACGCTGGACCAGCAAATAATGATTGCCTCCCCAATCTGCTTCAGTTGTGCCTTTTGGGAGAAACCGTGCAGCCGAAAAACGGGTGGCAGGGTCAACAACGTGAAATACGAGACTGCATCCAGGTAAATGATATCGGTGTATGTATCTGCGCTAAATCGAACATTCTCCAGGCCTAAAGTCACCCGAAAGCGCCGGGGCGCATTGCGGATGCGTTGAAACGGTCACATCTGGCCACCTTGTCTTCCAAAATCTGATTCGTCGACGAGTCGACAGCTTCCAGTCCAGCAGTCTTCAGAAAGCTATACAATATTTCTACCGATGGATGCCCGAATTGTCGGTGGAGCTTTTTAATTGCTTCAAGGTGTAAAAAGTGCTCACAGGAAAGTCCATTCGTGTGCATAACTTCTCATCTTGACGGGTTCGATGGGATTGACCATACTTGTGATATTCAAGAGACATTCAGGATTGTGAGGTCACCATGAGATGAACATTACGGTTGCTCAAATTGTCGGCATACAGCGATTCAGCGTAACTCAGGCACGTCAACAGAGACGACATCCGGTAGAACGGAGATTTTGCGCTGCGGCGTGGGTGTCTGAAGAGCGAGCTCCACCATTCCGAGCGAATTAGCAATAGTATCATCAAACCGAAATAAGTTTTCGGAGGCCAAACGTGGTATTTTCTTTCGGTTCAGGTACCGGAGTATGAAATTAAGCTATCTCCTTCCGACAACTGAAAGTGGTGCTCCCAAGCCGACGCAAGACCCTGTGACCTTTTCAGGTAAATAACACGTTGTATAGTGTACGTGAGATATGTCAAATATCTCGCCGAGGCGACTATCCTTGGTGGAGAAGTAATTTTCTGGAGAGTCCTTTCCGAATTCAGCAGCTACGTACGATTCGATTTTCTCTTCTTCTCCCGCGGCATACTAAAATCCTGCAAAGTGGATATACGATGAGTGCTCAGAGTTTCGTCGCGGTGCTTCCGTTCCACGTGGGGCCGATGCGTTGGGTAGGTTGAGTATTCGAGCAACCATTAACTCTGCCGATTCGACGCTGCAATTCATTGCGTCTTACACATTTGTTTTGATTGGCTCCAAGGTAGCCGTAAACTTATTATCGCTGAGTGACGAGAGCTGTGGCGCCAAGGCGTTAATATGGTCAACCAATTTCGTCAATACATGAGCTGAGTCGGTGTAGTTGTGCCTGGGGATGAATAAACGAAGCTCTAAGTCATCCATTTCAGACTGCAGTTGCATTTTCTGATCTCTGAGTTATAATGGACCGTATCAATGTGTCGATACATGCAAAATCTATTCCTGATGGGTAATTCGTGGGGAAGAACTGTCCTGCTGGATCCGTCAAGGTGTTGATGAAAAACAGCAACATTTGACTTCGATCGAGGCACTATTGTAGAGCGCAAATCTCCAAACCTTTGATTACGTTGTCTGCTGACTGCTGCAGGGCTCCAGTGAATTTGCGGTACGGCAGGTACGTCTTTAACGCGTACCCCTTCTGACTTTGAATGTAGGAATTGTATACCATCGCGTTTTGTTGATGTGCTAATGGGTTTGATCCTCTATCGTATCCAGCTCGAAGTTGGTCAAAATGAGTCTCCTTTTCGTAATACGCCGCAACGTTCTTGTTCAGGCCCATAGGGGGCACATGTGCTTTTTGGGAAGTGTTTTCACTCGCCGTGGCCCCAAATACGTCATTCCCAATTATTGCATCTTGCGTCTTAGGTGAGAAAAACTATGCCTCGGTTGTACGTGGAAAAATTAGTTCCTCGCCATATAGTTGAACGTCGAAAGCAGGCATGAAATGCGCCATATCCAACAGATCAGTGTATTTTAAGTCTGTTCCATCGACTGATGGTGATTTTTCTAGCATGATTTCAAGAATATTGTCAATGTTCAGGTCCAGATCGTCTTTCTTCAGAAAAGGCTTCCGCATTTTGCAAATGCGATTGTACTCTTCCGATTGTGATGCATGATACGCTTCTAAGGTATCGCCAGATTTTCTTGGCAATCTCCGACCCGGCGGGTTTCAAAGCTTGCGCGTTCTTGCTTAAATTGGAAACAATCTAAGATCTACTGGCAGAAAAGGGTGAATGTCACCCTAAAACGAATCGGAGTTGTCGTAGTTCTAGGTCTTTCGCTCCTTCTAATCACAACTAAGCCCCGAGTCTTCGTTGGGATGTGATTAGGCGCTTGTATTTCGATCTCTTAAACACCACGGCGTTAACAACAACACTCACAGAAGCGAAAGTAGTACCTAGTGTAAGTGTATGCATATTAATAGCCGTGAGAATACTACCTCTCCCGGCCACCGCCCTGTCGACTCCGCGTCATATTTGTGTAGCTATTGAAGAGTTGTAATGTTCGACTTGGTTTTTTTATCTTATCTCGACAACAGTTAAGTAGTGAAAAGGTAATAAAATGTTAAGTTCTAACGTAACTATTCTAAATCATGCTTAATTATTTTCTAATTAATTAGTGAGATAATTAGTCATTTTCAATTTCGACATATTCAGATCTCTAAGTTTCTGTACCTGGAAAGTCTAGGGAAATATAATCCGCCCTATAGTCAAGCAAGCAACAGCAACTATGGAGTGTAAGAAGAATTCAGCAATATTCCCCATTTTTGAGGGACGAGATACCGAATTTACATCTCTAGTTTGCAGGAAAGCCATAGATTCTGCTGTACTGCATTCTAGACGAAACTTCTTTGCACATCCTATAACGTGAAACAATTACTATTTACGGAACGGATCATCTTTGCGTAATTTGAGGGAAGCAGATTCCAAACGAGGTGTTCAGAGATTCTATTTTCTTACCACAAAGCACCAAACATTTATGCTAGAACAATTGGATCCCTTTGATACGGATCTTTGCGGTTCGAATGATAAGTCTAGGGATTCGTAATTGTCTTATTTCGCGAAATGCCTGAGAATGCCTGCTAAACTACATGAATAGGAGAATATGTGAAGGAATCTCTCTTTATTAGATTTCTAAGAATTCCGCAAGGTCATCATATTCACGATTTATTTGTTTACAGAGAATGTTAACGAGACACGTGAAGAGCTTACGTTCGTCTGGACAATCTAGCCGGAATAAAATTGCCTTGGGAATATTGGAAACACTGCCGGATTTTCAACGGCAAAAAAGGTTTCCCTACTTCTTCACCGCATCTCTAAGAAGCCGTACAGCATGCGCATGACGAAATTAAGTGCTGTAGTCGAGGTTTTCCACTTCAGGCAAAGTTAGGGGGAATGAAAGATGATTTGATCGATCATCTATTTCCAAAATTGTGGTTGAAGAGAGCAAGTTATTGCCGAAGTAGCTTGGTGTCGAAACTTGATCTTGCCATGAAGTATTTCCATTCAACCGATTGCAAAATTTCTTCTTCAATATATCTAAATGAAATTATCCAGAAGACAAAACATAGATAGCTCAGAATAGGAATTGATCCTTGAGCAGGTAAACTATTAGCTCGGTACAGGTTAATCTCTACGTACTACTCTAGAACTTATGTAATTTGAGCGAAAGGTTTGTCTCAGGTTCTATGTCCGGTGGGTCATTACGAGATTATCGAGAGGGAGAAGGGAAAGAAGTATTATTTGCTCTTTTAAACGATTCTACTGTACAAGAATGGACGCGGCATAATCGAACAAAAAAATCTGCAGTTCATTCTTTAAGAACATATTGTCTACTGGCCCAATATCGGAGGAAGTTATCCCCTCCGCCTCTCGATTTGGCACCTCTCTTGCCGAGTCATCAAATTCGATCTCATATAATCTGCTACATGGTGCGGCGGATGCCATACGAGGGATTTTATTGCAATCATTTCAACCTCTTCGAGCTTTTCGAATCTCATCGAGAGGAAAAGACAAGATTTTGAAATTCCATGCACCAATACGATTGTAGAATCCCCGAGCATGTAGATGAGAGCCAGTCGGTGGGAGTTCAACTCACAGGCAAAATTTTACCTGGTTGACATATGCTGCCATTGTCAGTCTGCGTCTGCGGTTTGCTCGGAAAAGCTATGGTTCTCCTTACGATAAAATTTAGCGAAATAGATTGCCGCTATCACTTTCAATGCTCAGAAACTGCGTATTATTCTGTCCGAAAAGAGAGCTAAATGTCGGCATCATAGCCTTTACGACTCAAGAAAATTGCTGGGAATTATTTTAGGACCTGAGAAGGAGACTTAAATTGTATGATTGTCCGGCAATATTACGAGATCGAGTTTTCTCGTTGTTTCCAGTTCAGTTTAATACGTCGAAGTCGAAAAATGCCAATCTGGAGTTTTAATAGGCTCTTCTTCGGTTCTTTCCATTTATTCAATAATCTACGATTTTCCCTGCCAATTTTCCTACCATAACAAACGGAAGAGGTCTGGCATATAATCATAGAAATGCTGTCTGGAAATGTGGATCTGCAGTGGGAGGGATGGTAACAATGTTGGTAAATTTGATTCCAAATGGCTGCTTTTGGACCAAGTTAGAATCATAAAAAATCCGTGAAAATGCTTTTCGAAATTTGATCAGTGCTGCCTATAATGGATCAGGAATGAACGGAACATTGGTGATTGTGTCTCTGCGAAATCATGGAAATCATGAACATGCGATTGTTGAATCGTTTAAGGTTCATCGGATACATCAGTTCAAGTGACTCTCCTAGAAAATCTGCTTACGACTGCTCGCACTGTACCAGTCTTGCAACCTTCTCCGTACGATAAAAAGTGCCAAATCACGCAGTTCGACGAATGTGCAAGCAGCGTCATGCGACGAAGAGTTTCACAACAAGCACTTTGCCGAATGTGCAAGCTGCTCTGCGCGACCGAACATGGTTGTATGGCCTACTTTTTCGTTCTACCCGTCTTGTACGTCTGATGAGTTTACCAGTAAACATGCCATGGTCCGCACCATGAAATTACTGACATTAGCTTTTGATTCTAACATTTGGGCCGAAAAAAATCCACAGAGCCTTGTTGAGAGCTCCTGCGCGAGCTAATAGAATCAAATTTGTTGCTTTGGAAGGCTTCGAAAATAAATTTGTGTTCGATACGCGCTTCAGAACAATTAGCTCAATCAATTGAAGATGTATGAAGGTACCAACACTTGCATATACTATTCAACCAATTTCATGGCGTGCGAACTGTTTCTTCATTACCTGAATTATTTGTTTTGACAATACCGGCGAAATACTATTTACGACAAACTGGACCAAGAACAATTTTTCAATTTTTCCTCGGCCACTTTTAAATAAAATAAAAAGCAACTTCAGTTTTTCTCTTTTTCTATTCCGCTACTTAGTTGATTTTTTATTCTGTCTTCGATAGATTTGCCGAAAAGTGATGCTATTAATCAAGTATCATCGTTTCGATTCTTTAGCTAAATTTATAGTTGTATTTGCTCGATACAGAACGAAACTCTGCTACCGGCGGCAATATTTAAAAAATTCAAAGGCATGGGTGAGCCGTTTGACCAGATCTTGCCGTAATATCTGCCGATGTTAGCAAACTTATTAGATATCGCATAGATAATGGGTACGAAAAGTTATTAAAGCAGCTTACCTTTTTTGAATTTGAAATAAATCAAGAGAAATTTCTGGCGATCGGCTTATCTGCTTCCACTGTTATAAAGCGAATAATCAATTTGATGATGATTTCGAACACAACATCTGCGTTTTGTAATCCGCATTTTATAGTTGAAAGCTAGCAGACTACATAGAACGGATCTTCTTAATTTATCGTAGTATGTTGGGAATGCATGAATGTTTAAGAAAACATCAGTTTGCAGAACGATAGTTCAGCTCTTTGTGATTATTGGTACGAAATAAACAGTCTATGAAGAGAAATGCAAAATCCAAACGGTACTAAATTTCGTTATACATCACACTCTTGCATTTTATAATTCGATCCTGAGTAATTCTTGTAGTGAGTGCCTCTTTTACATGCCGTCGGCGTTCTATTCATGTACATGAAAACAAATGGTTACGTAAGAAAAAAAGAGAAATGATTAAGTCCGATGAATTGGGAGTACAACGATCTTTCTGTATGATGAGGCTCCAGAACGAAGGCGTAGAAAGAGAGAATTTTCAATAATTCTATTTAGGAGACGAGGCTTGCTTGATAATTTCGTGTTCAACGGAAACTATGGTACTAAGATTTCATGAGCGCTGAATCAAGATCCAGTGAATAATACTATAGGGGAATCCTTTCGTATGGTGTCCTGCATTTTTGAATTGAATCTCCTGTTGAACTTCATGAAATCTCTGGGAGTGGATTAGCCATTCGGTATCATACCATATTGATTGGTTTATATAGCTGGGAACATTTACTTTGCTCAATTTTAGGATGTATCCCGAAAATAAGCATAAGAAATCAAAGAACTGTTACAACAGGTGGTAATGCTTCCATGTATGATTCGAACCTGCCACAGCAGTAATGTTAGGAACAAAGTTAGATCAGGTTGAACCTCATCAACGCAGATGGAGTAAGATTAGGTAAAAATAGCGAAATCAATCCGAAGGCATGATAGATCTGATGATTCTTCAGGCCTATTCATCGTAATTTACCTTTTACGGTGCCGAAGGGCTATCACGTAATATTGAATAGTGAAATAAAAGCTTACGGATGTGAAATACGAAACCAAAATAATACTAATTAATAGCATAGGAAAGGGTAGTGCTAGGCTCTTTTAAGGTTCAGTGGTATAACCGTAATTACAATTCTCTCACATTAGAAAGCATGACAACTCCTCGGAGAAGTGTCTGTCGTGGAGCATTTCAGAAGAAAAGAACATCGCTAGCCCCGGGGGGATGACGAAGACTTGTGGGAACCGAAGAGTAAACTGAAAGCGATTTAGAACAGATTTCAGAGAATTCTCCTAGTCAACTTCAAGGAGTTCAAGAAACAATAATAACAGCTCATTTTTAAAGCATTGCTAACATTGAAACACGAAAGGCATTAAAAAAGAAAATTGCTATCCCAAATGAGTTGCGAAGGAAGTGAAAACACTTTTTGAATACCCATCTGTAAGAGGGCGCAAGAACCATCGGACAAACCGGTATCCTCGAGCTATCATCCAGTGGAATGTGGATTTTTGGTGTACCTCAGTGCTCATATGAAGGTAGGGTTGAATCATCAGGAATATGAAACCGTTATTCTAGAAATTTTCGCAATGTTAATTAGAGTGAATTCGAAATACCTGGTTTATTACCAAATTTGTTCTGAAAAACATCGAATTGGGCCATCGAATTCTTAGTAAGTGACAACTCGACCATCGACTTGGAATGGAGATTTAACTTCTTTAGAGAGGCAGACTTATAAAGCCTGGGATCGAGCAGCTCTTCTTCATGTCTTCGAATTGTGCAATTAACCATTGTCGTGTATTTGAACCATACGAATTTTATGTACCATTGTTAGGACTAATTTTGCTGCTTCAACCCTTTTCCGTACGGTATTAACTCAATCGATTTCGATAGATCAATTTCCAAGACTCCAATAGCTTTAAAACCAAAAACTTCTAGCCACATTAACCACATAGCTAATTTCTTTTATCCTACAATCAGAAAATCGAAATACAAAGCAAAACAAATGTTGCGTAAAATCTGTAATTTCAATGACCGAACAAAATCTTAAAGCACGTCCGCTTCGCTCAACTCCACGAATCTGGTATTAATTTTTGGTGTGATTGAAACTTGTCTACGCAGCCGGGATACAGTTGGCAATATCCCAAGATTCATTCGTGCATATATATCGTGAAAGTGACCAAATCTTTGCATGCCCAGCTAGTAAAATCTGCAACAAACGACCCTAGCTTTTTAACCTTGCCAAGCCAAGACCACTTTGGAATGCCAACAAAAACTTCCTTTAGCCATTAAATTCAATGCATTGCGAACAAACAGTTGAAAAGCACTTGTGCTATCAAACGATTCGCTGACCTTTGAAATCAGCTGCCTGATATGCTCTGCCTTTCCACTTTCTTG
>JAAUYH010133577.1_pt1 | contig 10273 bp, 12 predicted proteins | sample 7278061 | NCBI WGS metagenome assembly JAAUYH01 (sample SAMN14350203, study PRJNA611818) | marine sediment metagenome | isolation source: surface marine sediment (0.6m) | place: French Polynesia: Moorea | collected 2018-08 | reverse complement strand
ATCACCTGGTTCAACCGTTTCATCAGGTCCGATTTTAGCACCGTTACGATAAAAATCAGCTTCTCTCAAAAACCAGGAGGTAATGCCTTTTTCAGTGGACCAAAGCCAAAATAGCTTTTCAACGTCTGTTTTGATGTGTATCCTTTTCGTGAAAGAATCCCAGTTTAATGATTTCATAAGATATTATTTTAGTTTGCTTTTCGCATGTTCTACTCCCAATGCTATCCAATGCGGTAAATTACGCTCATCTTCCAATTCAACATAGACAAATTCTTTCATAGGTCTTTTCGTGAAATCCATGGGACGAACGTTGTGTTTTTCGAGTTCAACTTCCATTTTTGAATCAATAATTCGAACTGCCAGATCATTTTTGACAACCCCAACGGTCATTTTTCCTTTGTAGAGAAAGCTCAAACCGCCAAACATTTTCTTTTCGGTAATCGCATCACCATAAGCGGCAATATGCTCCCGTATCTTATTTGCAAGTTCTTCGTTATAGGCCATTTTTAAGGAGTTTCTGAAATATCTTCATTCCACAATTCAGGATTTTCTTCAATAAATTTTTCCATTAATTTAATACTTACCTCATCATTCAGCAAAACTACTTCTATGCCATGTTCTTCTAAAAACGGAATGTTTCCTTTGAAATTGATATGTTCCCCAACCACCACTTTTTTGATTTTAAACTGAATAATAGTGCCACTGCACATCATGCAAGGACTTAAGGTAGTATATAAGGTCATATCCGAATAATCAGATTGACGGCCGGCATTTTGCAGGCAATCCATTTCACCGTGCAATATCGGATTCCCTTTTTGTACGCGCTGGTTATGTCCTGCACCAATTACTTGATCATCTTTTACCAAAACCGATCCTATGGGTATCCCACCTTGGGCATAACTTATTTTAGCCTGATCTAAAGCCTTCTGATAATGCTTGGAACTACTCATGCTATCAACGATTCATTCAAAGATAAGCCAAAATTAATGAGAATCTCTCTGAAGCTGACTAAACCTCTTTTTACCGGCGATATAATAGTTCCAGACAATGCATTTAGAATGAAAGTAATGCTCCTTTTTTGTCAGTTGTTCTTTTCTTTTTGATAGGTATAGTGGTAGCAGGCGATAAAAACTCAGGTGCGCTTTAAATACCGCCCAGAAATGTCTTGGTTTCAATTCAATAAGAAATTTAAGCGCCGCAACTCCATCGAGTAGCATTCGAGTAAAAATGGTTCTTACTAATTTTTTTTCCGGAAGGTTTTTGACGAGTGTAAATAAACTGTTCCTAAAATTTAGAAATGTCTTTCTGGGATTACCAGAGCTCAACGTAGCGCCACCAACGTGATAGACTCGAGATTCGCTTACGAAATGAACTTTATGCCCGGCATTGTGAATTCTCCAGCAGAAATCAATCTCCTCCTGGTGTGCGAAATAATCTTCATCAAATCCCTTTAACTGATGAAAAACTTCGGAACGCACAAAAAAACAGGCGCCCGATGCCCAAAAGATTTCCTGCGAGCCATTATATTGCCCGGTATCTTCTTCAAGGGTGTTAAAGAGTCTTCCACGACAATAGGGATACCCCAACGAGTCAATAAACCCGCCCGCGGCACCGGCATATTCAAACTTGGTTTTGTCTTTATAATCCAATATTTTGGGTTGTATAACCGCAACTTCAGGATGCCGTTCGAATTGATTGATGACAGGCGATAACCATCCTTTCGTGACTTCTATATCAGAATTGACTAAACAATAGATATCTGCGTCTATGTGCGGTAAAGCATCGTTATAGCCCTTTGCATAGCCCCCGTTTTCGGCATTCCGAATAATCTTTACCTGTGGATAGTTTTCCTGAACAAAAGAGACTGAATCGTCATTCGAATTGTTATCGGCAACATAAATATCCGCTTCAGCGCTACTATGCTTCATAATTGAAGGTAGAAATTGCTCCAGCAATTGCTTTCCGTTCCAATTTAATATGACAATGGCTACTTTCAAGGCTTCGAATATGGAGGTAGGTCTTTTAAGAAATTATAGCGTTGATTTTTATGGTCGAGATTGCAAAAGTAATGATCTAATCCGTTTGAAACCATTAAAAGTTCAGCATTCAACTGCATATTATACTGGGCAATCTGGTCAAAAATTTCTTGAGTGATCTTAACGGAAGGAGCTTTACACTCAACAATTAGTAAGGGGTTCCCTTGCGAATTATACACTAAAATATCAAATCGCTTTTTTAATCGATTGATGGTGAATTGCTTTTCAACTGCAATCATTGATTTAGGGTACTTTTTCTCTTCCAATAGGTAACAAACCACATGCTGCCGCACCCATTCCTCGGGCGATAAAACCACGTACTTTTTTCTGAGAATATCAAAAATATAGGTCTTATTTTCATTACTTTTGAACCTAAACTGGTATTCAGGAAAATGAAGCGCTTGCATGTTACAAAAATGAACTTTTTTTCTTAGTTGTGGACAGAATCAATCAAATAGTTTCAGACATACGGCAGGGTACGATTGCGCCCATATATTTTTTAATGGGCGACGAACCCTATTATATTGATAAGATAGCCGAATATATTGAAACCCATGTGCTTTCAGAGGAAGAAAAAGGCTTTAACCAAGTCGTTTTATACGGGCGCGATGTAAGTATTGAAGACATCGTGTCAAATGCAAAGCGTTTTCCGATGATGGCCGAGCGACAGGTTGTTATTGTAAAAGAGGCACAGGAATTATCAAGAACAATCGAGAATTTAGTCGCTTACGCAGAAAATCCTCAGCCGTCGACGGTATTGGTCATTTGCTATAAATACAAGACATTGGATAAACGCAAAAAGTTGTCGAAAATAGTAGCAAAAAACGGTGTATTGTTTGAAAGTAAAAAATTATATGAAAATCAGGTAGGCGACTGGATTCGACGGGTGCTTTCAGGAAAGAATTATAGGGTAGAGCCTAAAGCAGCACTAATGTTAGTGGAATTTTTAGGAACGGACCTGGCCAAGATTAATAATGAACTTGAAAAATTGATGCTGGTTTTAGGCGATGAAAAATTAATTACTGCCAGGCATATAGAAGAAAATATAGGAATCAGTAAGGACTATAACAATTTTGAATTGCGAAAAGCAGTAGGAGAGAAGCAGATTGTGAAAGCCAATCAGATCATTACTTATTTTGCGGAAAATCCAAAGAGCAATCCTTTGGTAATGACGATTTCCCTACTCAATAGTTTTTTTACCCAGTTGTTGGTCTATCATGGCTTACGTGATAAATCAAAAGGTAATGTTGCCAAGGCTTTACGGGTGAATCCATATTTTGTAACTGACTATCAAAAAGCTGCCAGTAATTATCCAATGCGAAAGGTATCTCAGGTGATTTCGTTATTACGCGACGCAGATCTCAAAAGTAAAGGAGTAGGAGCGAGTAATTTACATCAACGAGATATTTTAAAGGAATTGCTGTTCAAGATGATGCATTAAGTTAGTATTTTCTTTACCCTCCCGATTTTTCCATTTTCCAATTTTACTTTAATTCCATGTGGATGATTTGCCGAATTGGTCAAAATGCGTTGAACGATACCTTCGGTTAGTTCACCGGTTCTTTGATGCTGTTTTTGAACAACTGCTACCTTCAGTCCTACCTTTATATTCCTTCTAACAGTGCCTTTCATAGGAACTATTTTGGTAAATATTCTGCCGGAATAGGATTGTCTTCTGTTTCTTGAGTCCAATAGATATTAATAATCCACCATCGGGTACCATCATTTAATAACTGAATACTATTTATCCCTCTCATAAAGGGCGCCGTATCAGTTTTACTTTTAAATGCTTCATAGGTGCTAAATACTTGAGTTATATTGCCAAAAGTATTTACGGTTCTATTAATTTCCTTTTCGTAAAATCCATTTTCTACTAGCCACTTACCCGAAGATCTGACATAGTCTTCAGGTGTCATATAACGGACTCTATAAACTCCATCTGTACTTTTACCAGACGGTATTAATTTGGCATCAGGTTTAAACAAGTGCTTGAATAGTTCCCAATTGCGTTCTTCTCCCTTTTCACCTGAAATGACTCCATAAAGTGTTTCAAGAGTGCTGTCTAGCGTCTTTGTTTTTTTTAAATATTCCGCATCTAAATTGTCTTGTGCTAGTAACGAAGCAGTAGATACAAAACAAATGATGGCGCAAAAAATTATTTTTTTATTAGAACAGTTTTTATGAATGCTAAAGTTATGAAAACTATTTTTCCGAAATTCAGATGAAAGTACTGTTCGCACGAATTAGCGCTTTATCTGCAAAAAAATAAAAGCTTACTATCACTTCGATTTACTAAATAACCAGTTTAAAAAATCTGGTTCTGCAAATGCTCTTGTCCAGCTGTCATGCCCAGTGTTGTCATACAGTGAAAGGCGTGGACTACCCCCGGCATCTTTGATGGCTTCTGTCATTCGAATAGAATAGGCTGGGTTCACTACATCATCATCACTTCCGTGGATCACCCAGACAGGTACTTTTTTGGCATACATTTGTGCCGTTAAAGGATGCGCACCACCGCAAATAGGAATAGCAGCTGCAAACATATCTGGGCGTCTAAACAACAGTTCAAAAGTCGCCATTCCGCCCATGGATAATCCCGAAATATAGATTCTATTGGTATCGATATTCGGGCTCTGCACTAAAGAATCCATTAATTTCATGACAAGGGATAAAGCCTTCCAGGGCTCTGACTTTTCTTTAAACTCAAAACCTAAACCATTTTCTTTTTGAGTGTAATTGATATTCGACCAATAATCATTTTCTGGGCATTGCGGAAAGATTACAAATGAATTATACTTTTCACGATGTTCTTTTTTAGCAAATAAATCAGCCCCGTGTACTAATTGAGCTTTGTTGTCATTGCCACGTTCACCAGCTCCATGCATAAACAGTACTAAAGGATACTTCTTTTTATGATCGAAATCTTTTGGTTTTAACACACGGTAGTTTAGTGTATCGTTATTTGCTGAGAAACTTGCATGTTCATAAAGCGTATTTTCTTGTGCTACCAAAATAATAGGTGTACTAACCAATAATAAAAAAAATATTCTCATTTTAACTCAATTATAATTTCGTGCTCCGAATATAGCACTTCCAACGCGTATCATGGTACTGCCATTCTCTAAAGCCAATTGATAATCACCACTCATACCGATACTCAAAACCTCTAGTGTTGGGTATTGCGTGTTAAGTTTTTGGTAGAACGAATGAAGACTTGAGAACTCACTTCTGATTTGCGCTTCATTATCTGTAAAACTGGCCATAGCCATTAAGCCTGCAATTTTTATGTTTTCCAAGTCTTGAAATTCTTTTGAACCTAAAATAGTTTCAATTTCCTCGAAGGTAAGTCCGAATTTTGTTTCTTCCTGTGCAATTCTGGCCTGTAGAAGGCATTTTATAACTCGACCGTGCTTCGCCCCCTGTTTATTAATCTCTTTTAAGGTTTTAAAGCTATCCACACCATGAATCAAGTGCACAAAGTGCGCCATATACTTTACTTTATTGCGCTGCAAATGGCCAATCATATGCCATTCAATATCTTTAGGTAACTGCTCATATTTCTCTACAAGTTCCTGCACTTTATTCTCGCCAAATACCTTATGGCCGGCATCATAGGCTTCTAAAATAGTCGCTGCGGGTTTGGTTTTCGAAACAGCCACAAGCGTAACATATTCGGGTAGTGTTGCTAGTATATGTTTTAAATTATCTGCGATACTCATTCCTTTAATTTTGTCATCTGGAACGCACCTGAGAACTCGAGATTCCTTCCCTTCGGCTAAAATGGCGCCATTTAAAATTAATAAAGTGAACTAAAACTCATACATGGTCAAACCGCTTCGTAACTTCGGCTCAATATAGGTGCTCTTCGGCGGCATTTGTAAACCTGCATCTGCAATTGCCTTTAGTTGATTTATAGTTGCTGGAACCAAGCCAAATGCAACTTTATACTTACCGGAGTCTACCTTACTTTTTAGCTTGAAAGCATCATTTTTACCATGTGAATAATGAATTCGTTTGCTCTTTCGTAAATTTTTAATACCTAGAATTGGTTTTAAGACGGTTCTATATAGAATCTCGGCATCCAATTCACTGAGTGCATCTGTGAAATTGTATATTGACTTTCGCAAATATAAAGAATAGTACTCACCATCTAAATACATACTGAAATGATGTTTTTTAGAAGGCCTGTATAATTGTTGCCCCTTGTTATCAATGCGAAACCACTCGTCTAATTGTATGAGGAACTCCTCTTTCGAGAGACCGTTTAAATCCTTTACCAAGCGATTAAATTCAGAAATCTTTAGATGCGATTCAGGAATCAAATAACTCATGAAGTAATTATAAGGTTCGACTCCACTGTGATGATCGTTTTCCATTTTAAGTTGTTCAGCTAATAGGCACGATGAAGATGAACGATGATGCCCATCAGCAATATACAGTGCTTCCATTTCCGCGAAAGCCACACTTATTGTTTTAATATCTGAGGAATCAGTCACCAGCCACAAATAATGTGTACGTTTGTCAGTTGTAGAAAATTCATATTCTGGCCGCAGTATTTCGTATTTTTCTATAACATTTTGAACGGCATCATTATCAGGATAGGTGAGTAGTACCGGTTCAGCATTGAACCCCACCGTTTTTAAATAGTCCTGAAATAGTCGTTCACGACTTTTAATGGTGCCTTCGTGTTTCTTAATGATATCATTATTGTAATCTTCAACACTTGCTGCCGCTATAATTCCGCAAAATGTATTAGGGCCGTTTACCTTCTTATAAATATAAAATGCAGGTGCCTCATCTTTAGTGAAAATTTTATTTTCCTTGAATTCTATAAAACGATTGTGTACTAGTTTAAACCGTTCTTTACCGGAGACTTCACGATGGTACTTATAACCCGGATTAATAATATGTAAAAACGTAAACGGATTAAAATCGAGTTTGGCACCCAATTCTGCAGGTGTATAGGCTTCATATGACTTCGAAGAAACCAACGCGACTTTATCCCTGGTAGCGCGTACAGCTCGAAAAGGTTTTACTGTAGCCATAATAAACCTTTGACAATCAATTTGATTATATTAATTCTATTTTAAAATTTCGATAATCTGATCTGCCAATTCTGAACCGATTCTGTCTTGCGCTTCACCGGTAGCAGCGCCAATATGCGGAGTCAATGAAATATCAGGGTTCATTAATAACTGTATTTCTGGAGTCGGTTCATTTTCAAAAACATCAAGGGCTGCCTTTGATATTTTACCGCTTTTTAAGGCATCTACAAGGGCGACTTCATCGATGACACCGCCACGTGCAGCATTGATAATACCGGCACCATCTTTCATTAGATCAAATTCTGTTTTGGAAATGACATAGTCCTCTTGCGCAGGAACGTGTAACGTTAAAAAATCGCACTGTCGTAAGACTTCTTCTTTGGAAATAGTAGTAATATGAAAATCTATCGTTTGACCATCAAAAAATTCTAATTCAACATTCGCGGCATCAATAAACGGATCGTATGCCACGACTTTCATACCTACCCCCAAAGCTATTTTTGCCGTAGCTTGACCTATACGCCCAAAACCAAATACACCCAGGGTTTTTCCCCTTAACTCAATACCCTTCGCGTAGGCCTTTTTTAAATCCTTAAACTTTGAATCTCCTTCTAAGGGCATATTTCTATTGGAATCATGTAGAAAACGAACCATACCGAAAAGGTGAGCGAAGACTAATTCTGCTACTGAATGTGACGATGCCGCAGGTGTATTAATTACGTGGATGCCCTTGTCTTTGGCATACGCCACGTCGATATTGTCCATACCAACCCCACCGCGGCCAATAATCTTTAAAGTAGGACACCCATCAATAATATCTTTACGGACTTTAGTGGCGCTGCGCACCAGAAGTACCGCTACTTCATTTTCATTAATATAATCTATAAGTTGTTCTTGCGCGACTTTTGTTAAAATCACCTCAAAGCCTGCATCCTGCAGGGCTGCAACTCCAGTAGTTGCGATTCCGTCGTTTGCTAATACTTTCATTTTGTTTTTTACTTATTAAAATTCTGCATTACATCTACTAAGACCTGCACGCTTTCCAATGGCATCGCATTATACATACTGGCGCGGTAACCTCCAACAGACCTGTGGCCGTTTAATCCATTAATTCCTGCCGCCTGCCAGGCAGCATCAAATTTATCCTTTAATGTATCATCGGTCAATGTAAATGTAGCATTCATATAAGATCTATCCTCTGTTGCAGCCACCCCTTCAAATAGGGGATTGCTGTCAATTTCATTATAAAGTAATTCCGCTTTAGCTTCATTTATCTTTTCGATTTCAGCGATTCCGCCAAGATCTTTTAACCATTGTAATGTTAACATAGACACATAAACCGCAAATACAGATGGCGTATTGAACATGCTATCTTTACCAATATGAACCTGGTAATCGAGCATTGAAGGAATAGTTCTACCTGTTTTTCCTAAAATTTCATCTTTTACAACCACAAGCGTCGTACCAGCAGGTCCCATATTCTTTTGAGCCCCCGCATAGATCAAATCGAATTGTGAGAAATCCAACTGCCGTGAAAAAATGTCAGAACTCATGTCACATACCAATAAGCTATCTGTCTTGGGAAATTCCTTTATCTGCGTTCCGAAAATGGTATTATTACTTGTACAATGGAAGTAATCTGTATCTCCAGGAATTTCAAAATCCTTTGGAATATATGAGTAGTTCTTATCTTTTGATGATGCAACAACGTCTACAGTACCCATCATTTTCGCTTCTTTAATGGACTTTGCGCTCCAGGTACCAGTATCTAAATAAGCAGCTTTTCCATTTACCTTTAACAGGTTGTATGGTGTCATTAAAAATTCTAAGCTTGCACCTCCCTGCAAAAATAGCACGGAGTAACCTTTACCTTCAAGATCAAGTAACTCGAGTACCAAACTTCGTGCTGTTTCCATCACGTGAACAAAAGCTTTACTTCTATGTGATATTTCTATTAATGATAAGTCGTCATTATTGAAATTTAAAACAGCCGCAGCGGCTTTCTTCAAAACTTCTTGTGGTAAAATACAAGGGCCTGCACTAAAATTATGTTTTTTCACGAGATTTTTATGCTTCAAAATTAAAAGCACAAAGTTGTAGAAATTATTATTAATAATTGCCAGAATATTCTAAAAAATACCTAACAATTATTAAGAATTTGTTAATAGTAACTGAAGGTCCCTTAGCAAGTTACTTCGGTTCCATTATGACACAGGGTATGATCATTTCTTCTAATGAAATTCCGCCATGTTGATACGTATTCTTATAATATTTTACGTAGTGATTATAGTTATTCGGGTAGGCAAAGAAATAATCTTCTTTGGCAAATACGAACGAACTGCTCATATGAATTGTTGGTAAGAAAATATCCCTAGGGTTTTTAACGGCATACACTTCCTTCTCATTATAGGTCAGACTTCTTCCTGTTTTATAGCGCAGGTTGGAGCTAATGTTTTTATCACCAACCACTTTTGACGGGCGCTTGGTATTGATGGTGCCATGGTCTGTAGTAATAATTAATTTCAAACCCATATCTCGAGACTTTTGAATCATTTCCAATAATGGGGAATTCTTAAACCAGCTTAATGTCAACGATCTGTAAGCTTTATCGTCACTCGCCAATTCTTTGATCATTTCCATTTCGGTTCGCGAATGCGAAAGCATATCTACAAAATTATAAACTACTACGGTCAGGTCATTGTTCTTAATACCCACAAAATTTTGTGCAAGTTCTTTACCATTATTGAGGTTGGTGATTTTATAGAATTCATGTTTAATATCCAGGCCCAGGCGCTTGATCTGCGCTGCTAAGAATTCGCTTTCATAGAGGTTTTTACCACCCTCATCAGTATCATTTTTCCAATATTCAGGATGGCGTTTTTCCATTTCTGAAGGCATTAACCCTGAAAAGATCGCGTTTCTAGCATATTGTGTCGCCGTAGGGAGTATGCTGTAAAACGTAATCTCATCTTCCTTTTTATAATATTGATTCACAATGGGCTCTAATACCCTTAATTGGTCATATCTCAAATTATCGATTACTATCAGCAACGTACCTTGATCTCGTGATAATTGCGGGGCTATTATATCCTTGAAAAGTGTATGCGATAAAATTGGTTTCTCTTCACCGTGAAACCATCCCTGGTAATTTTTCTCAATGAATTTAAAAAATTGAGAATTTGCTTCATTTTT
>JAAUYH010165728.1_pt1 | contig 10274 bp, 7 predicted proteins | sample 7278061 | NCBI WGS metagenome assembly JAAUYH01 (sample SAMN14350203, study PRJNA611818) | marine sediment metagenome | isolation source: surface marine sediment (0.6m) | place: French Polynesia: Moorea | collected 2018-08 | reverse complement strand
GTGAGGTCGAATCGAATCAATCTCTTGAGAAAACACAACAATCGGCGCAGTACTCGGCAAAAACTTCAGGTCGTACGCCGTATAATCGTTGTTCTCCGAATCGTAGAAGAAAACCTGATGCTTTTTCGTCTTCTCGTTCATCCGCAGGTGTCCGATAATCGGTCGCGGATTCACGCTCGAGGAGGCGTTCACCAGTTTCTGATGAATTGATTTGTTGACCTTCAGAAGATACGTCATCTTATCTGCGTTATCGACGTTGACGTCACCGATGAACGGGGAATCGTCCACCTCTTCACTATCGATATTCTCCTCAATGTCCAGAAACGACGCATTTCGTTCTGCCCTGTTTCGTTTGCGCAGATTTTTGTAGAATGTTCTGGTGTCCACCCACAAACCCTGCGTCATGTTGCACGACCTGAGAAAGCCCAGAGTGACGAAGTATAGTCCACAGACTACGTTGTGAATTAGTTGTAGAATGTTCTCGAGAGCATTTGCTATGAATCGAGATGTGGACGGGCGGCTTGTTTCATGGTGTTCGTTGAGTCGAGAATTCGAAACAAAAAATCTGACCATTCCATCGTTACTCGTATACTACCCACAGACATAACTGTTTCCAATACAAACATTATGCGTTCACGCTTTTCGAATCTGCTAACTTCCCGGAAAGCGGATGGAAGAGTATATATAATTCATAATACGGCAGCGATACCTTCAAGCCGACCGATTAAAGACAGAAACTCGGGTACAAACGTAAGGCTTGCGGGTACACCGTCCCATTGATGGAACGATGAATTACTGAGGCAAGTGTGCTTATTCTCGTAGACTCTGTATTCGCTATGTTTACCGCCAGGATGTTTGTGGGTAACCAGACACAAATTTGTGAATCCGTTTCACAACCTCGCACGTTTCATTTTTTTCGGCAACGGTGACGGGCATTCATCCCACGGGTCGTCAAGCACAGTTAGCGGCATCTCCACTTCATCAAGTTCAGTATCTTTGGAATTCGCGTCCCTTTTTGACCTGAACCAAACATATGACCCAATACCACATTGGCATATTATGAATCCCATCATATTCAAAACCGATAATCGTTCATGGAGAAGTCCAACACCGCCGCCTATTGTTAACAATTCCTTAAACACTGCGCAGACGCTCAGCGCTAGTGACGAAGTACATTCCACAAGCCAGTACTCACTCATCAGCAACACAAACACCAGTGAACCAATGCCAATCAATAAGCCAGCTAGTAAGGCCAACTTGTTTGACGGCAATTCGCACAGATGTTTCATGGCTGCTGTCCCTTCACGAACTACTGCGACCGGAGCGAGGCAAATTGCAGTTGCCGGTGAGGTGTATAAAATTACAGCCATTGGTGGCATTCGATTCTCTTCTCCTTTCAACAGAATTTGGGTTAGCGCCCATCGCAATCCCGCCAGCGCAGTGGCGAACAACTGCAGGAGAAATCCAGCTACCATAAAGTGAGAACCCTCGCCGAAAGCCGCCAGTGCAACACCGGAACCTATTGCCACAAGAGACAGAAGCACGTTAACGCTGAACGATTCGATACCAAACGACAGTGCCCAGAGCATTGTGAAGATTGGCGAGGCACCCTTGATTATTGTCCCGAACGATACATCCAACAGCTTCAACGCAACGTTTGAGCAGCCGAGGTCCAACGCAGTCACTGCACCAATTGGAATGACGTAGTATATCAGAGACCTCGTAGGGAATGGTGCTGGTTGAAAACCACGATGGCGTGAGAATCCAATTGCCCAAAGAGTCGCAACTGTATTGGATGACGTGGTTAGGAGCAATGGGAAGGGAAACAACTTTCGGCCCTCTCCCCATGCAGGTCTCGAAAGAACCCATTTGCTGGTCAGAATGACTGTGGTCGAGATCGAGTACCACCCCAATATTACGAACATCGTTCGCAGTATTTCGCCTGCTGAGCGCCGCGCTCCACCAATTTTCGTCATTCTCGCCGACATTCTTGTCGCTCAGTTTCGCAAAACGCCACGCCTTCGAGAGAATGTGCTGTTTACGAACACACACGTTCTCTATATGTTGACTTTGTAAAATGTAAATTACAGAAAGAGAATTGGGTTGCTTCCGCCCACGTAGAAGCAGCAATTGTATTACTACGAACACGTTGACATCGGGTGCTCGCCCCGAACCCTGCGATCTCATGTGCTGACGACAACGGATTGATTCGAAATTGAAAGAGCTAAGTGGCGAAGGTGAACTCGCTTGAAGAATAGTCGAATCAACAAAACGGCGAATAGGAAGCAAGCTTGTTGGGCAGCGCTTGAAACCATTGTGTCTCGACTCAAACAATCGAACTACTCTATGACTAATAATGCGAATGAAGTGCTTCACCAAATTTCGATGAGAAGTAAACCACGAAAGCGGTAGGTCTTGAACCGAAGCCGACAATCAAGCACAGTATTCAAGTTGAACATGTGGTTGGTATGGACTAGATACCAACTATTGGGACGTTGTACAAACAGGATGTGCATTGTGCCAACGTTTTGAGTAATCCTCACATGCAAAGTAATGAAGGACATGGGTAATCGATGTGGGATGTAGGGCAGAGTGTGAGACTGGCGAGCAACAAGAATGCGCGAACGTTTGATGATGATGGTAAGTCTCCCGTTCCTCATACAATAGAAGGAACGGTTCTGGAAGGATATGCTGTGTTTCTACCCGAAGGATTACGGGTGTACTCTGGAGTACAGAATATTCAACAGCTTGTGTGATAACAAACCGCTACGAACAAGACTTGAAATTGGTCGATTGTCAGTTGCACGACTGTCTTGCAAAGCAAAATTTTGTTATATTATAGTATGTGGTTTTGTTTAATGTATCGAAAAAACGGGAACGAGAAAACGGTCGCGATAGGTGCGTATGTTAGTGCAGAAAATGGGAAACATGCAATGGAGGAAGAGTTGCATCGACAGACATCGCATGCAGGCTCGAGTATTGGTTGTGATGGGAAAACTGCTGCAACAATTGAAATTCGGCAAGGTATTCTGCGAGAATCAATAGAACATAGCATTTTTAGCAGGATGACTAAGAACAACATGTCTTCTTTAGTAGGCTGGTCACGGTTATAACAGCCGTCCGCATACTGTTCAATCCTATAACGCATATCAAATAATGTGGTCGTAGTTTGTGAATATACATGCCCGAAATAGCATACCGAAACTTTGAAAAACTGACCCCAGTTGAGTAGTTCAACATCTAGGAACAATTCTAAGAGCGAGTACAAGGGGCCAACAGCTAGTTGCTTCTTGTACAGCAAGGGTGACACAGAGAGAGAGAGAGTTGGAACTACTACTGTAAAATCGTCAATCTACAGCATTTCGTCCATTACTTTAGGCGAGGTACTATTCGGACTAGATGGGATGCGTGAACATATAACCAAGGATACGTGAATTAGATTGCTATGGAATATGATTATTAAGGGATTGAAAGGGAGGTGATGGATTGGTGGATTTGGGTACCATAGTCTACAGTTCTTGAAAAATTACCAAAATTACAAAAGCTCAGAATGAATTCTGGAAGTACGCCCAGTAGCAGAGAACCGTCCGAACTCCAACGCCTCTGCTTCATGCTGAACCTCGGAATGTCGGTGGAGAAATAGACCTAGGAAAGGCGTTTCGCTCAATGCATTTTTATCCCCTAAAGGAGATTATTTGGTGTGAGCGACGGCCCAAAGGGGAACATTCCGAAACAACCAGTTGCTTGTAGAAACTCGCACAGACATCTTCAACAGTTATAACGGATCGAAACTTCCGTATTCGATCTCGAAATATCGAAAGGCGAAAGAAAACGGCAGAGAAGCAGTCATCAGTTTAAATTCGGAAGCTCATGCATAAAATCAATCCTAGCGAAAAAGCATCTGATGATTGTTTCAAATTCATTACCGTACGTCAGGACTCTTATGTAAGGTACGGTTAAAATAGAAAAATTTCGGAATTTATCTAAATATCCTTATAAGTTCGTAGAGACTTGGAGTCTCTCATGAGAGCTAGGAATAAGCTGACACCTCGCAGTTGAATATCCGATATCATCATGTGTTTCTGAATTGGTATAGTATATGGACGGTGGGATAGTTCTTTGATTGTGGATGTGGCTGTAGACTGTTAATATTTCTGCAGTTTCAGTGCTATCTTGGCATTAAGACTCATGCTCGCACTAGAGATGAAATGTAATCATCGCACACGGTCGTGGTTTTGATGTGACGAAGGGTTACGGCATGAGTGATGCTGTATAGGGATAGCTTCTTATTTGTGCCACCATAATTCTTGATACCTCAGTTAGACTGGATAGGAAATGCTCTATTGGTGCTGTTATGCGTCATTCGGTGCAAAACTATATCGCACCACGAATAAAGTTTCCCCTAAGAGTCGTCCGTTGAGTTGAATTGATGGTTAAGATTAAAGCGCTAGACGTGTAGAGGAGGCCAGGCAAGCTTAATTATATCAATTATGACGAGTTTCGAAGTCTGATCTCCGAAATATTTCGGTCAGTAAAAAGTCTAAGGCATGGTCGTGACAAACCGTTTAGGGAAGACTATTGCCAGGTTTTCGAATTAGAGTGCTTCTAAAACTGTCCTAATTATGATATTACTGCTTTCAAAATTAATGGAAGGCTTTCTTTGAGTCTGGAAATCCTGTAGAGATTATGGAAATTAAAGTAGCCTATCACACTTGCGAACAAAATTAAAAATAACTCAAATTGTCCTATGATATTCCATGAATTCATTGCAAATTTTAAAAATTGTTTCCGGTTTCATTTGAACTAATTAGAATTGTTTTCAGATCTATGTCATATCTTAAAATTCTGCATCAGAAGACATACTACCTGTGATTCTCTTGTATAATTTTCATGAATTCTATTTTGAGATGCAAGGAAATCGTCCCATGTTGAAATCAGCTACTTAGAACCACGCTTCAAACATATTTAGAAATTCATGATATCTTGGAAGATATTCCGAATAATCATCGCAGAATTTTCATAGCAGTAGGCAGTTCGCCTTGAAGTGATGCGGGTTAGGATACTATGGTCTCCACTACACTTCAAAACTTGAAACTATGCATGGTAACCTTATCCAAGCAAACAAACCCGTGACTTTCTAGTAATCGCTAAACAGCTCCTAGAGGTATTTTCATGTCAATAACTGTAAATCATTATTACCATAAATTATGCGTCATGTCTCGGCTAGTTCGCGTCGATGGATGTCCTATTATTTCACGATAAAGTACAGAGGTGTCTCGTTAAATATCATTAATCGATATCAGTCTGTCTGGTAATGATACAAAATTCTTGTAGGGAAGTTAAGCCTAAGATGCTTCCAAGTATTATAAAGATTTGTGTTTATTCGATACTATTCGACGTTTTTGTTCATTCGGTGTAGATATACACTGTTGTTTTGTTGAAACATGAAATGGTCAAATCTTTCCAATAAATTTGTGCATCATCTATAGAGGTCACTCGGAAGTGATTTTATGCTATTATCCGTTGAATTTTTTGCGAGTTAGGCAAAGTCCGCCGGGGGCAGGGAGTGTTTGTCGAAAAGAGCACGCAACATTATCTTCGTCTCTTGATGAAAGTGCGTGAGGAAGATGAATACTTCTGGTTTTTTTCGGTGTTCGTTCCATCCAGATAATTTGTTTACTGCATCCATCGTACTTCTGCAAACTGTTTTTGTATGTTTTTCGGTTTGTATCCGTGTTCAAGTAATCCACCGAATATGCAATTCAGATCTTAAAGCTCGTTAGTTATACTGATGGAGTTCCATGGACAACAGGTCCTTAATCGAGATGGGATGGTTAGAATTGCGCAAAAAAAAGAAATGTAGTTATCGGCTTCAAGTAGAGCTTGTAGTCCTGCTTGTGTTCGGTTTCGAAACAATTCCATTTTTAGATTTCGTAATCTATGAATATCCCACAGCCATCTGATAATTCTTTGGCAACGGAAATTTAATCCATCAGCTGATTCTCAGCTTGATAAGATTCGAATATAGCAAATCTGTTGTTTATTGACTGACGTCGGAACAGTATAACGTCGCGCTCTAATTTTCTTTGGTATTTGTAATAGAAGTAGAGGTTAGCGAAAGGAAGTGCTACACAAGTACATATGGCTGTTTTTTTGAGCTGGTTATACATCGTTGTTGAAACTGACTTGGCAGGGATTAGCTACAAGGTGATTCTATTAGTCTTTCGCTCCTATACTCAATTTCGGCGAGCGATTTGCTTGAAAGCATCGCTACAAGCCTCAAACAGGTTCCTTTGGCCTTGCTCTTGTCAAGCATGGTTCAATATATTTCGGATCTCAGAACTACAGATTCACGCAACAGTGTGTTTTGACGGCTCAGCACTCCTTCAATTTCTCCCAAATTTCAAAGTTTTTTGATTTCACCCCTGCTTTAAGTTTTAACACGCTTCGAATCGCAGTAGTGCTTACTTTTTTGGTATGCATTTCAAGTCGCTTCGAGTGGAATACATTAGTTGGGATCCTAATCATGTGGGTGCCATCACTATCATGCGAGGCAACAAAATACAAACGCAACAGGCATGCCAGAATTTTCGTTGGACAGAATAAACAAGCCACGAAATTGTGCTGAACAATCTGAAGCCGTCTTTGATGCAATTCGCTTCTCCGGGCTGTTTCAGATAATTATCACCATTCTTTCAAATTATTTCTATTTTTTCTTCCAACTTGGCAACCAACAGCTCAGATAAAAAACAAAGCATCCTAAACTTAATAGTTAACCATTCTTCACCAGAAAAGAATTCCTAAATCCGTTTCCACACAGCAGGAATTAGCTTCAGCTCGCTCATACAACACTTGATCTACTTCGCTTTCACTCGCCATACAGATTTCACACACAAATCCCAAGTAGCAGCAGTGGGTTGGATCCACAAAGTGAAGAACAACAACAAAGAATAATACGACAGCAGTTTCGTCAGACAGAGACGAACCGAAGCATACTGCATGTCAAGAAAATCAAAACACCAAAAGGTACCACCAAGTGTTCCAAACCCAACAGAACACTCAAAGAAAAAGGGACTCAATGCTATCGCACCCTGACATTCTATCCACAAATCCACTTATTTCCCTCGCGGGAGAGGGCCACTAATGCTAGAACTAATCTTTCACGAACAGCACAACGCTAATTTCAAATCAAACCGACACTGCGCCTTACTCCAAACCAATAAGAATAAGCACGACAATACATGTCTCAAATACAACATAGAAATGCAGCAGAAAGGAGATTCTACTCAATAAGCGCTCACAGATACAGATCTAGTCATCTTGTGGTGCATTGACCCCTTTTTATTCCGCAAGTGGGTGGTGACGACCAAACTCGCTGAGGGAATTGACTGTTCATATTACAACAGCGCACCGCACTAGAGGTAGCAGATTGGACGCCCTGAATGCCCCTGCCGGGAAGAAAAATTTTGTGTTCGACCGAGTTAGTTTTCATCTATTACTGTACTATTTTTCGATATCCCTTTTAGGTGGCATCATTTTTAGTACGGACCACTATAAGTTCTCCGTGCACTCCTCCAGTAAAACCAAGGAGTTTTCGGCCCCAAACTTCAACCCGATCGGGATATATTCGTCTTCAGTGACCGTCTGTGGTCTGTTTGGATGACTCCCCACGTCGGGTCTACGCGATCTTTGGTGCACAGGCGTGCTAAAACTGCAAGGGTGGTAGCAATGCGGCGTTGCTGAACTACATTATTCTACCTCTGCCTTCCCTGTGGGACTGACATCACATCCTAGGGCGGGGGTTTGTGTTGTCCGGTGTGGTTCTACGGTCGCCAGACTCCCGTTCGGGTGATCATCTACCTTCAAGAGTTGCCTCTCTCCTGGGTTTAGTATGTGTCGTGTCTCTCCATCTCGGATTGCAGCAACATCTCGCTGGCGGGTAGAAAATAATATAGTCAGAATCGATAACTAATCAACAGGACCTTACCAGTTTCAAATCACAACACTGGCTTACTTGAGCTTTTCCTTCGACTATTTTCATCGCTCGATTATTCTCATTGTAAACAATACGCTGAAAACTAAACTATCAGAGGAGCATTCGAAACATGGAAAGCTAGAAAAGGAAATGCCGGAACTTCCGATATAAATCTAGGCACCAAAAATCATACTTGAAAAAATTAGTTCACGGATCGATTGCACCACGTCTGAAAGACATGAAATATCCTTCCTGTCTGAGTAAAGTCGTCGAAGAAACTGAAGCCTCTCCTGATTACCCATAAATTTTTCGGGAGATATAGCGACAAACCTTTCTCACTATTATTCAAATTCCGTACTCCCGCAAATATGACTATTTAGAATCTTTTAGTTAAAAAGTGAGAGAATCGAACAAGTTTCTGTACTGGTATTTATGAACAGGTACAGCGAACCATTTAATCACAGCCAAACACCTTTTACTAGATGCTTATTCTTCTGGCCCCGGAAAAGAATAAGCATCTAGTAAAAGGTATTTGGCTGCGATTAACAAAAACTTTCAGAAGACTTCGTGCTAAACTATAAAAGTATTTTCATATGCCAACCTCCTTTATACACCTCTGCTACTACAGAAACATAGCCAGGTGCAGTATTCCAAACTTTCTGTAGCTGTTATGAGGGAAACAACGGGACGGGGCTCAAGCCGGCAAAACCGGTGATCGAGAAATCGGCAGAGGGTAGATTTTTACAATGGTAGGCAGGTATAATAGAAACATTAAACTGGTAACGGCTAGTCGACGATGTCAGCCTTGCTGACAGAACGATCTTGCTTACAGACGCCTGTAGCGCCCCTCCCCAAAAAGTAGGGCAGGTCTCTCCGCCATGAGCACCTTCTGTTGTACTTACAGTGTAAGTAAGGCTTACATGAAGGCGAGACTATAGATGTTACACATAGAAATCGTGTCTCTGGTGAAATCGTAAAATGTCGCGGATTCGAGAATGAACCTTGGAAAGATGAGACTCAAGTGCGTCTATAGGAAACGGTTCGTATCTATTATTAAATGTAGAAAAAAAGGAAAGGAAATTGATAAAACAGCATTAAAAAATTTACTATATTGAGGGATTAAACAGGGAAAGAAGACAATCGGGAGGAGTTGGATAAAAAAGGGGAAATAGTGTTTTCATGTTACTAACAAAAGTACTGTAGCTGAGCATGATGCGAGCATCATGCCATACTGCTGACTTGTACAACTTCAGAAGAGTCTTGTAATTTCTCATTCCCGATCGTTATCAAAATCAGCTCAGGTCCGGATTTCCCGATATTCACTGTCTGTATTATCGGAACAACCTGATGAATTCTTTTCTTTTCGTGTATTCGTCGAAAAATCACCGAAATCCTTAAGTTTCTATTTGAACGATAACCTCCAACTACGATGTGATAGCCTATCTTCGCTACAAGGTAGAAACGCTGAAAATTAGCATAATGCGAGTGGTCGACTCGAAACGATGGTTTCTATGGGATCGAAATGAAGAATCGAGTCGAGAAAGCAAACCGCTGTTGCTCTATCTTCCCATAAAAGGCGTGGAGTGCTCATAGTACTTCTTACGGGCTGGGATTCATCAGACATCGACGCTTCTATCAAAGAAAGAAAAACTAAGGTATCTAGTACCTTGAATCAAATACAGGACTACTCTTCTAATTTCGGTTTTTCATCTTCCACGAATGAAAATGTATCCCAACACCGAAGCCTGAGACGAGCCCAGATTGAACTGTATTCTGATGACGAAATTCCAACTGAAAATGACCGAGGTACATCTGAGCATGCTTTCACCCCCCCCAAGTAATCTTGAGACCAGTCAAAGAACCGATTCGAACTGAGGAGTTGGAAATCATTCCTACTCAAACTCATGAAAACACAATTCGGAAGAAATTTCCAGACGCAAATAAGTTTCTAGCTCGACTATCGCGAACTTAACCTGCTGAACTTGCGGAAAGAGCTGTCAAATACACGCCTTGTGCTTGAAAGAAATCAAAAAGATGGTTTCATGGAGCCGATATCTCTCAATCTATCAAGGCGACAATTGAAGGAAAGAGGAAGGAATAATTGGAACGAATACCGCGAAAATTTTACTATTCTGAGGAAGCAATGCAAGCGAACACAAAGAAAGATGATGAAAAGAATTCCAAGTATCAAAGGTTTCTCGTTGACGTAGGAAGAGTACAGTGACATATAGCACATCTACGATATCAAATTAAAGCTGAAAGTAGAAATGAGTCAGGAAAATACATCCAGTTCCCTCTG
>JAAUYH010259298.1_pt1 | contig 10275 bp, 5 predicted proteins | sample 7278061 | NCBI WGS metagenome assembly JAAUYH01 (sample SAMN14350203, study PRJNA611818) | marine sediment metagenome | isolation source: surface marine sediment (0.6m) | place: French Polynesia: Moorea | collected 2018-08 | reverse complement strand
TTTTCGTGCCTGGATAGAGTCTGGCAAGGAAAGTAAAATTCTCGTGACCACACGGGAGAAACCTGATTTGAGAGAATTTGAGTGGCTGCATTTAAAAGGTTTGAAAAAAGATGAAGGGGCTTCCTTGCTGAGAGAATTAGGAATTCAGGGAGAGTTAGAAACTTTTGCTGAATTAGTAGATGGACATCCCCTGCTGTTGAAAATAGTAGCTGACTTAATTAAAGATGAGTATCCCCAAGACCCTAGTTTAGAACGTTTGAAAGATTTGGGGTTGGGAGATTTACGAGAGCTGTTAACAGATTCGAGAGTAGTTGGTCCACACCGCCGCGAAAATGTGGGCATGGTTTTGGTATTAGATGCTAGTTTTGAGCGTCTGGCAGACTGGCAAAAGATTTGGCTCCAGAATTTAAGTGTTTATCGCAGTACTTTTGATTGGGAAGCAGCAATGGCTGTTTTTCCTCAAACTTCTGATTCTGACCCCCTCCTAGTCGAAAGAAGAGAAATAGAGCAGGAATTGAGAAAACTGCTCAAGCGTTCTTTATTAGAGGAAAAACTCAACCCCAAGCGGCAATTTTCCTTTCAACCAGTGGTGTTGGAATATGTGCGATATAAGGCAGGCGACCAAACCGAAGCGCATCAGCAAGCCATCTATTACTATCTCTTGAATGCGAAAGCAAAACCCTGGCAGACTAAGGACGACCTGAATGAATACCTAGAAATTTTCCATCACCTGTGTCAACTGGAAGAGTATGCCGAAGCTGACGAGATTCTGAGCTATTGCAATGAATTTCTCAACCTTCGGGGTTACTATTCAACTATAGTGGAGCTGAATGAACAATTGGTTCAGAACTGGAAACCTAAAGATAATGAAGAGAAAGAGAAATTTGGCAGGGCATTAATGCGCCTAGGCGGTGCTTACAGAGCCCTGGGACAGTACCAGAGGGCAATTGATTATCACCAGAAGGCTTTAGAGATCTCTAGAGAGATAAATGATCGTCAGTGGAAAGGGAGTTGCTTGGGTAATTTGGGAGTTCCTTACCACTGCCTGGGGCAGTACCACAGGGCAATTGACTATTATCAGCAAGCTTTAGAAATCGCTAGAGAGATAGGCAACCGCTCTGGGGAAGGGATTTGCTTGGGCAATTTGGGACTTGCTTACTACTCTCTGGGGCAGTACCAGAGGGCAATTGATTATCACCAGCAAGCTTTAGAAATCGTTAGAGAGATAGGCGACCGTTCTGGGGAAGGGAAAGACTTGGGCAATTTGGGACTTGCTTACAAAGCCCTGGGGCAGTACCAGAGGGCAATTGATTATCACCAGCAGGCTTTAGAAATTGCTAGAGAAATAGATGATCGACAGTGGGAAGGGGGTTGCTTGGGCAATTTGGGACTTGCTTACAATTTCCTGGGGCATTACCAGACGGCCATTGGCTATTACCAGCAAGCTTTAGAGATCGCTAGAGAGATAGGCGACCGTTCTGGGGAAGGGAAAGACTTGGGCAATTTGGGACTTGCTTACAATTGCCTGGAGCAGTATCAGACCGCCATTGATTATGTGCAGCAGGCTTTAGAAATCGCTAGAGAGATAGGTGACCGTCAGTGGGAAGGGGGTTGCTTGGGCAATTTGGGCAGTGTTTACCACTCCCTGGGAGAGTTCCCCACTGCCATTGATTATCACCAGCAGGCTTTAGAGATAGCTAGAGAAATTGGCGATCGCCCTGGGGAAGCTAATGCGTGGTTTAATTTGGGAGATACCTTGTCAGAACTAAAACAAAAATCAGATGCAATTGATGCTTATCGCAATGCCCGTCAATTGTACGAAGCAATGGGACTTGATGCCAATGTCCAAGATTGCGACGCAGCGATTGAGCGTCTTTCTCAACAGTAGGTACCTGTACTAAGCGAGCATCCAACCAAAAGAGGTAATACAGTTTCTAAAAAGTAATAAGAGAGCTAGTTTAAAGTCAAAAGTCAAAAGCCCTAAAGGATACCGCTCCGCATATCAAAAGTCAAAAGTTATAAATAATAATGCTTTCAGTAAATAATTTTACTAATAAATAAGTGACTCATCTATCTAGCTATTTTCGAGAATTAGTATAAGAAGGCGGTTATACCAATTTAAAATAAGAATACAACAATTGATTCTGTAGGGGCGATTGGCCAAGACAAATCTTTTGAGCTTGGCGGTTGAAACCACAGCTATACAAACAGAATCCGCCTACGCGGATTCCTAAAGTCCTTGATATATCAAGTCTGCGGAGGCAGACTTTGTCTATTAAGGCGCGAATTCTATTCGCCAGCCTTAACTAACTTAAAAGATAAGTTTTTTCTTAATTGGGTTAATTCATCTCGATGACCAATCAGAGTAATTAATTTATAGCTATCTTGTCCATTAAATTCGGTTTCGATTCTCAACAAAACTTTTTCTAATCTGGCAGCATTTTTCCAATAAAATATTCCTGAAATAGGAGATAGCAATAATAACAACCAAAATAAATTACCGATCGCAGGATATAATTGCACCAGAACTAACGCCAGAGAAAATAAGCCCAAAATGGTTAAAAAAGTCAGGAAAATTGCCATAAACCAACTAGGTTGGACAAAGCCTTGGAAAGTAACCTGATTTTGATCTTTATCTACTGCGATCGCTTTGTAAGCTCGATTTTCAAAATAAGTTTGTAACTTAGGAAGCAAAATTTCTTCTGTTTCTGAAGTTTTTATTTCTAATTCTTCAGTGCGATCTTTTACCGAACCACGAATAAAAAAAGGCAATCCTATCATCGTGAGAACTGTAAGAATTAAAGTTGAATTGATAACTGGTAAATCCATAAATAAAAAGTCAAAAGTTAAAAGTCAGTAGAGACGTTGCATGGACGCGAAGCTAATCCTTTAGGGCAACGTCTCTACAAAAGCGCCGAGACCCCCCGCCGAACCTCTCTAAATCTCTCCTGAAAGGAGAGACTATATCGTTCCCCTTCCTGTAGGAAAGGGATAGGGGTAGGTGGCTTGACTCGCCAGCCTCAAAAAATCTGTGTCATGGGTGACAATCACTCGTCCATGCTCACAGGCAAACGCTAACTGAATCTCATCTGGTTGCCCAAGTAGCCCCATTTCGCGAGTTGTCGTTACATCAATCTCCTGACGGCGCAAAGCCAACGCCACATCTGGGTCAACATTTTCATCCAAATGAAAGCGAATACGCTCACTCACCGCGTAACTCCTTTAGCTTTGCCTGCAATCGGGAGGGATAATGGCTCTGTAACGAGTCAGCAAACGCTTCATCTGCTTGAATACTCTGCTCTATTTCATTACGATGATCGTAGTAGTATGCCATCGCTGCATAGACTGAGGCTAAAGGAAGATGATATTTCCCGGCAATCAGATCCAGAGATTGTCCCATCTGTAAATATAAGATGGCAATATCAGCAACCGTCATTCGAGTGCCAGCAATTCGAGGTTTTCCACCTCTGACTCCCGGCGTAATTTCAATATGCTGATTCAGAGTGACTTCCATAATAATATGATTTGAGTAAACGTCTGATAAGTCTATTTTCCTCGATCTAGTCTGAATATGATCACCTTTTTGGAATTAGACGAAGTACGATCGCGTGTTGAGATGAGAGAAAGTGCGATCGCACTTCTCGAAGAAACTGAAAAACAACTTTGTAGATAATAAGTATAATAGAGCGACAATAGAAAATAAACTTCAATAAATATTAATTAGTGTCGTTTAGTTAATGGTATTTCTAAGAGTCAAATTTCTTAATTCTATGGAAAATTATTAAGAAAAATAAGATTCTTAGGACTTTGAAATTTTTGAGAATGTGATCGCTAAAATCTATACATAATTATTTCAAATATAAATCATATGTATTCAAGAAGAATTTCTCAAGCTAACGAGAGTTAAGTAATAGTTAAGTAATGGTTAACTATTGTTACTAATTACACTCATAATAATTATCCTGAAACAAAATTATCTATTATTTAGGTAGAGAGTATTTTAAGTCTGTATTTTCTATAAATAAATGTGACTTAATATATTTCATCTTGGCGTCATTTCTTGAGGAAATCGTCATGAGTGATGAACAACAAAAAATGTTCGGGCTTTATCTTCAGGAGTACACCAAGCTCAAGGATGAGCAGGCACGGCGGATTGGTTTTCGTGACAATTTGCTATATGTGACACTGGCTTTATTCGGAACTATTTTATCTTTTGCCTTGGGCGAAAAGGCAAATCCCTATGCTCTCCTAGTTCTTCCCTGGGTGAGTCTAGTGCTGGGTTGGACTTATGTGGTGAATGACCAGAAGATTTCGGCGATTGGTCGATACATTCGCTACACGTTGGTTGAAAAAGTCAGTGATCTAAGGGGTAAAGCAGATGAAGGTGTTGAAGTTGAATCGATTTTTGGTTGGGAAATAGCTCACAGGATTGATAAACATCGCAGACGGCGCAAGATCGAGCAATTGATTGTTGACGAGATTGCATTTGTGGTGTCGGGGATTGTGGCTTTGGTAGCCTTTTGGAATCTGGAGTCGCAGATACATTGGCCGGCTCAAATTCTGGGCTGGATAGAGCTTGTGCTCTTGATAATTTTGGGAGTGGAGATCTTTATTTACGCTGATCTAGCAAAGGTGCGATAGGTAGCTGTTGGATTTTCGGACTAATGATTTGAAAGATAATTCAGACGCTACATCTAGATAAGGTTTTCATAATGTTGAAATCAAACTACGGGATATTTCTGTCAAGGAGAAAATAAAATGGCGAGTGAATTGAGCGTTGTAATCAAAGTTAGTAGCAAAAACAAGAATTTTGACTGGGATAATTTGCGAAATTCCTGGAAAACTACTTTTAGAGGTGAAATTTCAGAGCCGATAGTATCTAGAGGTAGATGGACGTTCACTTGGACTGGAGCAGATCGTAAGCTTGTTTTAGAACATGTGGAAAAGAGTCTACTTGATCGAGAAATTACTTCACATGGAGGCTCCAAACTAATCAAGATCATGGAAGATCAAGAATGTCTATATGAGGCTATGCCAGATGTTGACTTATCTCAAAAAACACTTTTTAGAGATGTGGGAGCTGATGAGTTAAAAGCAAAAGCACCATATGTCGATCTTCTACTTATGACCGTAACGGATATAGAGCGAAAGGCAGTTTTGTCTGAGATGAATCCCTGGCCTGGTCAGGAAGCAATTCTTATAGGTTCTATCAGCCGCAATACTTATCGATTTGGTCAATTTGGAAGATATCGGGCTGCTCAAGTTGAATCGACAATGGGTAGTGACGGACGGGCTGGTGCAAGAGCAACTCTTCAAGATGCAATTACTGAACTTAAGCCCAAAGCCATCCTTCTAATTGGTATTGCTTTTGGGCTTAATCGAAGAAAGCAAAAGCAACACTTAGGCGATGTAATCATTGCAGAATCAGTCTTTAACTATGCACTGCAAAGAGTAGGAGAACCACAGTTAATTTTCAGAGGTGAGGAAACAAAATGTGGTTTAATCCTTTCAGAACGTTTCAGGTCTCGGCGCTATGATTGGAAATTACACTGCAACAGAAGAATCGTAAAAGTACATCAAGGACTTCTACTATCAGGACCTAAGCTTATAGCCAATCAAAAGTTTCGTGATCAGCTAACTAAAAAATTTCAAAATAGGGAACCACTAGGTGGAGAGATGGAAGGTGCTGGTGCTTATGAAGCAGCAGAAAGGGAGCATGTTGAAGTAATTCTCATCAAAGGAATTTGTGACTGGGCAGATGGGCATAAAAATGATCGCGCCCAGCCATTTGCTGCCTATGCAGCAGTTTCATTAGCCAAACATGTGTTGACTAAGCCTCATGTACTTGCAGCACTGAGGGCAAAGGATGTACTATATCCTCCTCCAGAACCAGATCCTCCTCTAGACCCCCCAGATACCCGTTACAGGTTAATTATTAATGCATTGAAAACTGGTAGCCTGGTTCCCTTTTTAGGCTCAGGTGTCAATCCAGATTTTTATATAGCTCTGGCATCTCAGTTTGCTAAAGTTGTTGAGCAAGAGTTATTCCCTGATGATCAGTTACCAAATGAGATTGAGAAAGATACTACGAATAACCAGGAGGGATTTATTGAGAGCCTCAAGAGGCAGAAATTAATAAAGAAAATCATTGGTATCCCTTGCTCAGTATGTCCCTACTGGCTCATGGATCGCCCAGAAGAATGCCCAGTAAGAGAAAATATTGAGACAGCAGCATACTGTTCGCTTCGCACTGAGCAAGAGTTAGCAGTCTCCAAGATTGATCTGCGATCTTTCTCTGGTTACCACATTCGGAAAAATAGTGTAGCAAGTCTGTACAGCAAACTGTACGATATTCTGCCAAAGATTGAATGCAAGAAATCACAAGCCTTGCATCAGTTTCTGGCAACTCTGCCCCATCTCATGCTTATCAAAGGTAGACCCAAAAGTAGTCCAGGTTTGCCCTACCAACTAATCGTAACCACCAATTACGACGACATGTTAGAGCAAGCATTCATAAAAGTTCAACAACCATTTGATGTAGTATTTTATGTGGCAGATGGAGAGGACAGAGGGAAGTTCAAACATAAGCCTTATGTAGGAGATGTGCGGACAATTGATAAGCTGGACTATAAGCTACCCCTCTGTTCTCCTTGGGGTGATGCAGTTCAACCTCGTCCAATCATTCTGAAACTATTTGGTACTTGCGATAAAAAGCAAAAAACCAAGTTCGTAGCCATTGATGAACAACTTACTTTGATGCTCGATAATCTGGCTCGAAATCTTCCCACTAGTCTGATGAGTATCCTTCACCAGAACAGTATTTTATTCATGGGCTATAGTCCCAGAGACACAGATTTAGATCGCATCGTGCATTGTTTGTGGTCATCGCCGAATAATATGCGGAATAAGTCATGTTTGCTCCATCAAGCCCAGCCAGGTTATTTAGAAAAGGAAATTTGGAAAAGTCGCAATGTTAAGCTTATAGAAATACCAACCTCTTTGGATGACTTTGTGACTGAATTGAAAGAAGTAATTGACGCACAAATTCCGATACTTGAGGAGGGAATAAAATGACACAGAGCATTAATGTTGCACGAAATTCTGACCATAATATAGATACGTTGGAAGACATCAAAGAGACAAGTTCAATCTTTGAACGCTCCCAAGTGGTTGAAATGAATGAACTTGATGATGCTCCGTATAAGGGCTTAAATCCCTACGATGAAGATGATCATAGTATCTTTTTTGGTAGGAAAAACGATATTCAGAAAGTGGTTAATAGCTTGTTGGCATGGTCTCTAACTATTTTGTACGGCAAGAGTGGTGTGGGAAAAAGTTCGCTTTTGCGGGCGGGTGTCACCCATATCTTAAATGAGAAAGCTAGGGAGAATATTGCTGATTTTGGTGTGCCAAAACTGGCAGTAGTCGTTTTCCCGTTGGGAGAGTATGACCTAAATCTGATACCCCTCGACAGTGCCGATAACCTCCCTCAAGAAGGAAAGAGCTTAGTGATTGTAGCGAAAATTGATAATTTCTATCACGTTCGTATTTTCGATAGGAACGAGGAAAAGATCATTGACAAGGGGAAGAATGAATTTTTACCCGATCAAAAGCTGGTTCAGCAGTTAGAGCAAGCGTTTAGCACTCAATCAATTAATCGCCAAACAAAAAATGAACTTATACGAAAGATTACAGCAAGTTTAGATTATACCCTGGAGGAAAGCTTTGACTGGCAGGATAATCCTTTGACGGGTTTGATGCAGCAAATTGAAGCAACGATTTCTCGTAGTGGCTGGAATATTGAATCTCCTGAGCCAGGATTATCTTTTTTTGACACGTTGAAAACTTGGACAGAGGCTCTGGGAGGAGAAGAGAAAAATGGGCAGTTGTTCATTATTCTCGATCAGTTTGAAGAATATTTTCTATATCATTCGCTAGAAGATAGACAGAAAAAACAGGAAAAGTTTGCCGTTGAGTTTGCTCGCGCTGTAAATTCAGATCTGCCAGTTAACTTTCTGATCTCGATCCGAGATGATTCATTTGCTCAATCAGATCGCTTTAGGAGAGATATCCCAGATTTGTTCGAGCATACTTTAGAGATTAAACACCTCGATAGGAAATCTGCATATCAGGCAATCGCGGAACCAATCAAGACATATAATAAGCAGGTTCAGTCAAATAAATCAGTTGAGATTAAACCAGAGTTAATTAAATCTGTCTTGGAAGGGGTTAGTCAATTGGTAACTACTAAAAATGGGCGTGCTGGTACTAAAGATCCCAACATAGAAATTGAAGCTCCCTACTTACAACTGGTGATGACCCGCCTTTGGGAGGAGATGGATCCAACTTCTCGTTGCTTAGATTTAGAGTTATTAATGAATTTTGCAGATCGGAGATTTAGAGCTAATCAGAATAAAAAGATTAAGAGTGCCGTTAAGAGAATTTCTCGGGAACACTTAGACACTGCATTAGAGCAACTTTCCGACCATAAAAAAGATATCCTATCCAATATCTTTCAATACCTAGTCACCCCATCGGAAACTAAGTATGCTTATTCGCTTTACGATCTCGCTAAGATTTATGTGGACGAGTACGGAGGAGAGTTGGAAGGCACAAAATCTGAACTTACCATCTTACTAGAGAATCTGGCTAGTGGAGAACAACGTATTGTTCGTCCTGTTGCTCCCCTAGCGAATAAACAAGCAGAGGGGAAACGGTTTGAAATTTTTCATGATGTTCTCGCCCAGCCAATTCTAGACTGGCGCAGACGCTATTTGGCTAGGAAGCAGCGCGAACAAGAGCGTGAACAAGAAAAACAGCTACGTATACGTTCTATCAAGCAAGGTCTTGCAGCACAATCATTACGACAACAGCGACGTAGGCAAGATGAACCAGCAGCTTTACTAGCCTGTCAAGCTTATCATTTTAATCAGCAAGATCAACTTCATGTTTTAAATCAGGTAGATGATGCGCTGCGACAAGCTCTGAGTGCGCCTTATTTCAGCAATATATTGAAACATCATGAGTTTGCATTTTCTTCGATCGCCTTTAGCCCGGATGGTAAGAAATTAGCTGCGGGTAGTTGGGATGGCAACATTTATCTCTGGAATCAAGAAAAGCACTATTCTGAATGCAAGCCACTCGCTGTTCATGAGAAAGGAATCAACAAGGAAGGAACCAACGAGATAGGAATCAATGCGATCGCCTTTAGTCCAGATGGAGAGTGGTTGGTTTCTGGAAGTCGCGATCAAACCGTCAGGTTATGGGATTTGCGTCAGAAAAAGCTTGACTCTAAAAAAATCGGCAATCATCAGAACGACGTGACATCTGTTGCTTTTAGTCCGGATGGGAGTCTTCTGGCATCTGGCAGTAAAGATGGAACCGTTAAGTTATGGAAGAATTGGCAGCATTCTGAGCAACGCCCCATTATTTTAAAGAGTTATGATTCAAAAGGACAGATGGTAGCAGTTCGTTCCCTCACTTTTAGTCCCAATAATTCTACCCTAGCAGTCGGCTGTGAAAACGCAGCTATTTGGCTTTGGAATGTGCAAGAACCAGCTCAAACACCAAATAAGGAACCCATTGTTCGTCGTAAGCATGATAATAAGATTCGTTCTGTTGCCTTTAGTCCTGATGGCAAGATACTAGTCTCTGCCAGTGATGACTACACTATTCTACTTTGGGATATGAACCAACCTCAGGAACAGCCTGATATTCTTCAAGACCCCAAACAAACAACAAAAGCGAAAGTCCGAAGCGTTGCCTTCAGCTTTGATGGCAAAATGTTAGCCTCTGCAAGTAATGACCAAACGATTCGGCTTTGGAAGACCGATAAACTTGAAGAAGCACCCCAGATTCTGAGAGGACACACATTTAACATCACCTCGGTAGCATTCAGTCCAGACAATCAGTACCTGGCTTCATGTGGTTGGGATAATACAGTGCGGCTTTGGGACTTGAATCCCCCTATTGCCAAGCCCAAGATTCTGCCAAGACATAGAAAAACGGTGCGAGCGATCGCTATCAGCCCCGAATATCATCACGATCATCTGCTGGCTTCGGGGAGTGAAGATGGGACAGTGCGGGTGTGGAATCTCAACCAACCTGATGCTGAACCAAAAACCTTTAAAGGTTGCGGCAAAGTTTTCGGAGTGGCGTTGTTTATCAGCAGCGATCGCCAAGTTCAATTATTAGCAGCAGGCAGTGACGACAACATAGTGCGTCTGTGGGATTTACAACAGCCTTCTGATAAACAACCCAAGCAATTAAAAGGAC
>JAAUYH010106099.1_pt1 | contig 10275 bp, 7 predicted proteins | sample 7278061 | NCBI WGS metagenome assembly JAAUYH01 (sample SAMN14350203, study PRJNA611818) | marine sediment metagenome | isolation source: surface marine sediment (0.6m) | place: French Polynesia: Moorea | collected 2018-08 | reverse complement strand
TATTCTTCTACAATTTCCTCTGTTGTCATGTCATTAGCAATTAAACTAAGAACAAGAGACACTGTTATTCGCATTCCCCGAATACAAGCTCTGCCACCCATAATCTGTGGATCAAAAGTAATTCTTTCAAAATAGGTCTGAGTCATAGCATTAACTTGGTAGTAAAAATTTTTGTTACTAAATGTTTAATAGTCAATGGTTAATGTTTAATGTTCAATGTATAAAGTTTTAATCAGAAAAAATATCTAATTGTTCGATAAACTCTCCTGGCTTTTTCTTGCCATTACTATTAACTTCAGGATTAATTTGTTGAATACCTTTGCGTAATCCTAAAGCAATCTTACTATGCTTTTCAATATGCCCCATAACTTGTTTAGCTCTGGTAATTACAGAAGTTGGTAAACCTGCTAATCTTCCTGCTTCTATCCCATAGGATTTACTCGCACCACCAGGACACACTTGATGTAAAAATATTATTTTATCCAACATTTCTTTAACTGTAACTTGATAATTAGCCACATTAGTTAGAATTGAAGCTAATTCATTTAATTCATGATAATGGGTTGCAAAAATAGTGCGAGCTTGAATTTCTGTTGCTAAATATTCCGCCACCGACCAGGCGATCGCGAGTCCGTCGAAAGTCGCTGTTCCTCTACCAATTTCATCTAATAAAATAAGGGATTTAGTAGTAGCATGATTGAGGATATTTGCCGTTTCATTCATTTCTACCATAAAAGTAGACTGTCCTGTGGCCAGATCGTCTACGGCACCAACTCTCGTAAAAATGCGATCGCTGATAGCTAATTGGGCTTCTGTAGCGGGAACAAAACTGCCAATTTGTGCCATCAATTGGATTAAACCTACCTGTCTTAGGTAACAACTTTTACCACTAGCATTAGGCCCTGTCAAAATTATTAAATCGGGACTACTGGCTGATTTATTACCATTGTTATTAGCAATATTAGAATTAGCATTACCCATATTTGTGGAATTAGGAACAAAGAAACCATCACCCAAAGATTGTTCAACTACAGGATGTCTTCCTTCTAAAATAAAAATTTCCCTTCCCTCGACCATTTGAGGACGACAATAGTTTTGATAGACTGCTATTTCTGCCAATCCAGCTAATACATCGATCGCGGCAATTGCTTTAGCTATCCTACGAATCGCCGAGGCTTCTTCTCCAACTTTATTACGGATTCCAGTAAAGATTTCATACTCTAAATTATGCAGATCGTCTTTTGCTGTTAATATCCTGGTTTCTCTTTCTTTTAATTCCGAAGTAATATATCTTTCTTCGTTAGTTAAAGTCTGTTTGCGTAGATAATTATCGGGAGCTTGACTTGCTTTGGAACGCGGCATACTAATATAGTAACCAAAGGTTTTGTTGTACCCAACTTTGAGATTAGCAACTCCGGTGCGTTCTCTCTCAGTTACTTCCAGATTAGTCAGCCATTCCTTATCTTCTTCCAATCTGGATCTCATTTGATCCAGTTGTGCATTAACACCTTCGCGGATCAATCCCCCTTCCTTGAGATGTTGCGGTGGCGACTCAACTAAATTATCGATGACATATTTGCCCAACTCTTCTAATTTGGGAGGCACTTTCTGTAAAGCCTTCAAGTAAGGAGAAGTACCATAGGAAGCAATAGTTGCCAGATCTCTTAATTTAACCAAAGATTCTCCTAAAGCTAGTAAATCCCGTGCATTGGCAGTTCCCGAACTTACTCTTCCCGATAAACGTTCGATATCGTAAATTTTCTTGAGTATCGCCCGTAAATCCTGCCGCAAAGAAGTATTGTTCACCAACTCGGCAATTGTATCTTGTCTGGCATTAATGCCCTTAATATCGATCAAAGGTTGCAGTAACCAACGGCGTAAGGCTCGACCGCCCATAGCAGTACCAGTACGATCCAAAGCCCATAACAGAGAACCATGAAATGTACCGTCTCTCACAGTTTGGGTAATTTCCAAATTACGCCGACTCTGATGATCTAAGATTAAATAATCTGCCAAACTGTAACTTTTTAGAGGCTGGAGAGAAACTTGATAAGCCTTCTGCGTATCCTCGACATATTCTAATAAACCCCCTGCGGCTCTCACTCCCAAAGGCAGATGGGCACAACCCATTCCTTCTAAGGAAGCAACCCCAAAACAATCCTTTAATCTTTGACTAGCTTCTATGAGAGTAAAAGGCTTTTGAGGACGCAAAGAATAACAAAAACTCTCAGGTAAACAGTCAGCAAGATATTCTGATTGTTCTCCTGGACGTAACAAACCATTAATGTCAGGAGCGTTAGTGGGAATTAACACCTCCGAGGGTTGCAAGCGCAATAACTCTAAAGACAGATTATTTAAATCTTGAGATTGGGTAGTCGAAAATTCTCCAGTAGAAATATCGGCATAAGCCAAACCCCAATGTTCTCCTGCAATTACCACCGCAGCTAAGAAATTATTCCGACGGGCAGTTAACATCCCATCATCGGTGAGAGTCCCAGGAGTCAATAACTTCTGGATCTCCCGTTTCACCATCTTCCGTCCTTCAGCGGCTGCGGTGGCGGCATCTTCTACTTGATCGCAAATTGCTACGGCATAACCCTTTTCTACCAATAAAGTACTGTAGCGTTCTAAGGCATGATGGGGCACTCCCGTCATAGCAACTCGACCAATTCCCGCTTCCTTACTTGTCTGAACTAATTCCAATTCCCGAGAAATGGTTACTGCGTCCTGGAAAAAGCATTCAAAAAAATCACCCACCCGATAGAGCAATAAAGCATGAGGATATTTTTCTTTCACTTCTACGTAATGCTGATACATAGGTGAAAGATCAGCCTTATCAATTTTGGTATAGTCGGTACAAATATTTTTCGGGGATTTCTTATTGTTGTCTGCCTTTGCTCTCGGTGCCATAACAGTGTATTTTAAAATGCCAATAATTATTTATGGTACAGGCTTTGCAGAATAGAAATCTTAATTTATTGTCAAATTCCTAAAAGTTGCCAAAGTAATTTTTTATATTGATCATGAGAGCCACTTCAAGACCAAATAATTTTTGTTGTTGCTATCTAAGTTCTCTTTTTAACTAAAATAAGATCGCAAACCAAATATATGGGTTTAAACAAAAATCACTTTCATCTATCTATCTAATTTAAATTTTCCTTTTTTCCAAACTTTGCTCCATAATTTTCAAAGCGATTCTTAAATTCGCTTGTGTCCATAACAGAGGTGTAACATCTCCAATGATATATTTACCATGCTGTAGATAATAAAGTTCTGGACATTTAAACTCGCCAAACTGGCAATCTTGTCCTGTCAATTGTCCTAAAGAACGATTCAGATAGTGGGTTTGCTGTTCAAGATAGTCTTGTTGACCAGTATATTGAAACTTGAGTCCAAAAATAGTTGAAACAATAGGATCAAAAATGCACCATTGAGCCTCTTCTGCAATTTTTAATTCTCTGTTCTTTTCTTTAAACCATTGTTCTCGTTCACTGGAGATAGTCGTGCGAATTTCTTCTGGAATGTCTTTGTAATCCCGACACCAAAATGAATCTCCTTGATACCGACTGATGCCATAATCCCCTTGTAGATTTTCGATGACGTCATGGAGGATTTGGTTTGTCATCTCATCTTCAATGTCAATGACTTGTAGAGGATAGATTAAAAAAAGTAAGGCAGCATCATATCTTCTTTGTTGGGGAACTGATTGAATACATTCCGAGGGAAGAATGTGGTTCAATGATGTTTTTCCTCGATCAATTAGCTCATCTAGAAACTCTGCCGTAACGGACTGATCTTGATATATGCAGCCAGAAGCGAGGTGAGCATCTGTTAGTAACTGTTTGAGTTCTTGAAGTCCAGCTACTACAACTCCAATACTGGAAGCTTCGATTTTTCTGTCTTCTTCCCAATGTCCACTATCTTCGTCTTGCCAATAACTTATAGACTGAAAGTAGCAGGGAAAAAGCGCTAAAGTTTCCATATCCTCTGACTTAGGTTTAATATGTCCTTTGATAGCTAATTTGCAGTAAAACCAGAGAAAATATCCTAGAGCATCATTCTGCGCATGATTCCACTCTTGGTCGATTTCTTCAAGATTATTCCCATTGAAACGAATATGAGGTCGTTTCATTATTTCTTCGGGATTAACTTCACCTTCAATAATATTTTTAAAGCGTTGTTGGTATTGCTTGAAATAAGCCATTAAGGTTTTGATATTCTTCGTGGCTACCTCAATTTGATTTACCAAGTAGTGAGAATAAGCAACATAAATGTTATCTCTTACCCAGACGCTAGAATATCCTGTATACTCAGTTTCCTCTGTTAATGTTGCAGCAGAGAATAAGCCATTATCTAGCTGAGGAAATTTGAAGGTTTCTTGATTTTGCAAGAATTTAGAGATATTTTGAATATCTTCCAAAGTATAACTAAATTGAAGCAATTCAAGAAGTTTTTCATTGTGTATTATCAACATGCTCTTTTGCTTGCGAGTTCTCGGGATATTCTAGATGCTATGTATACTAATATCAAAGCAATTATTAAGAGAATAACTTCCAGTATTTATTACGTTCCAAGCTTTAATGCTAAGTTAATCAATAGCATCAGCAACTATGTAGTTCTATTCTGTCAACCTCAAGCAATGAAGCTATCGTGTCGGATAATCTCGTCAACCAACAAAAACAAAACGCAGCTATCTATTTAGGTTGTGCTGTCTGGTCTTATAAAGGTTGGCTAGGTAATTTTTATCCTGCCAAAACTAAGCCAAGTGAATTTCTGCGGCTCTATAGCGAGAAATTTGCCACCGTAGAAGGAAACACTACATTTTATGCTGTTCCACAACCAAAAACAGTAGCTAAATGGGTTACACAGACACCAGATAAGTTTAAATTTTGCCCTAAATTCCCGAAAGAAGTTACACACCAGGGTTTACTACAGCAAAATATTGTTCCTGCTTTAAAGTTCTTGGAAATAATGCAAGGATTGGGAGAACGAGCTGGTATGGTTTTTGCTCAGCTACCTCCGAGTTATAGTCCCCATTATTGTGATGATCTACAGCAATTCCTAATTGCTTGTCAAGAAAAGAATCTATCTTTAGCTGTAGAAGTTCGTCACCCAGCATGGTTTAAAGCAGTTTCCGCCAACCGATTGAACCAGATGTTGAGAGAATTAAATATTACCAGAGTACTTCTTGATACTCGTCCGATTTATAATTCTCCTGATGATCCGCAAGTTCATTCTTCTCGCCGTAAACCCAATGTCCCTTTGCAACCCATTGTCACAAGCGATCGCGCTTTGGTAAGATTCATTAGTCACCCTGAAAGAAAATATAACGAACTCTATTTACAAGAATGGGTAAAACAAATTGAAAACTGGGTAAACCAAGGCACCACAGTATATTTCTTTGTTCATTGTCCTTTAGAAGAGCGATCACCAGAAACTGCTGATTATTTAGAGGATTTACTTCAACAACGAGGGCTCTCTACCGTTAAAACCAGCAGCAATTATCAGACAGCAACTCCTACTCAACTGAGTTTGTTTTAATTTATTTAAGAACAAGAATAATCATTTAAAAAGCGATCTCGACTAAATGCGATCTCGAAGAGATCCGCTGCCCCTTCGGGTAGAGCTACGCAAGCGCGGCGCGCGCAGTGCCAGCCTTTGGCTGATCGCTTTTGCTCTTAATTCAATTTTACTATCTATAACTAGTTAATGGAAAAGGGAAGAATGTGAAAGATTATAGAGTTGATTACACCAAGAGCGAAAGAACCAATCAAAGCACTCCAAAAGCCCCAACGGAGTCTAAATCCAGTAACCAAAAAAGCTGCTAAGCCAAAAATAATCGCATTAATTATTAAAGTAAAGAAGCCGAAAGTAATGAAGGTAAGAGGCGCTGAAATAAAAGCTAAAATTGGTCGTAATATAGCATTGAGAATACCGAAGACAACTGCTGAAACTAAAGCTTTGTTAAAAGAATTAATCTCTACCCCTGTCGGAAGTTTAGAAATAATCAATAAACTTACAGCAGTAACTAATAAAGTAACGAGAAAGCCAATCATATCTAAATAGTCTCCAAAATGAGATTACACAATTTAGTACCACTTATATATTACAGCCAATAAATATGCTTTTCCCATTTAATCAATAGATTCTTTTCTTTACTTTAGAAAAGTAAACATTAAGAAAAAAAATTCTATTAAATTAGAATTTTTTTTCATTCTTTCTCTACTCCCTCTGCTTTTACTATTTTTAACTTAATTGCGCCAATTTATTTATCCCCCAACTCGAAATTCAATCACATCCCCTTCCTGGACAACATAATCTTTACCTTCAAAACGAATTAAACCTTTCTCTTTAGCTGTAACCTTTGAGCCAGATTCCACAAAATCTTGATAACTAATAGTTTCAGCTTTGATAAACTTCTTCTCAAAATCGGTATGAATTACTCCTGCTGCTTGAGGTGCTTTCATCCCTGCGGTAATTGTCCAAGCTCGACTTTCGGTTTCTCCGGTGGTGAGGTAGGTGCGCAAACCTAATAGTTCGTAAGTAGCTCGAATCAAAGATTTTAATCCCCCTTCGGTAACGCCTAAAGCTTCAAGAAAATCTTGTTTTTCTTCTGCTGACAATTCGACTAATTCTGACTCTACTTGCGCTGATACTAATACTACTAAAGCCGACTCATCAACAGCAAATTTTCTTACTTCTTCTACCCATTCATTACCTGAGGCTAAATCATCTTCGGAAACATTAGTAGCATAAATTATGGGTTTTCTGGTTAATAATCCTAGGGGTTTAATAATTGCTACTTCGTCTTCATTTAACTCAACTTGTCTGGCAGATTTACCATTATTTAACGCCACACTGAGTTTTTCTAAAACCTCTAATTCGGCTTGAGCTGCTTTTTCTTTTTTCGCTTGTTTACGTACTCGTTGAATACGCTTTTCAATTTGGCTTAAATCTGCCAAGGATAATTCTAAATTAATAACTTCGATATCCCTTACAGGATCGACTGAACCTGATACATGAATAATATCGTCATTGTCAAAACAACGTACTACATGAACGATCGCGTCTACCTCCCGAATATTAGCCAGAAATTTATTACCCAAGCCTTCCCCTTGACTGGCGCCTTTGACTAAACCTGCAATATCAACAAATTCGATCCGAGTGGGCACAATTCTTTGCGAATTCGAGATTTTTGCTAGTACTTCTAGTCTCTCATCAGGGACAGAAACTACTCCCACATTGGGTTCAATCGTACAGAAGGGAAAGTTCGCCGCATCAGCTTGGGCATTAGCTACCAGGGCATTAAAGAGGGTAGATTTACCAACATTAGGTAGTCCAACAATTCCAGCTCTTAACATATTAGTTTGCTTACAGGAGTTTCTTTAGCTTTTTGATCAATTTGCTAATTGTACTTGATTCCGATTAGACATCTCAAACATATAACCTCTACCCCAGATGGTTTTAATTAGTTTCCCATCTTGATCGCCAATTTTCTTGCGAATTCTACCAATATGAATATCAACTTTACGATCTTCTCCTGTGTAGTTATCACGATTCCAAATAGCACTAATTAATTCTCCTCGATCCCAAACCCGATTAGGATTACTAGCTAGGAAATGTAGGAGATCAAATTCTAAAGCAGTTAGAGCAATTACTACTCCATCAGAAATCACTTCTCTACGACAAAAATCAATTATTAGTTCATTAAGAACTAAAGGTTTATCATTATAATATACTGAAGAATGGCTAGATGTTCTTCTGAATAAGGCATTAATTTTTGCTTTTAAGATCTGTAAGTTAAAAGGTTTAGTAATATAGTCATCAGCACCTTTGTCAAAAGCTTGTAAGATATAATTAGTATCATCCATAGATGTTAGCATGACGACTAATGTCCGATTGTTTTTCATTTCTTGGCATAAATTCAACCCCGTATCATCTGGTAAATTAACATCTAGAATAACTAAGTCTGGTTTAAACCTGATTAATTTTTGTCTAGCAGTTTGACAATCAAAAGCAGATTCTGTGAGGTAATTATTATATTTAAAAAACCTACAGATCAAATTTTGTAATGCAGGATCATCATCAACTACAAGAATCTTTTTTTGACTTTTTTCTACAGTTTGGCATTCTTCATCTAATAAATACATTTTTATATACCTTTTATATTTTTCATATAATCAAAAGATATCAGAAAATATACTGATTAGACATCCGGAATATTTTGTTTTTACTGAATCTTTAAGTAATATTATTTGTATATAAAGTTAAGATAATAATAGTCTAAGTATTAAATTATAAAAAAAGTTCATTTAACTAAAATTTTGCCTAAATATCTAATAACTTTATCAAGTCTTTAAATAATACCTGTAGAGATTGCGTTAAGAGAAGGCAGGGTTCGATCTTCTTAGGATTCAGCAATTTTCTCGAGGTACAGAGATGGTTTGCTGAGATTTTTGCTTGGTACTTCCCTGGTTGAGTAGACCATATTTAGGCGCAAAGATCATAGATATCACAAATATCAGAGTGAGCAATACCACGATGCAGCCACCAGTAGGGACATCTAAATGGTAACTAATATAAGTTCCCAACAAACAAGATAAGACACTGGTGCCAACAGATATCGCCAGCATTCGGTCAAACCGATCTGTTAATAGATAAGCAGTAGCACCAGGAGTCACTAGCATCGCTACGACTAAAACAATCCCTGCGGTTTGTAATGCCGTTACAATAGTCAGAGCAAGTACTGACAGTAACGTGTAATACATAAAATGAACATTCAATCCGATCGCTTTAGCATGATTAGGATCGAAACAAAATAACAATAAGTCTTTGCGGCGCAACAGAACAATTCCCAGAGTAAGAATCCCTGCAATCAGAGTTTGAATAATATCTTCCTGGGAAATACCTAATACATTACCGAAAAGAATATGAAATAAATCAATATTACTCGGAATTTTAGTAGATAAAACTATGCCGAAGGCAAAAAAGCCTGTAAACACTACCCCAATTACCGCATCTTCTTTGAGACGAGTTTTCGCTTTCACATAGCCAATGGCAACTGTTGCCCCAAAACCAAAGATAAAAGCACCCAAAGCAAAGGGAATTCCCAATGCATAGGCGACTACTACTCCAGGCACAACCGCATGGGAAACCGCATCTCCCATCAGCGACCAACCTTTGAGAGTAATATAACAAGACAATACTGCACAGACTACTCCCACAAAAGCACTAACCCAAAGGGCTTTGAGCATAAAACCATATTGCAAGGGTTCAGCAAACCAAGTTAATATTTCATTCATAGGTAGTTGTGCAAAATTACTAGGCATGGAGAACAGGGAGCCTTAGGGTAGCAAGCAGGGGAAGTTAGCTTTGATCAATGTTTTATGTTAAATGATCACTGTTCACTGATAACTGATCACTGTAGGAAGTCCGCCAAAAGTCATAGCAAGATTTTCTTCGGTAAATACTTCTTCGGTGCTTCCAGTAGCTAAAATAGTTTGATTAAGTAAAATTACGCGATCGCAAAAAGTCGCAATTGAAGCTAAATCGTGAGTAGAAACTAAGATAGTATGTCCCGTATCCCGCAATTGCAACAGCAGATCGATAATACTTTTTTCTGTTTTTACATCTACTCCTGTAAAGGGTTCATCTAAAAGCATGATCTTGCCTTCTTGAGCTAAGGCTCTTGCCAGAAACGCTCTTTTCTTCTGCCCTCCAGACAATTCCCCAATCTGGCGATCGCTAAAATCAGTCATTCCCACCCTGGCTAAACTTTCTTTGACTAAACGACGATCTTGGGCTCTGGGAATTCGTAACATATTCATATAACCATAGCGTCCCATCATCACTACATCAGCCACGCTAACCGGGAAATTCCAATCTACTTCATCAGCTTGCGGGACATAAGCCATTAATTGCTTTTTCTGAGCTTTATGTATCGGTAAGCCATTAAACTCGCGCGTTCCCTCTCTTGGTACGCGTTCCTTAGACGAGTAAACCTCGTCAGGGTCGCACCGCTTGCGTCTTCCGCCGACGCGGGGTCGAGACCCTTCGGGTAGAGCTGCCCCTTCGGGTAGAGCTTCGCAAGCGCAAGCGTCCACATAAACTTTACCCTGACTAGGCGTCAAAAAACCCATAATTGATTTGAACAGAGTCGATTTCCCGCCACCATTAGGGCCAACCAAGCCCGTTATTTTCCCTGGTTGCACCTGACAACTAGCATCATAAAGAGCTAAACGAGCATTATTATAGGTAACGCTAATATTATCAACT
>JAAUYH010239997.1_pt1 | contig 10276 bp, 11 predicted proteins | sample 7278061 | NCBI WGS metagenome assembly JAAUYH01 (sample SAMN14350203, study PRJNA611818) | marine sediment metagenome | isolation source: surface marine sediment (0.6m) | place: French Polynesia: Moorea | collected 2018-08 | reverse complement strand
TATCTCTCTCGTAAATATGGGTGGTGTCTTTTAATTTGGAAAAATATAAAGAATCAGTCTATAGATTACTATGACCCCAAATCCACAAACCATGACCTAATTCATGACGTGCTGCTCCTAAAGTAGCTGTTTCTCCTAATTCGGGACTAATATTCACAGTTATTCTATGAGACAGGATATTACTAGTTGCATCTAGATAAAATTCGTATTGGGTTTGAGCCGTAATAGCACGAGGAATATTATATAGCCCTGTTTCGGGATCGAGTTGAACTTTTCGGGTTACAGACGATCGCGAAATTACAATATCTGCTATTTTAGAGTTGTCTATTTGCTGTAGAGGAAGATATACGTTCCATTCTGCGATCGCATTTTTAATTGCTTCATACCACTGTTGAAAACGCAAATTCTCAGCAGAGTTATCTGGTTGAGGAGGAATCTCTACATAAACGGTAATGGGAAACTTTGACCAAATCAAATATCCCACAGGAGTAGTTTTGATGTTAGCAAAATAGTCTTGGTCACTCTTGATTCCTTGCCATTTAGCGAGAGAGGATGGCAAAGGATGAGCTTTTAGCTGTGGTAAAGGGTTAGAAGCTGAAGGTGCTAGAGAATTAAAACCAGGGAAGCTAACAATAAGTAATTGTATGGTAAAAAATATTGCGATCGCTTTAACCCACCGATTATAAGCGATCACAGTAAAAAATGTTTTGATATGGAAGCTTATAAAAGATCCATTATGATTAGATCTCTTGTAACCCATAAAAACTGATTAACTGATCCATCCAGCACTTAAGGCTACTGTTAAAGCCATAAAAGTAATACTTAAAGCCCAGGTAATCCGATTTAGAGTTGTCTCTGCGCTTTTAGTACTAGTAAACAGTTGCGCTTGTCCTCCAATACCACCTATACCATCTCCTTTGGGGCTATGAAGTAAGACTAAAACTATTAATAGAAAGGCAGAACCTGCCCAAATAATTTGAAATAGCTGGTAAAGTTTCATTGAATAAAATAATAAGTAGAATCTAGAATTGGCTATTTGACATTCTAAGATACATTACTGCCCTTGTTCAAATTTTAAAAGTTTTCCTAGACTTATGCTACTATGGGTAGGATAAAAAGTAGCATAAACTAAGAAATGGCAAAAATATCTATTTATCTAGACGAACGTAGATTAGAACAAATAGATCGATTAATAGAAACTAGCCCCAATCTAACTAACCGCAGTCGAAGCGCGTTAATAAGTCACTTGATCGATCAGGAAATAACTCGACAAACCAAGTTACGTATGGTCGAAGCAGCAAAGCTAGTTGATGAACTTGATTTGGGTTGGACTAAAGAAGAAGAAGAATGCGTGATTATCGACAAGGAAGTTTGTGGCTAGTTAACTTCGAGCCATCTATCGGTACAGAAATCAAGAAAACTAGACCTGCCCTGATTATTTCAGCTTCCGATTTTAATCAAATTAGAAAAAAGATAACTTTGCTGCCTATAACTTCACAAATTATTGAAAATCCCAAAATAGCCCCTGTATTAGTGAGAGTTAATGCTACAGTAAACAATGGTTTAGATCGAGATAGTACCATTATTATTATTGAACCCAATACTTTTGATAAAAAAAGGTTGATTAGATGTTTAGGAGAAATCGATAAAGAAACTCTAGAAGAAGTCCAGCATAAATTACAAATCTATTTATCTTGATTATTGATTGGAATAAAATTGGGTAGGGATAATTTATAGATTATCCCCAGTTTTGACTGTCTGAAGATGGAGCATATTCCATTTCTACAGATTTTAAAGCAGATAAACGCCTACGTTTAACGAAAAATAGCTGGTTTTACCTTGAAATTACCATTACTATTGCGATTAGACCTGCGAGACTGACCTTTATTTAATTGTGCGCCTGTACCACCATCTTTAGGGTCGAGAAAAGGTCGCAAGTTAATACCATTATTATTAGAACTGCGTGTTTTCTTACCACCTAAGATATTGCCAATATCATTAAGAATATCGTTGCTATTCCCTTGTTCTCCGTAGGTATAGACACCTTGAGTTTGTAGTCCATCATCTGCAATTAAGAGATTTTCAAAAATGAGATCGCGGGTTAGTTGAGGGTCTTGACCAGGGGGGACAGTTAAAACTATGCGACAATCAGTAGGATCGATTTGGGTAGTTACACAGATAGTGTTATAACCGTTTTCTCGTCCTGTAGTCATTTCTAACAATCCATCTTCTCGATATGACTCAAGACGACGACTAATTTCGTTACAACGTCTTTGGGGAGACCAACCGCTTCCTAATTGACTAGGGACAGCCCAAGGATAAGAGGTATTAGGTTGACTTTCTGGATAGTACATTACGGTGTATTCCCCGTTGACTAATTCGCAACCAAATCTAGTATCAAGGTTGTTTCTGGTTGTGGATCTAGAGTCAGGATTTGTACCAGGATTAGTATCAACAATTACATCCCTAGGTCGAGAATTACTTTGGCTCACTGCTTGTAATATTTCGACGAAATCTTGATTTTTAAATGATGATAATTCCGTGGGAAAAGGTGCAGCATGAGAACTATTTCCACCTAACACAAGAGCGATCGCAAAAGGTAGAGTAGCTGTAGTTAAACTTGATTGTAGACGATTAAATTGCTCTAACATAAATTTATCTTTCTGGTAATTCAATAACGTTCTTGATATAAAAAACCCGTCGAGAGTCTGAATAATGATTTCAACAACTATGACGGGTAGAAAGAATAAATGTTTCTGAGTCTGAATTATTTAGATGCGTTTTTCTAGATACTGACCAATAGTAATCTCTTGTCCAGCGCGAGAAATAATCGTTTGTCTGGTGCGATAGTTTTGACCAATTAGTTTTACTTCTTCCTCAAAAATAGAGCTGTTATATTCGGTGCGTAAACATAAAGTATCAGGGTTATTAAAATAACAACTAGCGACAATAGGTTTAGATGTAGCGAAACCGCGATCGCGATATAAGTTATCCCCTAATATACCAAACACAGTAGAACCTGTAACAGCTTTCCTGTCTTGGTTAGTATAGTTACTTTCCCAGGTCACTAATGAGCCACACATTAAAACTTTTTCTGGCTCTAGTTGGTGTAATTGTGCTAATTCGATGAGTTCTGGTGCGCCTAGCTCTAAATATTTGATAGTTATTTGGCTTTCTACTTCTTGAGGCTTAGTTTCTTGATTCAGCATATAGTACCGTCTCTGAGAATTCCATTGACCTTGGGATCTCTTGAAATACTCTACCGCCAAACATTCTAAAGTCTTATTTGTCATTCCCACAGATGTCATCGAGACACAACCTCTTTTTTTGATAACTTTACTGCACAATCTGAGTATTCTGTAAATACTTATTGGGCTATTTTGTAATTTTTCTTAATATATCACGATTTATTAGTATTTTTCATCCTCATGCCATTTTTGTTTTAGAGGAAAAATTCCCTCAAAACAGTAATTATTTCTACTAAATCCCAATAAATAAACTTTTATCAGAAAAAAAGTAACTTTTTGTAACTAAATACATAAATTAGGTGCATAGCACCGAAGTTACATACGTAAGGATTCAGTGAAATTCATAAATTCAGGATTTTATCAGCTATGTCAGCTTCAATTGCCCGCGAAAATTTGCAATTATTCCGCACCAATGAGCAATTACCCTTATCTTCTGAATATTTATGGCTAATTATTGAAGGAGTAGTTAAAAGCTCAACTACTAATCAAAAGGGAGAGAATGTTACTTTAAGTTACTGGGGGAAAAATGATGTAGTAGGCAAGCCCTTATCTAGTGATAGCCTCTATATACTTGAGTGCGTCAAACCTGTAAAAGCTGAGAAAATTTATATCCAGGATTGGGAAAAGTTATCATCTGGCGTACTCCGTCACGGACAACAAATCAAAGAATTAACCTACATAATTCGTACAGGTAAAGTACCTCAAAGACTTTTATTACTTTTGGGTTGGTTAGCTAATAAATTTAGCGATAAATTAAACCCTAACAAATCGATTAATTTTAATATTACTCATCAAGAGTTATCAGAAATAATGGGGGTGAGCCGTATAACCGTTACCAAAATCCTCAATCAATTTGAAGAACAAGGGGTTATTTCTCGTCCTGGAAGAAGCAAAATTATTTTGCATGATTGTATTTAGTGTGAGCATTCAACGAATCAAAATTTGTTGGACGCTCATGTTAAAACAAACTCTTCTGAAGAAGGATTACGCCATAACTGTTCTAAATTGGTAGCGGGGATCGTTAGATATAAAACATCTTGGGGACCAAGAGTAACTTCTAATAATTTCCAACCACGAATTATTTTTTCATTCCTTTCCAGATACAAAGGTACAAAATCCCCTTCCATTGCAACCTCTTGCATATGGCGATCGCAAAAAGGATGTCTGGGAGTAATTAGAGTTGCTAAAGCCACCCATAATAGATCTTGAGTCATCCCATTACCCAGTATTCTGCCTCCTAGTGCAGCAGCAGCAAAAGGATAGGTTGATAACTCTAAAGGAGATAGAACATTATCAAATTGAAACACCTCTTGCATAGATTCAGTAAATTGAGGGTTATAGCTACGAACAATAGTTTTGATATAGGGAGCTACAGCCTTAGCACAAAGAGCAATTTCTAAGTTCACCATGTCATCACTGGTGACACTAATCAGACTAGTAGCTTTAGCACTATTCACAGCTTTTAGAGTCGTAGCTAAACTAGCATCTTCGATAATAACTGGTACCCCCAAAGAACGGGCACAGTGGATAAAGCGATTATTCGGATCAGATTCAATTGCGACGACTTCATGACCTTGACTTTGTAATTGTCGTACGATTTGAATGCCAATCCCACCTAGTCCGCAAACAATATGATGATTATTTTTCGGTAGTTTTGCTGCATCCCAGGCTTGCTTGAGACGACTACCCAAAACAAAATCGTTAATTAGAGCGTAGCAAATTCCGATCGCCCCTGCTCCCACAATCATCATGATGGCAGTAAATACTTTAATTGTATCTGGGGCTTGTTCTGCTACTTGTTCTTGTCCTCCTGCACCAGTAATCATTCCTACTGAAAAGTAAAGTGCATCCACAAAAGAAGTATTAAGATTAACGCTGACATATATCGTAGTGGCAATAAACACCATAATTAATAAACAGAGGGTTACTACGATTACTGGTCTAGTGTAGTGATGATAACGAGGAAGATTAGTAACAGCTTTAATTAATTTCTGCCACCAAAAGCGTTTTTTATTGCGAAATGTGGGTTTAGTCCCGACGATTAGGCGGTCTCCCAACTCTAAATTTTTTCCCGTAGTTACCGCCGAAACCAGATCAATTTCCCCCCTGATGGGTAGATAGTAAATCAACATTCGAGCAGGATTACTCCAGAGATCACACAATGGGTTCCCCAACCAGGGATGATCCCGATCAATTACTTCTTCATGAATAGGCCAAGTACGATTAAATAGTTGTAGTTGTCCTATGGCTTTATTTCCCAAAGCTGCAAAAGTAAATATAGGAGCAGCCAAAGCAGCCATACTCATGGTGAAATGCTCTGTTAGGGTGCGGTCTAATCTTTCTCCTAAAGTTTGATTTAGTAAGCGATTAATAATTCTAATTTGAGGATTAAGCACTTTGGCTTGAGTCAGAATCGCTAAATTGAAAGCATCATCATTAGTAGCTAAAACCAAGGTGTTGGCTTTTCTAATTCCTGCTTTGACGAGGATAGCAGGGGAACGCCCATCCCCAACAATAACTTTTTCTTGATTTTGCAACATAATTGGGCGATCACTGATTCCTACTACTTCCGCCCCTTGTTGTTGTAATAAGCTATATATCTTATATCCTATGCTACCTAGTCCACAAACAATAATCAGAGGTTTCATAACCTATCAGAATTCCCCTTGATGTATATATTAAAATTGCACTCTTGCGTTGCTTGATTACCTTTGTTATTGTGGCTCAAAAAATTACACACTAATGTAATTTACGGCACTAAACTATCTGGTTCATCGTTCATTGTCTCCCTTATCTCCCCAGTCTCCCTTGTCCCTCTTGTCTCCCTTATCTCCCCAGTCTCCCTTGTCCCTCTTGTCTCCCTTGTCCCCCTTGTCCCTCTTATCTCCCCAGTCTCCCTTGTCCCTCTTGTCTCCCTTGTCTCCCCAGTCTCCCTTGTCCCTCTTGTCTCCCTTGTCTCCTCAAAACTACCTCGACTCCTCTACTTCCACATTCTTCAGGGTAAAATCGCCAAAAATAAACCCCTGATTCCAGTTAACAGGAGCTTGAAAGATAGGACGATTGAGATTTGATAGTTGGGACATATCCTGGAAAGAATTAAACAATTTATAGTTTTCCTCAAGAGTACGAGCTTCCATAATATACCCTGTGCCATAAAAAATATTAATCGCAGCTTCATAAGCTTGTCTAGCTCTAATATAGTCCCCTGCCAAAACCAAAATGTCTCCCATGTGTTTGGTGATTAAGCCTCGAATAGCGCGATCGCTGTTACTTTCCCAAGAGATAGAATTTTGAAGTGTTTGACAAATATCTATTGCTTCTGGAGCTTTTATGGTACTAATTTTTTGTTGTGCTTGACAAAGAGATTTAGCAACAGATAAACCATCCGCTAACTTTTGATGAAATAACCAAGTTAACATAACACTAGTGATAGATAATTTTCCTTGACAAATAATTACTACTACTTGGGAACCACTATTCAAGATCTTATTAGTTAAAATATCTAATTCTATATCAGTCAATTGATTTAAACTTATATCTTCAATATTTATAATAGCTAGATCTGCTGCTAAGTCTTGAAACATAGACTGAGCAATAAACAAAGTTTTGGAAGATAAAAATAAATGGACTGTCTTAACAATTTTTTTGATTGCCCCCTGAATATTTGATGGATTATAAAGCTGAATTATTCCTAAAATTAAAGCTTTTTTTAAAGATAAATCAGGAGATTTATTAAAGGAGGGATTAACTGAAATATTATCTATAATATCTCCATCTTCCGTAATAATTAGTAATTTATTATTTTTTGTGCCATTAATATTTTCATTTTTCAGTTCTTGAAACTGATTAATATAAGAAACTGGTTTTAATAAGCCCAAATAATCTTTTGTTTTAGTCGAATTATGCTTTAATTTAAAAGCTGAAAATGGAATACCTTGTAATTTGCTGCAAGGCATTATTACAATATGTTTACTTTGATTTATTTCTTGAATAAAAGGACGTATAAATATTTCTTGTAGAAGAACTTCAGCTAATTTATTAACATCTTTTTCTGCTATTTCATTAACCCATTGCTTAAGAATTTGATTAAGCAAATTAATTTCAAAAGATTGATTTTGTATTGTTTGACAAGTATGAGTTTTTGTTAATCCTTCTTTAGTAATTCCCCACATTAATATGGCTTGATTAGTTACAAAATAAACCAGCATTAAAACACCAGATTCAAGCTGATTGGATATTTCACTAATCGTAGGAATAGAACTTATAATCGAAGGTTTTATTTCATATATTCTAATTTTTTCTGCTAGGACAAAAGCTTGTTGAAAATTATCAGATAAGCCTAATTGTTCTAGAGTTTTACGAGAAACATCTTCTAAGAGCAAAAAACAACTCTGAGCAAGTTTTTTGCAAGAAACAGAAATATTACTATTAGGTACTATTTTTAACTTGATTGCAATAATTTCAGCCACTTCAAGGAATCGTAAAGCAGGTTCTATTTCTTGGTGAACTAATAAAACTTCCTCCGCAGCCAAAGCAAAAGCTAAACTCCAACTCATCCCCCAAGAAATTGCCCCTTGTTCTTGTATCCACCTAGTCCATTGATTGAGATTTTGGATACAGTTCGAGTCTAGAGTTTGATACTGTAGAATACTCCAAAGATAACCCATTTCTGCTGCTATAACGTTTAGAAAATCTCCTGTTTCAGCAAAAAATTGTCGAGCTTCTTGATAACCGAAAGCAGCCAAATTCCACTGATCGTTAACAGCATTGAGGTAAGCTAATCTCATGATTGCCATACCTTCCCCTCGTGATGCTTGAGCTTGAGCAAAATATTCTCTAGCTTGGGAATAAAGTTTTTGTGCAGTACCAGTATCAATAGCGGAGCGATCAAAAGTTCGACTGTGGTGAGGATTAGTAATTACTTCTGCGACACAATAACCAAATAAAATTGGTTTACTCCAAGAATCAAGAGCTACAACTAAATCTCCTTGATTCAACGCAAACCAGCCAGACTCTAAAAATTTTTGAGAATTACTGTACGCTTGGGTTAAATGACTGATTAACTCCCACGCAGGCTTTATTTGCCCTGCAAGGCTGAGTATTTGAGCTAGACTACTGTATAAAAATTCTGCGATCGCGTAAACTTCGGCATTCTGATATACTTCTAGTTGAGAAGTCAGTTTGTCTTGGATTTTCTGACAATATCGTTCTTTTTGAACAAAATTATCTTGTCTAACTAATACAGTACGAAAATAGGGTAAGATTCTCCCTATCTGCTCAAGAAAGCTAGTCTTTAATTTAATACTAATTTTTGGTACGTATTTGGTCAGAGCTTGAATTCTTTTAAGCCAGATACTAGAAGAATTAAGGTTCAAACTCACTGCAAAATCGTCTGCAAGAGTTTCTTGGGCTTTTTGTTCTGTAAGATGAGCTAAAGTTGCAACAAACAGCTTTTGATCAACATCAAAAGCCAGATCGAAAGCTTCTGTAAACAGAGATAAAGCTTGGTTATATTCTCCTTGAAGTTGATGCACTATAGCGCGAGCCATTAGAGTATCGGCATTCCAATCATGGAGTAAAACTATTTCTGCAGCGGACTTTCCTTGAGCAAAATTACCTTGACCAAAATCTACTAACCAACACCAAGCCAAAGCTGTTGCCACTGATTCTACCTTTAAATTGGGAATAATTTTAAAAGCATCGTTGAACTTGGTCATGATGAGAGATTTTATTTAAAGATAAATATTTTATGGTTATCCCGCGAAGATACAAAAAATTACAACAAGTACTTAGTAAAAGACAACCCGATTTAACAGTTATTACCGAAGATGTTCATAAACCCCACAATTTATCAGCTATCATACGTACTTGTGATGCAGTAGGAATATTTGCAGTAAACGCTGTTAATAGTAAAAGTAAGATGCCTACTTATTCCCAAGTAGCTCAAGGAAGCGAAAAATGGATTCAGCTTAATACTTACCCCAATATTACAGATGCGATCGCAAATTTACAAGAATCTAATTTTAAAGTTTATGCTGCCCATCTTAGCAAGGAAGCAATAGACTATCGCAAGATCGATTATACTCAACCTACAGCTATTTTATTAGGTGCAGAAAAACATGGAGTAAGTCAGTTAGCAGCAGACTTGAGCGATGGACATATAATTATTCCTATGTTGGGGATGGTACAATCTCTCAATGTTTCTGTAGCAGCAGCAGTAGTATTATTTGAAGCCCAAAAGCAAAGATTGGCAGCAGGGATGTACGATAAATTGCGTCTAGATTCTGATACCTTCAAAAAAACTCTCTTTGAATGGGCTTACCCTGATATCGCTGCTATTTATCGTCAGAAGGAAGAAGTTTACCCCATGTTAGGAGAAGAAGGAGAAATTCTATCTTGAGTTTGATTACCATTTCAATGTAGCTGCATCTTTTCCTTGTTCTCGGCGAACCTTACCATCTTTTTCAAACCAAGCAATAATTTGTTTGGGGGTTAACTCTTCCATAGAGGTGTTGGTATCCTGAGCAATTATCCCTAAAAGTCGCCAAGAAGAGATAGTAAGACGAGTCAGAAATTTCTCGGAAGAATCCAGTAAAGCAGCATTAATATCCGCAGACTCTTCCTCAGAAAGAAATTGCAGGGGGGACTGTTCCATAATGATTTTTTGATTGCCACTAACGATATAAACCAACTTTACTGTAACAGATTATATGGTACAAGACGCGATCGCCTATCAGTTATCAGGTATCATATTTCTAGACTATTTCATAGGTAAAATGGAAAGCAGCCCAAGCCTGACTATCTAAACCATAAACATCAGAATTAGAGCCAATAATATCCTCAGAAACCGCACTAGCAGTGTGTAAATCCTCTAAGATAGCCTGAGTCACCGCTAAAGGTTCTAGAAGATTGATAATTTGGGTGCGATCGCGTTTGACTTTAGCTTGTTCTGATAACAGAGTTAGAGTTTTGGTAAAAGGTTGAGTCGCTACAATTACGTATAACTGATTGATTCCTTTAGATTGAGG
>JAAUYH010091023.1_pt1 | contig 10277 bp, 11 predicted proteins | sample 7278061 | NCBI WGS metagenome assembly JAAUYH01 (sample SAMN14350203, study PRJNA611818) | marine sediment metagenome | isolation source: surface marine sediment (0.6m) | place: French Polynesia: Moorea | collected 2018-08 | reverse complement strand
GGTGTTGCTGAACATCTCGGTCACGAAAGTCGAGCCCTGGTAGCCAAGATAGTCGCCGTAGTCGTAGCCAATGCCGATTTCATTCCAGTTGTTGGACATGAAGTTCTGCTGGTGGCCGTCGCTGTCCCAGAGATTGTCGTGATGCCCTTCGGCGCGGGCCTGTTCGTCGAAACTCGTACGTGTCGAACCGACCCAGCCGATGTTTTCGCCGACGAAGCGTGTCTCGTGGCCCGCGTCGATCGCACGGTCCGAGGGGCTTTCGCCACTTGGATTGGTGTGGGCAAAAAAGTCGCGGTTGTCCATGTCCTGTGAATGAGCATCGGACGCGTCGCTGAGGGTCTGCACGACGGCCAGCGCCTCTTTCGGCGCGGTCGTGACCCCGGCGGCAAAGCCTTCGTCCTGGCGACCGAGTTCGCTGGCAGGATCGAGCCGCGCGCGGTTCACAAGTTCGACGATCAGTTGCTCTTCCGCCGTCAGACCGGCCCAGTCGAGTTCGAAAGCGCTGTCAGGCTGATCGGGCACAGTCGTGTCACTGCCGCTGTCTTCGACGACGAGCGGTGCCGCGGGTGCCGGGTCGTCTTGCGCAACCGGTTCAGGAGCCGCATCGGGTGTCGTTTCGGGGACATCTTCATTGTCTGTAGTACGGCCGCCTGCGCTGCCCGTGCTGCCTCCGGATGAGGAACCACCACCTATGGCAAAAAGCCCACCAAGCAGCGCCAACCAGACGAGAGGATTCATGAACAGTCTCCGAAACCCTTCGGAGAGGCACTACGGCTGATGCTGTGCGAAGATTGCAATGGCATGTCGTACGTCTCCGAACACGCCCCCGCTCTCTGGCTAACAAGACATGGTTAACGAAACAAGCGCCTGATTTGGAAACAATAAGGCCAGCGCAGCCGCATTGCGGAAAGGCGCTGACCGATAGGGGTAAACCGGCGAAGGATCGCCGGTTTTTGCGTCAGCCGACCAGTTCGAGGCCGGAGAAGAAATAGGCAATCTCGACCGCCGCCGTTTCGGGCGCGTCCGAGCCATGGACCGAGTTTTCGCCGACGCTTTCGGCGAATTCGGCGCGGATGGTGCCCGGTTCGGCATCGGCGGGGTTGGTCGCCCCCATGACTTCGCGGTTCTTGGCAATCGCGCCTTCGCCTTCCAGCACCTGAACAACGACCGGCGCCGAAGCCATGAATTCGCAAAGCTCGTCATAGAACGGGCGTTCGGCGTGAACCTCATAGAACTTGCCCGCCTGCGCCTTGGTCAGGTGGATGCGCTTTTGCGCGACGATGCGCAGGCCTGCGTCCTCGAATTTGGCATTGATCTTGCCGGTCAGGTTGCGCTTGGTTGCGTCCGGTTTGATGATGGAAAGCGTGCGTTCTGTGGCCATGTTTGCCCCGTTCCTAAAGTCGCCCGCGCGCCCCATGCGCGCAGCTGAATTTGGCCGCCCCCTAGCATGGGGCAATTCCGATGAAAACCCGCTTTCCTGACGAAAAGAACAGGCACAATGACGTTGCATTCGCGGCGGATTGGCGTCTTACATAACGGAACCAACAACGACAAAAAGCTTCGTGACTGAAACTGCTCCTGTCATCGAGGTCCGCGACCTCCACAAAAGCTTCGGTTCCCTGGATGTCCTGAAAGGTGTCGACCTTTCGGCTCCGAAGGGGCATGTCATTTCGCTGATCGGGTCTTCGGGCTCGGGCAAATCCACACTTCTGAGGTGCATAAACCTTTTAGAGGACAGCCAGAAAGGCGACATCCTCTTCGAAGGCGAGGCGGTGAAGTGGCGCGGCAACGGCCCGAACCGACAGGCTGCCGACCGCGCGCAGGTGACGCGCATCCGAACTAACCTTTCGATGGTCTTTCAGCAGTTCAACCTCTGGTCCCACCTGACCATCCTGCAGAACGTGATGGAAGCGCCCGTGACGGTCCTGAAACGCGACAAGAACGAGGTCGAGGGGCTCGCGCGGACTTATCTGGCCAAGGTTGGGATTGGAGACAAGTGCGATGCCTGGCCTGCGGAGCTTTCGGGCGGGCAGCAACAACGCGCCGCGATTGCGCGCGCGCTTTGCATGGAACCCCGTGCGCTTTTGTTCGATGAACCAACAAGCGCTTTGGATCCAGAGTTGGAACAAGAGGTCATTCGCGTCATCAAAGCCCTTGCAGCCGAGGGCCGGACGATGATTATCGTGACCCATGACATGAATTTGGCCCGCGATGTCAGCGATCACGTGATCTTTCTGCACGCGGGCCGGATCGAGGAAGAAGGTCCGCCTACGACACTTTTCGGCGCGCCGAAATCAGAGCGGTTGAAGCAGTTTCTGTCTGCCGGATCCGCTTGAACTCAGGGGAGAAGAGAAGATGAAAAGAACAATCCTGACCGCTGCCGCCTTCGCCGTTCTGGCAGGCGCGGCCATTGCCGACAGCCATTCCGTCGTGCGCATGGGCACTGAAGGCGCCTACCCTCCGTGGAACTTCATCAATGACGCGGGCAAGGTCGATGGCTTCGAGCGCGAATTGGGCGACGAGCTTTGCAAGCGCGCCGAACTCAACTGCGAATGGGTGACGAACGACTGGGATTCGATCATTCCGAACCTGGTCTCGGGCAACTACGACACCATTATCGCAGGCATGTCGATCACGGACGAACGCGACGAGGTGATCGACTTCACCCAGGCCTATACGCCCCCCGATCCCTCGACCTATGCCGCCGTGTCGGCCGACGTCGATCTGGCAGGCGGCGTGATCGCCGCCCAGACCGGCACCATTCAGGCGGGCTATGTCGCCGAAAGCGGCGCGACACTGGTTGAATTCGCGACGCCGGACGAAACCATCGCCGCCGTTCTGAACGGCGAGGCGGATGCGGTGCTGGCCGATGACAGCTTCATCAAGACCGCCATCGAAGCGAATGGCGATCTGATGGTGGTTGGCGATCCTGTCGCGCTTGGCGGCGGTGTGGGCATGGGTATCCGTGAGTCCGATGGCGATTTGAAAGCCAAGTTCGACGCGGCGATCCAGTCGATGAAGGACGATGGCACGCTGAACGCGATGATCGTGAAATGGGAAGTCGCCAGCCAGTGGTGACCCTGAGCGGCGCAGAGAATGAACGATTCTCTGCGTCGGTTTCCGTGTCGGAAACTGGCTCCCGGAGAACGCGTCGCTTTCCGGGACGGTCTTTGTGTCAAAGACCGTTTTCCTGATGTTCGAGTTTTGCGCTGACCCAAGCACGTTGGAGGGGTTGGCCTGGGTGGCCTGCTATCTGACGAACGGCAAGCACCTGACGGCCTATCTCTCTTTCGGCACGGTGATGCTTCTGCTCGCCATCACCGCGCCCGTGTCACTCGCCTTCGGCTTCGCGGGGGCAACAGCGGCGCGGAGCCGGATTGCGCCTTTGCGCTGGTTGGGCAAGGGCTACACGGCCATCGTGCGCGGTGTTCCCGATATCGTGTTTTTTCTGTTCTTTGTCATAGCCTTGGACCAGGCGTTCGAGTGGCTGAGGCATCAGGCGTTTTGCCCGGACTGGACAGAACCGGTTCGACAGGGCAACGATTTCGTTGTCTGCCCCGAGGCCAAGCTGCCCCTGTCGAACGCCCCTCAATTCGTGCATGAGGTCTATGGATTCTCGCTCGCCGTTCTGACCTTCGCCATCGTATTCGGTGCCTTTGCCGCCAACGTACTATACGGTGCCATGCGGGCGGTCCCACGGCCCCAGATCGAAACGGCGGAAGCTTATGGGATGTCTTCGCGGCAGGCGTTCTGGCGGGTGTTGATCCCGCAGATGTGGATCTATGCGCTTCCCGGCCTGTCGAACCTCTGGATGATCCTCGTCAAGGCGACCCCATTGCTGTTCCTCCTGGGCGTAGAGGACATCGTTTATTGGGCGCGCGAACTTGGCGGCTCAAAGGGCCCGATTTTCGACTATCCGCACCCTGACTGGACGATCTGGTACTTCCTGGCGCTGTTGGTGTTCTACCTGGCGCTGACACGCGTGTCAGAGGTCGTGCTGGATAGGCTGACACGACGGCTGAGCCATGGGCGTGCAACAGCGGGCAGCGGAGCGGCAGGTGCCGGATGACCGAATGCTGGGAGACCATAAGCGCTTACGCTTTCCGATCCATCGGGTTTGGCGAACGGCTTCTGCCGCGAGAGGACTTCACGCTTTGCCAACAGTTCACGCTGATCGGCTCGGGGCTTCTCTGGAACATCTATTTCGGCGCAATCGCACTGGCCGCTGGGTTTTTTCTGGCAACCGCAGTGGCTTTGGGCAAGGCCGCCCGGAACCCTTTGATCCGGAAGCCGTGCGAATGGTTCGTCTTCGTCTTCCGTGGCTCGCCGCTCTTCATCCAGTTCTTCTTCGCCTATCAGCTTTTCGTTCTCTTGCCGCGCGAGGGGATCGAGATCTTCGGCCTCACCGCCGAGACCCGTTGGCTGACGCGCGCCTGGGCGGGCGCGTTGTTCGTTCTGTTCCTGAACACCGCCGCCTATTCGGCCGAGATCTTTTATGGCGCGCTCGGCTCGGTGCCGAAGGGTGATCTCGAGGCGGCGGAGGCCTACGGCCTGACCGGCTGGCAGAAGTTCCGCCGCATCACGTGGCCGACCATGCTGCGGCTGGCCTGGCCCGCCTACACGAACGAGGCCATTTTCCTGTTCCACGCCACGACGCTGGTATTCTTTTCCGGCTTTCCGGCATGGCAGCAAAGGGGCGACGCGCTTTATTACGCGAACTACTTCGCCGACAAGACCTTCAATCCGTTCGTGCCCTATCCCATTGTGGCAGGCTACTTCATCCTGCTGACGCTTTCGGTCATCGGACTGTTTTCGCTGATTAATCGGCGTCTGAACCGCCACCTGCCCAGCGAGGCAAAGCGGATCCGGTACCGGCCCCAGTTGATCCGGTAAGGCGGCGAATAGAGCTAAGGCCTCCGGCTTGGTTATCGGCCAGTCAATGGCGCGTATTCCAAGACGGCTACTCTTGAATCGACTGAAGGTAGTAGGTCACTTCCAGAACCCGGGATCGCGCCCGTTGCCGGTTCAATTCGTCGGGTCCGAAGTCCGTCATGGCGGTTTCCCAATAGCGGTCGCCCCAGACCGGCATTTTCCGGTCTCCGTGTGCCGCCACCTCGGCACGCCCGTCGATCACCTCGAAAACGCGTTCGAACGGGAACTTTCCGTCGTTGTTTGCTGCGAGTTGCGTCAGGTCGCCGGGGTCCACGCCTCTGAAGACGCGGGTGAGAAACCCGGCGCCCTTGCCGTCGGCGCCGTGACATGACGCGCACGAGTTGATGAACTCGGTCGCAACGGGTTCGAAACCTGCGCCTTCCTGCGCCAAAGCAAACGACGAGGATGAAAAGATGAAAATTGAAGCTGCACAGACACTGTAAATCTTCGAATGAGCCATTCCCATAGCCTCCCTTGCACTCTCGCCAAGATGGCGAACCAAGAGGTTTTGAGATTGATATTTATCAAGGTCCTGCCGTTATCCGGTGAAACGCGGCCGGCCCCGACAGGCGCATGCCGCAATTCATCGGGCCGCCAGGTACTCGCGCAGCAATTCCCCGATCGTTGAAATGATTTCTTGGTCAATCACCAAGGGCGGCGACATGGCAAGGCTGTCGCCGATGGGGCGGACGATCAGGCCCTTGTCCCAAAGCGAGGCATAGGCCGCGCGGCCTGCTGCTCCGACATCGCCGTCTTTCGCCAGTTCGACTGCGCCCGTCAGCCCGGCGTTTCGGATGCTCACCACATTGGGCAAGCCCTTCAGCCCGTGCAACATCTCTTCCCAAGGGCCGGCCATTGCGGCGGCTTTCTCGAAGACGCGCTCGTCGCGATAGACATCCAGCGTCGCGATGCAGGCCGCTGCCGCCAAAGGGTGACCGGAATAGGTATAGCCGTGAAAGAGGTCCGGCATAGTCTCCGGCCCTTCCATGAACGCATCGCGCAGTCCGGACCGCGCAAAGACGCCGCCCATGGGCACCGTGGCGTTCGTCATGCCCTTGGCCGCCGTGATCAGGTCAGGCGTTACGCCAAAATGCTGATACGCAAAGGCCGTGCCCATCCGCCCGAAGCCAGTGATCACCTCGTCGAAGATCAGGAGGATGCCGTGCGTGTCGCAAATCTCGCGGAGCCGCTCGAGATATCCCTTCGGAGGCGGGAAGACCCCACCTGCCCCCGAGACCGGCTCGACGATCACCGCGGCCACACGGTGCGCGCCATGGGTGTCGACGATCTCTTGCAGGTCACCGGCCAGATGCGCGCCTGTTTCGGGCTGGCCTTTTGCGAAGGCGTTCTCGGGCAAGTTCGTGTGCCGCAAATGCAGCGCCGCAGGGTACAGCGTGCCGAACTGCCCCTTGTTGAGGCCAATACCGCCCACCGAGAGGCCGCCAAAATTGATGCCGTGATACGCCTTCTGCCGTCCGACCAGAATGCGCCGTGTCCCCTCACCCCTTGCGGCATGATAGGCAAGCGCAATTTTCATTGCCGTATCAACGGCTTCCGAGCCGGAGTTTGTCAGAAACACCTGATCGAAACCGCGCGCCAGATCAACCAATCGCGAGGCGGCTTCGAAGGCAATCGGGTGGCCTTGCCCGAAGCTGTGCGCAAAGTCGAGCGCGGCCGCCTGTCTCTGGATGGCTTCGGTGATCCGCGGATGGCCGTGACCCGCATTGCAGCACCAAAGCCCGCCCGTGCCGTCGATCCGCTCCTTGCCGTCGGCACCGGTGTAGTAGCAGCCCTTGGCACCAACGTGCAGCCGGGGATGGGCCTTGAATGCGCGCGACGAGGTGAATGGCATCCAGAAGCTGTCCAGATCGTTCGGGATCTTTGGTGTCTCGTTCATCGCGTGCTCCATTCTGCGGCTGCAAGGGGCGTTTCGCCCAAGGCCGGCACGCCCTTTTCGATCTTGAGCGTCGAACGCGAAAAAACAAGCGGCGTTCTAAGCCCCTGGTCGCCGTCCGGCGCGATGACCATTTCCCTAGCTTGAAGTTGAGGATCGGTTAACGCTGCGTGCAAATCGTTGATCGGCCCCGCCGGGACGCCCGCGCGCTTCAAAGCCTTGAACAGGTCCTCCCGACCCCATGCACCAATCGCGGCCTGCAACCGGTCATGCAGCGTGTCGCGGTGCGCCAGCCGCGCCTTGTTCGTCGCGAAGTCCGGGTCGCCCGCCAGTTCGGGCCGCTCCAGAACGCCAGCCAAGGCCCGAAACTGCCCGTCATTGCCAACCGCGATGACGATATGGCCATCGGCGGCCTCGAACGCTTCGTAGGGCGTCAGGTTCGGATGCGCATTGCCCTTGCGCTTCGGGCTTTTGCCCGTGGCGAAAAGGTTCTGCGCCTGGTTGGCCAGCACCCCGGTCATGCAATCGAAGAGAGAGATGTCGATGTGCTGGCCCACGCCCGAAACCTGCCGCTCCGCCAGTGCGGCCTGAATGCCGATGCCGGCATAAAGCCCGCTGAAGATATCGGCGAAGGCGACACCCATCTTCATGGGCGGGCCGTCCGCTGCACCTGTGATATCCATGACCCCCGACATGGCCTGGATCAGCAAGTCGTAACCCGGCTCATCCGCCCGGGGACCGGTCTGCCCGAACCCGGTGATCGAACAGTAGACAACGCCCGGGTTCGCCTCGCGAAGCTTCTCGTAATCCAGGCCGAACTTCGCCAGACCACCCAGCTTGAAGTTCTCGATGATGACATCCGCTTCAGCGGCCAAAGCTTTGACTTTTAACAGATCGTCTGGCGACCGCAGGTCCGCGACGACGCTCGATTTGCCCCGGTTCGTGCCATAAAAGTACGCCGCCGAGCGGTCGCTTTCTTTTTCCACGAAGGGTGGCCCCCAGGCGCGCGTATCATCGCCTGCGGGCGCTTCGACCTTGATCACTTCCGCGCCCAAATCCGCCAGCAATTGTCCGGCCCAGGGCCCGGCCAGCACGCGCGCCAGTTCCAGCACGCGCAGCCCTTCAAGCGGCGCGCTCATGCCTCTTCATCTTGCCGCAAATACGCTTCTCGGGCGCGTCCCGAAGGGGACGCGCCCTCCGCGACGACGAAGTCGGCGCAAGACCTCATCAGAAAAACGCCTGCAAGCCGGTCTGCGCTCGACCCAGGATCAGCGCATGCACATCATGGGTGCCTTCATAGGTGTTCACAGTCTCCAGGTTCTGCGCATGCCGCATCACATGATACCCCGCCTGGATGCCGTTGCCGCCGTGCATGTCGCGGGCCATGCGTGCGATCTCCAACGCCTTGCCGCAATTGTTCCGCTTGACGATGGAACTCATCTCGGGCGCATAGCGGCCCTCGTCGAGCAGCCGCCCGACGCGAAGTGCGCCTTGCAGGCCAAGCGCGATTTCGGTCTGCATATCCGCCAGTTTCTTCTGGAAAAGCTGCGTCGCCGCCAGAGGGCGGCCGAATTGCTTCCGGTCCATGCCATAGTCGCGCGCACGGAACCAGCAATCCTCTGCGGCGCCCATCACGCCCCAAGCAATTCCGTATCGGGCGCGGTTGAGACAGGAAAACGGCCCCTTGAGCCCTTCCGCCCCTGGCAGCAGCGCGTCTTCGCCGACCTCGACCCCCTCCATCACAATCTCGCCCGTGACCGAGGCCCGCAAGGACAGCTTGCCGCCGATCTTGGGCGCCGAGAGCCCAGCCATGCCCTTTTCCAGCACGAAGCCGCGGATCTTACCGCCATGGGCCTCGGACTTGGCCCAAACCACGAAGACATCCGCTATGGGGGAGTTCGAGATCCACATCTTGGACCCGGTCAGCCGATAGCCGCCCTCTATCGCCTCGGCGACAGTCTTCATGCCCGCCGGATCGGACCCGGCCTCGGCCTCGGTCAGGCCGAAGCAGCCGATCAACTCGCCGCGCGCCAGTCCCGGCAGGTACTTTTGCTTCTGCTCTTCCGTCCCGAAGGCATGGATCGGATGCATCACCAGCGAGGATTGGACCGACGCCATCGAGCGAAAGCCGCTGTCGACGCGCTCGATCTCGCGCGCCACAAGCCCATAGGAAACGTAAGAGGCGCCGACACCACCATAGGCCTCCGGGATCGTCACCCCCAAAAGGCCCGTCTCGCCCATCAGACGGAAAATCTCAGGGTCTTCGGTTTCGTTCAGGTACATCTCTTCAACGCGCGGCAGAAGTTCGGCACTGGCAAATGCCGCCGCAGCGTCACGGATCATGCGCTCTTCTTCGGACAACTCGGCGTCAAGGAAGAACGGATCGCGCCAATCGAAGGCGGCGAAGGTTTCGGATGTGCTGGGCGTGGACGGCTTGTTCATGGGGCTTGTCCTCCTGTTCTCTTGGGCATCGGACCAAGCGTCCTTATTGTCAAGACAAACGCGGCCCCCTAAAGGGTCTCTGAAAGCTTCGAAAAGGACAGGCCCATGGGCATCGACAGTGAAAGCGACGTGACGGCAAACCTGCAGATCGGTCCGACATCGCTTGGCATGGTGAGGATCTTCGTCGAAGCTGCGGGCGTCGAGATCCCGATGGACTTCGATCCCGACGAGGCGGAAGAAATCGCCGATGAAATACGGGCCGCCGCCGCACGGGCCCGGGCGTCTGCCTTGAAGGGCGACGGAACACCCCGCAAATCCTAATTGAACGTCAGCGCAAAGCCCGGATCGCGGGCCACGTGCCACCGGTTCGCGGCATGGCGCGCGAATTTCTGCACGATGGCTTTCCGGCGTGCAGGCGCCAGTTTCTGTTCAGGTCCCATACGCAGGATTTCGGCGTCGTAAGCATCTGCGATCAGGAGCCCGGTTTCCTGCGGCAAAAGGTCGGTCGGAAACGCTTCGTCCACTGCCCAGAAATACCGGTCACACCACTCCAGATAGCCCTGCCACTTGCTGTCCGACTGAAAATCCGCGCGGCTCGACTTGCACTCGATCACCCAAATCTCGCCCTTCGGCCCCAGCGCCATGACGTCGACACGCAGACCAGTGGTCGGGATCAATTCCTCGACGCTCACGAAGTCCAAGGCCGCGAGGTGACGGCAAACGCCGCGGGCCAGCAACTGGCCAGGCTTGAGCGATAGGGCGTGATCGTCGGGCATGGGTCAAATGTGAACAAAGCATAAACATTTGGCAAGAAAAAAACGGCCACCCCGGAGTGGGATGGCCGCCAATTCATGCTTGAGACGCCTTACTTGTTCTTGCCGAGCGTTTCGACGGCGAGGGGCGCGTAGAACTCGTTGAACGAGATGCGGCCGTCGCGGTTCTGGTCGAAGACGCGGAGGTCATTCGCCGTGGTGCCCGGGTAGACGCGCTGCAGTTCGGCGAGCGAGGC
>JAAUYH010008714.1_pt1 | contig 10278 bp, 6 predicted proteins | sample 7278061 | NCBI WGS metagenome assembly JAAUYH01 (sample SAMN14350203, study PRJNA611818) | marine sediment metagenome | isolation source: surface marine sediment (0.6m) | place: French Polynesia: Moorea | collected 2018-08 | reverse complement strand
TATTCAATGAACCGCTAGGTAGTTTACCTTGGTTTTGAGACAAGACAAAAGATTCACCTAGTACATTAATATTTTGACCAACTAGAAAAGCTGTACCTGTCTGCTCACCGCTAACATCAACTAAAGATTGCTGGTCTAGATTTATATCTTGATATTTATTTACATTATCCGCCGTCAGAGTAAATCCGTTGTCAGTTTGATTAATATCTACCTTACCAGAATTTATACTACTTAAGTAGATTTTTCCGTTTTCTCGGCTGCTGATTACACCTCCATTTAAATTCACACCATTTCCTACTAAAGCAAATGTTTGCTCCGATGACACAGAAAGTCCCTTCGGTCTTCGGTCAAATTCTATAGAGCCAACAGGAGACTCAGAAATAATCTGATTCCCCGTACCATTGACGGTAATAGCACCGGAATTACCACTAAAGTCCAATCCAATTGGTCTATTTATGGTGAGGATTGGCTCAGATGCCGAGTCTGAGGTCGAAAATTCTGCACCACCTTCAAATTGAAGACTGTTAGCAGTAGTACCAATAAAAGACCCGCCAACATCTAATTGAGCATTTTCACCAAAGATAATCCCATTAGGATTAATCAGAAAGAAGTTAGCACCACCTTGAGTTCTCAAAATACCATTGATGGTAGAAGCTTCTTCCCCAGTAATGCGAGTAAAAATATTTTCAATATCCAAAGCATTTTCAAAAACTGCTTCATTACCTTCAGGGATAGAAAACTCTTCAAAGCTATGAAAAAGATTATTTCCGGCTCTTTCTCCACCATTAATTTTCATGATTTCTCTTAATTGTTCAACAGAAGTGGGCAAAGTACCATCTGGGATTACCTGAGCCAGAGTCTGAGCTGGATTGATAGTGAAGGAACAAATAATACAGAGACATATTTTCGGAAAAATTGAGGTTATTTGTTGCCGTTGAGCCAAACTCGTGGTTTTTTTTAGCAATTGAACTGGTGCAGAGTTGTTTGTCAATGCTGCTAGACCTCGTCTCATAAGTTTTCCCAGATTTTTTTTTGCTTATACAATCAGAGCATAAAAAGTCCCTTTTGATGGGGAGAAAGTAACAAATTGTGTCGATAGTTCAAAACTTGACTAAATTGTGAACCCTCGAATTCATAAGGTTAAGTTTTAACGCTCAATTAAAATCAAACTAGACCAGATAGCCGGATGAAAATCAGGCTTTTTGATTAAATTTATTTGTGCCTGGCGTAAGGCTTCTGATTTGGTTAATTTATCTTGAAGCCAATAACGATAAAAATCGGAGGTAACCGAGGCCATTTCCAGATCGGAAACAGACCACAAGCTACCCATAATATTATCGACGTTAGAACGAATTGCCACACCGGCTAAACCCAAAATAGCTCGGTTACTGCCTACGGCAGTTTCACAGGCACTCAAGGTCAGCAGCTCTAGGGTGCTGTCTCGAGGGCGTTGATTAAGAATCTGTTCTAATTCCCTTAAGGTAATTTTTTTTTCATAGGCTTCAAGGTAAGTTTGCTGGGCAGTTCCACTAAATTTAGCGTGAGTTGCAATATGAATTACATTGTATTTGTCTTTTTGAGTTTCTCGGACAAAGTTATCGAGGTTAAATTCTCGATCTAAAAAGCTGTTACTTTCTGTAATATTGACTAAGTTAGTCACTTCCTCTTTGACATAAGGCAGAGGTCGAGATGCGTCGGAACCCAAAGTCAGACCAAAAGCTAAGACATTAATCTTAGAAGATTCAGCTGCCTTGAGTTTTAAATCAAAACCTAGTGAATTAGAGATGGCGTATTTTTCAATCAAAAACTTCTTTCCATCTTGTAAAGCCGCCAGAGGAACATTACGTAAAATTCCGTCGTTGACGAAAACTAATTGTTCGGTTGCTGAGGCGGCGAGCTCAGGTTCAGTCGGTTTAATTAACAACTGATAAAGCTTTCTGGATAATGATAAATAACGATCGTTTTCCTGATTTTCTAGATCGTATCGCCATTGCTTGACCATTTGATTCATCTGAGCAGCTGTTATGGGCAGAGCCAAACTTTTAACGTTACCATCAGGAAGCTGCAAAATTATATAGGTATTTTTCTCCAGAATAATGGTGTTGATAACAGTAGTTTTTGCTGAGTTGGGAGAATTGGTATTCTCTCCCTCAGCTCTGAGGAGCAGGCAATCATCACCAAAAAAATGCTCTAACTCGCTCAACTGTAGTAAATCTTTGACAAGTAGCGCTTGTCTAAGAGCTGACTGTTTTGGTTTTCCAGTTAGAAGCAGTTCGATAAATTGACGATAAACTGGTTCGACTTCCAATCGAAAATCTATGGTCAAATCTCGATCGCTTCTAGCTAGCTCACTACGGATAAGCTGCAAAGAAGCAATGGCCTGTTGGTAAGCTAAAATAGCATCTTCACGATGACCGAGAGTGCGGTGTATTCTACCTGCTTGCCAATCCCAACGATAAAGAATATTGGCAGCATTAATCTGCTCTGCTGTTTGCCGTGCTCGATGAGTCAGTTGGAGTGCCTTATCGTATTCTTGTTTCTGTTCGTAATAGGCTCCGAGTTCCCCTAGAGCCAGTGATTGGGTTGGTAAGTGTCCGAGACTCTGAGAAACTTGGAGTGCTGACTCAAGATATCTTTGGGGATTTTCTTGTAGGTGAGCTAACTTAATTAAAGCCCTTGCTTTACGTTGAGAATTGGGGATGCTCAACAAGATTTTATGAGTACGTCTTAAATAGTCTTCTACAGAAATTAATTCGACTTCTTTCTGCTCTGAATAAGTTTTGGCCAGCTCAACTAATTGTAGTATGGCTTCGGCTGAAAATAAGGTCTGGCTAGATTCAGATTTTTTGACGGCTTCGCTGGCATAATGCCAAGCCATTTGAGCCATCGCTGAAGAAGTCCGAAATAAATCTGGGGCTGATTTGTTGCTCCCGTCTTGGGCAGATTGAGCTTGACTCTTGAGCTGTTGAGATTTTCGCTCGTATGAATTACTTAAATTATTTAGTGCGACGACAATCAGTTGGGAATTATTTATTTTTTGAGCAGCAGCAAGACTTTGGTCGTAATTCAAAATTGCCGACTCATATTCTCCAGCAATAGTTTGAGCGTTACCTAATGCTTGATATGCTATAGCTTCGATTAAGGTATAATCTTCTTGTTGAGCAATCTCGATAGCTTCGGTTAACAAAGTTCGAGAAAAAGCAGTTTGATGCAAGGAATTGTGTGCTTGTGCTTTGTCTACTAGTACCGCAGCTAGTAGATAGCGGGATTTTGGATTGGAAGTATTTTTTGGGGAGCGATAAATTGCAATCGCATTGTGCCAAAAAGAGATCGCTTTTCCCGGCTGGCCTAGTTGTCGATATAAAGCAGCAAGATTGGAGTAAATCTCAGCCTCGAGCGCTGGTTTTAGGTCTGGTTGTTGGAGTAAGCTTTTCCAAATGGATATAGCCTGTTGGTATTTACCCCCATGATAGGCATTGGTGGCATCTAATTTTAATTTGTTAATTGTCACTGGATTGGCAACAGCAGGACCGGAAAGATAACAAATTACTAATAATGGTAAAATCTTTAAAATTATTTTTTGGGGCATGGACTATACCTCTGACTTCTGACTTCTGACTTCTGACTTCTGACTTCTGAACTATGTCTCTCCAACTAAAAATCTTTAAGTGGATATTGATGGCAATGTTGATAATTTTAAGCGAATTGTGTAATCAACAAGTTGCCGAATCAGCCGAAGTAACAGAGTATGGAGCTAAAGAATATAAACCCCCACCAGGAAGGAAACGTACTCAAGCCAGAAACCCTGGAGGCTCTCGGGGAAATAGCTGTAATGCTGAGTCTCAAGCTCCTTTAACTCTTTTAGTCCCAGAAGATCATGTGCCTTTGACAACCAATCGCCATCCAACTTTTTTCTGGTACGTGAATACCACCTTGGCAGTGCCAATGAGGTTGACCATAATAGAACCAGGACAACCATCGCCGATTTACGTTCAGAATTGGTTACCTTCTCGTCCAGGGATATTTGCTTTCCAGCTTCCGGCAACAGTTAACCCACTCTTAATTGGTAAGCAATATCGGTGGACAGTATCAGTTATTTGTAATCCGGAAAAACCTTCAGAAAATATTTTCGCCAAAGCCTGGATTGAAAGAGTCAAAAAACCAGCCAACATGAGCAATTACCTGGGTTCAAGTTGTCTTAAATCTTATGCCGAATCAGGAATTTGGTATGATGCACTTTCATGTCCAGGAAAATTTTCGGGAGAATTTTGGTCCCTTTTAGCTCAAGTTGGACTGACAATGATTGAGCCTGAAACTGCATTAATCACTTTATATTAAAAGAGGGCAGAAGGCAGAGGGCAGAAGGCAGAAGTTTTACTGGTATTGAAGGGGATGCTCGACCCCTCCTCAACTTCATTCCCCTTAAAGAAGAGGAGGACTTAGACCAAAGTAGGAAGGTCGAAGTAGATTTTAACCTTCTGCCGTGACCGAAGGGAATCCTTTAGGGCTGCCTTCAATCTTCTGCCTGTACTGAGCGAAGCGACGTTAGCGTTTTATTCGATGAGCTCAAATAAAGATCGTCTTGGGCGTATACTAACAATTTATCTGATGCTCATTGTGGCAGCGGTTTATTTACCGCTTAATTTTGGTTGGATACAACCAACCGAAAGGTTTTTCTATGATTCATTAATTCGCCTTCGACCATCAGAACTAATTGACGAAAGGATCGTTATCGTTTGTTTAACGGAAAGCGATATCAGCAGTTTGAGGGAAGTTCCCGTATCCGATAGGACTCTAGCCCAATTAATCGTCAAACTCAGAAAATATCATCCTGGGGTCATCGGTCTTGATTTGCATCGAAATGTTCCGGTGGGAGAAGGATGGTCACAGTTACAATCTGCGATTAAATCTACGCCTCAACTTGTGGGAGTAGAAAAAACTAGTCAAGGTGATTTTGATGCGCCAGAAGTTGCCCCCAATCCAGAACTCCAAAAAAAGGGGATGTCGGGTGCCAGCGATCTAATCGATGATGGTGGGGATATTATCAGACGAGGATATTTATATGTTAGAAAAAGTGCTGGCTCATCAGAACAAATTCCTAGTTTTAGTCTGAAAGTAGCTCTTCAATACTTAGAAAAAGAAGATATTAAACCCATTGATGCTAATGATTCCGAACACAATTTAAAATTAGGAAATACAGTATTTCCTCGACTTAAAAATAATCAACATTTTTATAGTCGAGAAGACATAGATGATTATCAAATTCTAATTAACTATCCTTCTGCTAAAAATCAATTCAAAACTAGATCTTTTAGCGAAATATTAAATAACGATCTGTCTCCTGAGTTGCTCCAAAACAAAATTGTGCTAATTGGTGTTTGTGCGCCAACGGTGGGAGATGATTTTTTTACACCTTATAGTCGAAAAATTGTTGATTTTAGCCAGGAAATTTTTGGAGTGGAAATCCAGGCAATTCAGACGAGTCAAATAATTAGTGCTGTTTTAGACCGCCGCAAAATAATCCAACTGCTCCCATGGGCAGGAGAATTTTTTTGGCTTTTAATTTGGCTCTTAACCCCGGCGATAGTTTTAGTGACTCAAGCTCAGACAATTATTAGTAAATCTAATATTTTCCTCAACTATATTTCAATTAATATCTTAATAATTGTCCTAATAATCTTGATTGGTTATTTAGGATTAATTCAGGGATATTGGATTCCAATAGCCAGTCCAATTATCGCTCTCTTGTTCAATGTAATGCTGGGAATCCATCATCTGGAAATCACTAAACAAAAACAATTTTCTTTTTTTCTCTCGAAAAAATTGTCGGAGAAAACCCAAGAATTAGAAGAAATCCAATTTGAATTAATCGCCAAAGAAAAACTAGAGGCTTATGAAAAATTGTCGGTCAAAATGGCTCATGAAATTAGAAATTATCTCAATTCGATCAGTATAGCCAATGATAATTGTCAATATAAGTTAGAAGAATTAAAGCAAATTTTAGCCGAAAATTCTTTTTTATTTGAAGGAATTTATGAATCTGATGAAGAATCACCTAGTTTTCTGGCTGAATATTTTGCGCAAAAGTTTACCAATATTGAGGGAGCTCTCGATAAGATCGCGTTAATAATAGAATCAATCCTAACAGAGAACTTGGCTGATTCTGAGCCAGAAATTTCGGTCAAAAATATCAACGAATTAATTATTCGTTTAGTTGATGAATTCAGTTGGCAGAGAAACACAGCAGAACAAAGGTGGAAACCACATATCGAGCTCAATCTGGCTTCAGATTTACCCCCTCTCCAAATTTCTGCACTCGATCTCGAAAGAGTCTTACTTAATTTGCTCAACAACGCCTGTGATTCAGAGTTTGAAAAAACTTTGCTCGATTCAGAACATTGCTCTCGAATAACTGTGACGACTTCTCATGAAGCTTCACAGATCAAGATTTCAGTAAAAGATAATGCTTTGGGGATTAGGGCAGAAAATCTGGAGCAAATTTTTGCGCCATTTTGGACGACCAAAAATGCTGCTCATGGAGTGGGAGTAGGATTATTTTTCTCTAAGCAAAGAATCGAAAAATATCACGGAACATTAACTGTTCAATCTAGAGAAGGAGAATGGACAGAGTTTACCATTACTTTTCCTGTGTAAATTGTCTGTACAACTTAAGCAGCAGGAGATTGACCGCGCATTGAAGATTAGTGAATTGTAGATTGTAGATTGATGGGTACAGCCCTAAATAAAAAAGAGATAATCACAAAATCAACTAACAATCAACTATCAACGATTCAATACAAGAGTTACTTGATTATCAATTAGATTAGGATGGCCTTCATTGTCAACCGCACTAAATTGTTGAAAATATTTTCTTAGTAATGGGGGGAATTGGGGGAAATCAAAGAATCCATCTCCAGCAGCAACATCTGACCAAAAATAACGTAAGTGGGAAGTATATTTTGCTGCTTCTGTAGGAGATAAATCGAGTGGTGGAGAAGTTAAGAGGCGCATCATAAATTGACTAGAGCGCTCGCCTAAGTATTCTCGTGATATCTCTGTCAAATTTTCCCATCCGGGAATAGATTTTATGCGGTGAGATTGTATATTGAGTTTAATCGATTCGGAAGTTGGTGCTGTAACTTCTATTACTCGATAAGGATGGGGATAGCTCACCATCGAACCGGTACAGACTTCGTAAATCCCCTCAAATTCAGCAACATCTTGTACGTGGAGATGTCCTGTAAAAATCAAATTGACTCCATATTTTTTGAGTAAATCTAATAAAGCAATCCGATTATCTAGCATATAGCGTTTGCCTAAAGGATGTTTAGATTGCTGTGGTAAATGTTCAATAATATTATGGTGGATAGTTAATATTACAAGCTGTTGAGTTGCACTTTGGAGAATTGATTCTAACCAAAGTAATTGTTGATTATCCAAACATCCTATTTGCTGACCATCTCGATCGAAAGTATTAGAATTAAGAGCGATTAATAGTACTCCAGGTAAAATTTCTTGGCTGTAATAAAGTTGCTCTATATTTTCATAACCGTGATTTTGGTAATATTTCGGAAAATCGTTAAAGCTTATAATGCATTGGCTCGGCTTCGCCGAGAGCGGCTTTTCTGTGGCTAATAAATTAGGAACATCGTGATTTCCTGGAATGACATAGGTAGGAAAAGGTAGTTTTGATAAACGATTGGCTAACCATAGATGATTTTCCACTTCGCCATCTTGGGTTAAATCTCCTGGTAAGAGGAGAAAATCTAAATTTAGTGTTTCTAGATGTTCCAAAGCTTTTTCTAATGCTGGAATACTAACCTCTACTAAATGAAATCGCTCTTGGTGCTCGCCAATAGTTTCAGGTACAGCGATATGTAAATCACTAACAATAGCAAATTTAAAGTTTAGAGCCATATTCATAATCAGAGCTTAAATTTAGCTATTATAAAACCGCTCCCACTTTCTTTGGTGACTGGTATAGTTGTAACTTGAAGAATAAAATGAAACTAATAGTAATATAAAGCAGCATATTTGAGAGTCTAATTCTTTTAAATTCACCCCTTGCTCTAAAATCCTTGATGTTGGGGAACAGAGGCAGAGGAAATTAATTAATATATATTTTTACTATCACGGGATAGTAATTTTAAGAATCAACCCTCTAATTCAGATAGTTTCTCATTTACGGCTAAAAGTTTTTTTTCCATAGTCAGTTTGAGAGATTTAAGTTGGCGCGATTTTAATCCCGATAAAGATAATTTATTCAAGGTGTCCTTAGCGTTTTTATAAGCTTCAGTTGATGAAGAGGGATCGGAATTGGTTTTTTCTGGTTGATATTGCTTGAGCGTTTCAGATACTAAGGTACGAGTTTGGCTAATACTTAAAGATGAATTGATAACCTCTTCAGTAGCTTTGATTCTCTCAAGTAAAGCTTGTTTCGGTTCGCACTGGAGTTTTTTACTCGATAGCTGATTGAGAATTTTTGCTTGACGACAGCTCAAGCCAGAATTGCGAATGGCGGTTTTAAGATCGTCAGTTAACAGTACAGTATCGAGATCGTTGGCCACAAAAGAAGTTAAATTTATCTGAAAATCACTCAGCACTTTAATTGTTTTGATTCCTATTTCAGATAATCCTGCCGCTGACAATTCTGAGTAGCATGATTCTATACCTTGAACTTCTATTTGTTCTAATAATTTTTTCCCTGAAGCAGATTTTCGTAAGCAATATTCTGCATTCCGCAGTACCTTAAGTATTTCTAACTGGTCTAAATCAGTATCTAGAGCTATTTCTCTAACTAAACCTTCAGCTCGATCTAAAGGAGTTAAAGCTTCGCTGTGAAGATGGTGTATTAAAGTCCGTCGATGGATGTTATCTTCAGGTGTAAGATTCGAAAAAACAGCATTCAGATTGCTCCATTTAGTCTCCCCAAGCTCAACTAACTTATTGGCTGCTCTCCAGGTAACTTCACCATCTTCAATCTGATGTTTTGCACCTTCTTCTACAGCAGCAATTAAAATCAAAGGTTCTAATTGACCTTGAGAGCGTAAGGATTGGACTCTTTTATTAATTACAACATTGGTAAAAGTTTGGCGACATTGATCGCTGGGTTCAATTTTATCGATCGGGACCGAAAATCTACCAGACTGCTGCTCTAACTGAACTCTTAATTGACTTAGCAGTTGCTCTCGTTCACTCGCTTCGCGGTCTAGACGAGCAATTTTGGCTTGCAATTGTTTAACTTCATCTCGTTGACTTTTAATCTCTACTGTAGATTTAAAGCTGCCTTTAAAGCGGTCTTTCATCGAGTTCTTGTTACTCATAATTAAAAATGCTTTAACAAATCATCAGTTAACTGAGAAAAAATATCGTTCATTGGATCGTTCGAGCGCAGTTGCTTGAGAGGGCGACCTTCCATCGCCGACTTCTTAAGACGCTGCCATATTCGCACAGGAGGATAAGCCTGAATATCAAGTTTGTCACTAATCTCTTCTATACCTTCGATTAAACCCTGTTCATCAGCAGATTTATTATTATATTTATTCGGAACTAAACCTAAAATATGCGGAGGCGGTTCTAATTCTAAATCCTCAATTTTTTGCCAAATTCGCTGAATTAAATTAGGTGCCGTCAGAGCTTTAACACCCACATCTATTGGTAAGATTACTAGATCAGCTGCCACTAATGCATTTTCTGCCAAAAGGTCGAATCCCGCAGCACAATCTAAAAAAATCAGCTCCACCTCCATTGGATATTTTTTCAAGGCTTTAGCCAAGATGTACTCTCGACGAGATCTCGATACTAACTGTCTGCAAAGACTTTCTAAAGCCTCACTCCCCTGAATCATCGAAATTGATTTAGAACCAAATATTGATTTAGTCGGGTAGTCTCCCTTAAATTTAGAATCAAATATCTCGCAGGAAGTTAACTCAATATCCGCTTCGGGGTCTAGATTGGTAAAACCATCCAAACTATGATTAGAATCGAGATCGATCAAACAAACAGAAAGTCCTCTTAAACTACATTCATAAGCTATATTACACAGGATAGTAGTTTTCCCCACACCACCCGCATCACTCAGACAAGTAACCACTAACTGTTTCATATATTGGAATACAATTCGATTTTGTCAACCAACATTATAGAAAATTTTTTTACTATCCCATGATAGTAAAAAAGACGAGTAGGTCAAGGTAAATGCCGACCATTGGTCGGCAGATTATTCAGTTGTCACTAGTATTGATTATTGAGGATGTGGAAAAACATATTATCACTTTC
>JAAUYH010093951.1_pt1 | contig 10279 bp, 9 predicted proteins | sample 7278061 | NCBI WGS metagenome assembly JAAUYH01 (sample SAMN14350203, study PRJNA611818) | marine sediment metagenome | isolation source: surface marine sediment (0.6m) | place: French Polynesia: Moorea | collected 2018-08 | reverse complement strand
TGCATAATTCCAGTTGGCAACGAATAAGCAGATATATGCCACAGTGTAAAAGAAAACATAACCAAAGAATATTAGCCCCATTATGGCCATAAGAAATGCTCCCACGAATCTACTTAAAAAGCTTAAAATTACCCAGCGATTAGTTTTCTTTTTATATTGAGGTAACATAATATATTCAACTATTTTTTAATTATTTACGTGCGTGGTATTCATTTAGCAATTGTAAAAAAGTACTACCTTCCACTCCTAGCCATAAATACCATGAAGGTAAATGTCCTTGCGGTGAGTTTAAAGTGTAATTTAGGTCATTTTCTGCTTTCCATTTCACAAATAAATTACCGAATCCAGATTTTTTATCTAACCACTCAACTTGTTTACCAAATTTATTCCATTTTTTCTTACTAGATTTATTCCAAATTTTTTGCTGTTGATTAAAACCAAAACGTCCTGCCGAATTTGCAGTCCAAAGCCTATCAATTTGTTCTAAATGCTCGGAAGGAAATTGACGAATAGATTTTAAATCTAACCATCCTTCTTTGGTTCTATTAGCTATTTGTAGCATTATATTTTTTGTTTCTTCGTTGGCTTCTTTCCAAGAATGACGGTTTAGTAAATCTCTAAGCCTAGTGTAATTTATATCTTCATGTATTAATTCTCTAGGTTCTACAGGAGAGGGGTTACTCTTTCTTTTTATCCGTAGATATAAATCTCCTTGTTGCTGAGAGTGAGGAGCGACTAAACCTTGACCTTGTAAACGTAGGCGACTGCCTACTTTTGTTCCTGCTGGTATTTTTACATCATAATCTTTATCATCTGTAACTAAGCGTTTACGAACACCATTGAGCATTTCTTCTTCAGTAAGAAATATGGTTTCTTCGATATCTAAATTGATTAACTTATTATTGGAATCACTATCATCTATACTTTCTTCTTGTGATTCAATTTCAAGTTCTTCAATTCTTAAGTAAAGATTTCCTCGTTGTTGAGTATTAGGGTCAATTTTTCCTTTTCCTTTAAGGCGAAGACGAGTATTATTTTTTGTCCCTGGCGGTACTTTTATGTTGATTGCTTCTTGATTGATAACAATACGTTGCATTACGCCATATTGCATTTGATAAGAAATTAAGTAAATGGTTTCTTCTAAATCTAAATCAGTTGGAGATGAATTGACTTTCTTTTCCCAGGAAATATCTAAAGCATCTATCCAAGAATCTACCGCCCATTTAGCAGCAGTAGGTACTAGGTATATTTGATTTTCTAGATGTTGAGTAAGTTCGGTAGATAATGTTTTTGATACTTCTTTAGTTTCCGCAGCAATTAATTTGGTTAATATACCTTGCTCTAGACTATTAACTAATAATAAAGTTTCCGCAAGATATTGAGGACAGTAATCTTGAAGAAAGCTCTTAATTTTTTTAGGGCAATAATTTTCAGGACTTCTTTCGCATTTGGGATTACAGTTACATTTAAAAGGACTATGATTTTTAATAATAGTTTTAAGATGTTTTTGAGGTTCGTTATGAGGTTTTGGAGGAGAATGACCAGAGGGGGGACTCCATTCTTGTGGTTGAATTACTTTTAGTGCTATTCCCCAAGTTTCAACTGTCCAGTTAGCTGCCGTTTCTGTTATATAAAGGTTATCTTGTAGTTGAGTTGTTAGCGTTCCTAATGTTACCTCTTTCGGCATCTGACTATTTTGAGACCGAAGTAGTTTTTTAGGAATTCCTTGGCGAAAAGAATTTATTAATAGGAAATAGTCTGATGGATATTGTAAATAATTTTCTTGTAATAAATTTTCACATTTTGAGGATTCTTGACAAATAGATTGTCCGTAGTTATTGATTAATTCTATTAATTTACTTCTAGTTGAATTATTTATCATCTTTTTTTAAATTTTTCGTAACTGCTCAATAACCACTCTTTGGCGATCGCTCAAGATGGGGAACTGCGCCGCATGGCACTTGCAGTTGAGAGAAAGAAAGGCGATCGAGAAAGAGCTAACGGGCGCAGAATGGGTTGTATTAAGGGGTCGGGGCTCGGATTCTAATCACATCTGGAAGTAAGTGGGGTGTGGGTAGTAAAGGAGTCAAAAAGCGGGTTAAGCTTGCAGTTCTAAGTAGTTTATTCATTGCTTTATATTATTTGTCATTTTATTGACTTGATAATCATATTGACCCTTATTCATTACTTGGTTGGATTTTTTCGTTTTATTCACCTTCGGCTTACAAATTTGATAATGTTGTAAATCTGTGGTTAAGAGTGATATTTTAAGAAAAAAAGCCAGGGCAATCGCATACATTTCTTAACATTTAGGAAGTAGCAATGATGGGTGAGAAGTTAAGCAAAATGTCTACTGGCAGCAACGGGAAAAAGTTGGTTTTAAGCGAAAGAGCGATCGCGCTCTCCTCCCCAATAAGCGATCGCTAGCTCCGATGAGTCCCCAGGGAAGCAACGGGAGAGATGGATTAGGAAAGGTAAATCAGAGGAAAAGCCGTTTAAGTTCTCTTGTTTCCACAGAGAACTTAAGTCCCATTGAGGCAATTGAGTACCTGACTGATGGACAGAACAATATGGTTTTCGCTTTCGCGTTGAAGAATTGTTTTTAGATAGCAAATCTGGGGTGTTCGGTTTAGTTGATTCTCGTCTGCGCTCTGGTGAACAACTGAGTCGTCTGTACCTAGAGCGCCGGTCCATTAATGTAAAAGGGAAGAGGAAGGCCTAAAATTAGTTTGAACCTCAAGCTCAGTCAGCCGTGGAGGTTTTGTCAAAAATCTGATGAACCAAGCTTTTTACAATTGGGGTAAGAAGCAATATAACGTAATGGTTTTTAATTTATCTCAAGACCATGAACAGCGGTTTAAGAATGTCAAATATTATACTTCAGCCAATTATCATGGCATTACTTACGGTATTTGGCTTTTTGACGAAGGAACGTTTAAAAATAAAGGTGATGGAGGATGGATTAATTGGGCTTTTCGGGGCAGGTTTGACAGAGATGGTGGTTATGTGAAATTTAGAAAACGTTAACTTTTGGGCAAGATTTTCGGTAAGCCGAAGGTGAATAAAACGAAAAAATCCAACCAAGTAATTAATAGTAGGATTCGGGGAACGAGAATCATTGGAGGGGAAAACCGGGACAAGCGATCTTACATGGATAATAGGAAAGCTTTTCTATTATCCATACTAGATAAATACTTTCAAGCTTAACCCGCTTTTTGACTCCTTTGCTACCCACACCCCTGGACTACCCAAAAGAAAAGAATAGTGACATAAAAGTAACCCATGAAGATTATTTTACTTCCGTTGGTGATTTTCACCGCAGTTAAGCTAATCCACATTAAAATTGCATGCCAAAAAAGCCCAGGGTGCCACAACCCAACGAGAAAAGCTGTCACAGAAGATGGTAGCAGCTAAATTAAAGGGATAAGGAAATAAATTATCAGCTAAGTTAAGCTTAGCCAGCAAAAATGAATCAAAACTGCTAAATTTAGCCGCTGACATCAAAATATTGCTTTATTGGCTCATAATTGATATTTTGCCCTTGGCAGGGCCAGACTGGTCGGAAAGAATGGAATTAATGAACTTCATTATTGAACGAGAGGGTCGGCGGGGTTTCCCCGCCATGACCAATCGAGTTGTTGAAGAACTTGAACGCAGAGAATCTCAGGTACACAAAGGGATTAAAACTCTAAGAACCGCTTTATCGAATCAAAAATCAGATTTATTAGCTTTTGCCGAAGTTTTAGACCAGAAACTCGAGTATATTGCCCAAAAATTTAATATTTCTCTATCTCAGGTGCGTTCCGTTTGTTTCTTGCTCAAGGAGTCCTGTTCCACAAATTCCTATTGGCAAAAATGGAATCAGCTCTACAAGCAACTTTCCGAGAAATTTCTCCCTATAAAGGAAGCGGTTGAATCGGCGATGAAATCAACCCCCAGGACCAGTTCTTTGGTTGAAAACCGAAGGTTCCCGCCGACCTAAATTACTTTTTCTTGAGAAAGCAGCTGAATTCTGATTATCTCGACCTTCTTCGGTTTTTTTTGAATCATCGCACCTTCATGGAAAGCCGAGTTCCTGAACGAGTTGGGAAAAGTCCTACGGAACTGATGACAGGAAAAAAACATCCACATTGGTTGCAACTGTTAGGATTTGAGCTTTTTCAAAGAGCCTAAAAAGTAAGTTTCCCTAGTAAGACTTTTGTTCTTTAAGCGAAGTCAAAACTTGGCTTAATTTGAGCTGCGTTTGTTACCCAAAATTGCCTGTTTTTGAACAACACCAAATTATTATGTCAGATCTTAGTACAGTAAATAGCTTAATCGAAGAAAATGATACCAGAACCCAAGCTCTTTCGGTAGAAGCAGACCGAGCCTTAAATAACGTTACTCAAATCGATCAATTAATTGCTACTCTCAAGCCAACTTTAACAAGTGCTAGCGGAGATTCCCAAGTTAAGTTTGCCGAGTTAAGTCTCGCTTTAGATGCAGCAGAGCAGACTTTAGACAATGAAGTCGATACTACAAAAGAAAATCTCGAAAATTTAAGAGACAAAATTTCTGCTTTAGATAGTGAAGTAGAAACTATGACTGGTGAAATTAAAACTCAGTTAAATGAGCTAAAAAGTCACGCAGAAGAGATACTTTCAGAAGTGGAGTCAGAAGGGGATACTACCAAAGAAGAATTAGAAAAGTTAGCTCAAGCGATTAAAGATTCAGAAGGCGAAATAGATAGTCTTCAAGAAACTGCCAATAATAACTTAGAAGAATATCGTACTTTGGCTGAAGGGACGAAAGATAGCTTCAAAGAGCGAAAAGAGGAGTTAGTCGAGCAATTTGCTTCTTTAGAGTCAGAATTTCTCGAAAAGATGGGAACTATGATGTCTGACTTTGACAATTTGATGGACGAAACAGACTCAAAACAGACAAATTTAGTTGGGGTACTAGATTCTACTTCAGCAGATACAGTCAATAATTTTACTCAGAAGTTTGATGATGTACAAAATGTACTCTCTGGATCAATGGAAGGATTAAATGGAGCTATAGAAATTCTCGGCGATGTCAGCAAATCTTCTGGAGATTTATTGGATGGCGGTTTGAGGGATGTCGTCAATGATGTGAATGAAGTCATTGACAAAATTGAGCCTGTCTTAGAGGTATTAAAAAGAGTAAAAGATATGCTCGGCTGATAAATAAACATAAATTTGATTATAAGGAGAAAAAATGGCTATTGCAGAAGATTTTGGTCAATCATTAGCAGAATCGGCTCAGAATTTAACTAATATGTTAAATCTGCTAGAGCAAGGCTATGAACAGCTAGACGCGGTTAGCACCCAAATAGAATCTGAAAATGAAGCTCTTGAACCCATATCAGAGGCTTTAGAAACGGCATTTTCTAGTTTAGATGGAGTTTTGGAAACAGAAACTAATAATATAGAAACGGCTCAAGACGAAGCAGTTGGTGCTTTAAATGAGTTACAAAATGCTATAGATACAGGGGATAGTGAGCTTGATGAATCTAGTCAGTTATTAGAAACAGCTAATAATACCTTTGAGTCTGAGATAAATAGTAGTCGTAGTGAATTGGATGGAGATATAGAAGAGGTTAAAACTACATTCAATGAAGTCAAAGCAACTATTGAGAAGCTAGAAGCGGAAAATACTCAAGAAACAGAAACTAGCAATACTACTTTTGAAAGTTTTGCTGAAGCTATCTCTGACTTGCAAGAGCAAATAGAAACTTCACAAGAGGAAGTTGAAGGAGATTTTGAAGAATTATCTAATGAAATTAGTGAAACTCAAAAATTAGCTTTAGAAAATCTTTTCGGCGATTTTAGTCAGTTGCTAACAGAGACTCAAATGACGGCGATCTCTGATAATTTTGGCGATCTTGAACAAGGATTAAATGATATCTATAGTCAATTTGAACAAGAAGCAGAAGGAATTGGCGAGGAATTAGAAAGTCGAGGTGAAGAAATCTTATCTAATCTCAGTAGCCACTTTGAAGATTCTCTACGTCAAGAAATAGAAGATAGCTTTAAAGAAGCAATTGAGGATACTGTTGAAGCGATCATCGAAGAAATCGCTGAAAGTATTGGAATGATGACTGTTGGAGCGCAAATTACTACAGCATTAAGTCCTTGGCTACCTGAAATTGTTGCAGCTAAATATTTAACTGAGGCCATAGCAATAGCAATGAATCCAGTAGATGCTCTGTTTGGTTAACTTAAGACTTGTTTTAGAAATGAGCAATTGAGTATTTACCAGGATTAACTATCTTTCAAAATACCAAAGTCCAAAACTTTTTATTTATATCAGGAATTTTAATCATGAGCGAAATATATCAAACCCTCAGTCAGATGGTTGCAGCAGCACCACAAAACTTAGAGTCTCTAGTTGAAGGTGCGATCTCCGTCAAAGAATCAGTAGCACAACTCGAAAGCAATCTACAAGAAAAAGAAACTGAAGTAGAAAGCCTAGTTCAAAAGATTACCCAAGCTTTAGAAGACTTACGACAACAAGCTAACCAACAACAAACTGAAATAGAGACAGAAATTAACCAAATACAAAGCGAAAGTGAAGCTTTAAAAGCCCAAATTGAAGAAGCTCAAACAGAATTAGCTAGCAAAATGCAGTCTAATCAAGCAAAACTAACTGCTTTAAAAGACCAAGTAGAGCAAGATAACACAGCGATGGAAACTGCTAGCGAAGAGACGCAAAGTGCATTAAATCAAATGCGCGACAAACTTCAAAGCGAACAACAACAATTAGTAGCAGCCCAGGATACCGTAGTTGAGAGTATTGGTTCACTTAAGGAAAAAATAGAAATTGCCAAAACAACTGCGGAAGAAAAAGTTACAGAATTTGGGGAAAAAATTGAGGAAACAGATGCAGAAGTAAATGAAAGAGTCGAGCTTCTTTTTACTACTTTTAATGATGAAGGAGAATCTTTCGATACTAAGTTTACCGATATCAGTCAACAAGTAATTCGCGAACAAGTTGATGGTTTGTTAAATGAGTTACAAGAAAATATTGAAAGTGAATTAAAAGAGTTAGCCGAAGAAGCTGTTCAAGAAATAGCAGAAACTATCTCTGAAATTTCAGGAAAAATTACTGACGCCCAAGAAGAATCTGCAACCAAAAGAGCAATTATAGAGCCTTTATTTGACCAGCTTGAAGGTTTACTTTCTCCTATTGAAGATGCAGTTGAACATGTTAAAAGTGTAGCCGATAGTTTAGGAGTCGGATAAGTTTATTTTGACCAATTATCTCTGTAGAATGACAAACTTATCTCCGCAGTGATATCTAACTAATTTTGCAGAAATATAATAAATAATTGATTAAGGAGTATATAATGGCAGATTTTACAACTACAGCGAATGAAACTGTTGCTAAATTAGCAACTTTATTAGAGCAAACTGAGCAAGCACAAGCTAATTTAGATGAGTCTCAGAGTAATCTAGACCAAACTTCTGAGCAGTTAGAAAATGATTGGTCAGCTTTAAGTGCAAGAGCGCAGAACGTATTTGACAAAATTATCGCTGCTAAAGGAGAGTTAGAAGCGGAACAAACAGAATTAAATACCGCTATCTCCGAACTAAAAACCAAAGTTGATACCGCCAAAACTGAAATTGAACAAGAGTTGACAGAAACTAGAGAAGCATTTACTGCTTTAGAAAATGGTATTGACACCATTAAGCCAGAAGTAGAACAATCTTTCCAAGCAACAGAAGAATCTTATACTTCTTTTCAAGAGAAAGTCGAGCAAATAGAATCTGATTTATCAGAAAATATCTCTCAGATAGAAGAATTTTTACTTCAACAATTGAACCCTGAAATAGAGGAGCATCAATCAGAAATAGACGATCAAACAGACCAACTTCAAACTTATATCTCTGACTCCATTCCAGAAATATCCGATAACATGGTCGAATTTAATGGTCGTATTGAAGAAATAGCCGAGCAATTGACCGATAAGTTACAGGAGTTAGCCGAATCTAACGAGCAATCTGCCCAAGATAGCATCACTCAAATTACTCAGTTTCAACAGGAAGGTATTGGAGATTTATTAAATAAAGGTCGAGAAATCCAAGAAATAATAACTGAAATTAGCGATCTAATTAATAGCACTACTGACAATGTAATGGAAGTAAAAGATGCTCTAATGGAAGCGTGTGAAACAACTAATTATGGATTGGAAACAGCTATCGATGTTTTAGATAATGTCCAAGAAATATTACAAGTTTAGTTAAATGGGATGTGCAATGCTCATCCTATTTAAAATTTATATTGTTTATTTTTTAATAAGTTATAAAATGCAACAAATAGTCAGAGAAAAACTTGCTGAAGTAATAAATAATTACGGAAGTTCGATTTGTCGAGATAAACCAAAATTATCTAATTTGCTACAAGAGTATTGTCCTCAGCAGCAAGCAAAACTAAATCTTATTATTACAACTCTGGAAGAAACATCAGTAGTTAGTAAGATGAAATATCAGTAAAACTTCTGTCAAACCATTAATTAGGAGAAAAACTTGGTTAGTAAAAGATTTCCAGGAGGAAAAGTATCAAAGCGGTCACTCCATTTCTTTTGGCTCTGCGACTGTTCAGGGTCAATGTCTATTGATGGTAAAATTCAAGCTTTAAATAACGCTATTCGGGAATCTATTCCCAGTATGCAAGATGCAGCAGCAGATAATCCTACTGTTGAGTTGTTAGTTAGAGCCTTGACTTTCTCTAGTGGAGCACAATGGCAGATCCAACAACCCACACCAGTGGATAACTTTAAATGGCGCGATCTCAGTGCTGAAGGCATAACCGATATGGGTGAAGCTTTGTCGATGGTAGCAGATGAATTAGATATGTCTGTTATGAGCGATCGCGCTTTACCCCCAGTATTAGTTTTGATTTCCGACGGTCAACCTACCGATGATTATATTGGAGGGTTGAAGAAATTATTGCATCAGCCTTGGGGACAAAAGGCAGTCCGTATCGCTATTGGCATTGGTAAAGATGCAGATATGGGAATATTGCAACAATTTATTTCCAAAGGAGTAGGAGAACCCTTAGTAGCTAATAATGCAGAAGCTTTAACTCGATATATCAAATGGGCTTCTACAGCAGTTAGCTCTGTGTCTTCAGTAGTTACACCTAATATTGGTAACAAAACAAATGAGTCAGGAAAATCTGATAATAAGCTCATGAATCCCCCCGTAGTTATACCCCCTATTCCAACAGGCACTTCAGATGACTGGGAAGATGATGTGTGGTAGAAATTGCAAGACAATTTTTATTCCATAGGAGCAGAAAATCCAAGTTGAGCTTAGTCAAGTCAAATGGTTAATAAAGATATAAAATCACAATGGCACTTTAGGGGTAAAAGTATTCGAGGAGCATCCCACATTCACAAAGGAATTGACAATCAGGATGCTATTTACCCAGAAATAGGGCAAGGTTTTCCTTTAGTACTGGCTATTTCTGATGGTCATGGTAGTACCAAAAGTTTCCGCAGTCATTTAGGTTCTCAGTTAGCTGTAGAAACAGCAACAGAAGAATTTAAAAACTTTTACGATGAATGTCAGTGTAATTCACAAGAACTCAATTCTATTGAGGAATCTATAAGTAAGGAATTTTCAAAACATTTAGTCGATAAATGGAGAGAAAAAGTAGATGAACATATAAAAGAGAAATCTTTTACTGAAGAGGAATGGACAAAGTTAGTAGCAAAAGATGGAGAGACGGCAAAGCAGGCAGTCAAACAAAATCCCTATCTGGCTTATGGCGCTACTTTACTAATAGTTTTAGTCACAGAATCTTTTATTGTTTATTTCCAGTTAGGAGATGGAGACATTCTTTGTGTTGACTCTCAAGGCATCACAACTCGTCCGATTCCTCCTGATGAAAGATTAATTGCCAATGAAACTACATCTCTTTGTCGAGAAAATTCATGGGAAGATGTTCGCTTAAAAGTTCAGGAAATATCTCTTGATTCACTATTGAAATTACCAGAAATAATTCTCGTTTCTACAGATGGTTATGCCAATTCTTTTAGTTCCGAAAGTGACTTTCTTCAGGTAGGTAAAGATTACCTACAGATGATTCGAGAACAAGGATTAGATAAGGTTGCAGAAGATCTACAAGAATTTCTTAATTATTCTTCCGAAAATGGTAGTGGAGATGATATTACTCTGGGCATCATCGAACGAATTACACCCAAAAATATTAATTGTATTAATAAAATTTCTAAAGAATCTTTAGAAGAAGAAAAAAAAAATGAGGATGATAT
>JAAUYH010091419.1_pt1 | contig 10279 bp, 9 predicted proteins | sample 7278061 | NCBI WGS metagenome assembly JAAUYH01 (sample SAMN14350203, study PRJNA611818) | marine sediment metagenome | isolation source: surface marine sediment (0.6m) | place: French Polynesia: Moorea | collected 2018-08 | reverse complement strand
GACCGCATTAAAAGAAATTACTTAAGGGCAATCTTTGAAAAGAAATAATAAATCATATCAATTCTGCTTGAATAATTTTAAGAAGTATCTCCTCAAAAAATAGATTGACAAGTTTTAAATCAATCTATTTTTTGAGGAGATACTTCTTAAAATTATTCAAGCAGAATTGATATGATTTATTATTTCTTTTCAAAGATTGCCCTTAAGTAATTTCTTTTAATGCGGTCAATCATTTATATCATTTAAGATAAATTTTCTAAAAATATTAATAAAATTTAAAATAACTTAGTTTTTTTTCAAGGTTCGATCCGACTGAGTAAAACCTATTTGAATTACTAAATTTCTCAAATTATTTAGTTAATCGCCAAGAAATTTACAAAACTTCTTCTGTCCTCTGCCCGATCCGCTGCCTTTTGCCCTCTGGCAACGAAAATTGTAATTAATATAATAGAGCGATTTTCCCTCAGCAATTGATATTTCAAATATAGCCTAAAAGCGTAAAATCACTTAGACAATTGAGTTATTTAGCGGATCGAAATCATCTAGTTAAATCCGATAATAAAAGAAATAACTTATAACTCAATGGCTTTTTACGGTTTATGAAAACACTCAAAAATGATTTTCGTCATATCTTGAGAATTGAAGCCCCACTTGGTTCGAGTATTATCGAATTGCAACAGGACTATTATACTTTAGGTAGGGGAAGTAAAAATTCTATTATTATCCACGATAAGGAGATTTCTCGCTGCCATGCCACAATTATCAGGGATACGCAAGATTTATCTAACGAAGGTTCATTTTGGATTTATGACGGTGCTATCAATGGGAAAAGAAGCACCAATGGATTAATAATTAACGGGCAATATTGTTTTAGACATTTACTCAAACCAAAAGATTTAATTTTATTGGGCAAAAATGTCAAGCTAACTTACCATCAACTTTCAAGTAAAACCGTGAAGTTGTTAAAATCTCTCGATAAGAAAACTAGTTTGACAAAGTCCAAAGTTTCAGATCGAGAAACAGTTAATTTTAAACAGACAATAATCGTATAACAAAAAAGATAAAGTTATTATTTAAAAAATGAGCAATTCAAATCAAGATTTAAATCATGTCTTAATTGTTAAAGAACAATGTAGCGAAAGAATTATTATTTTAAACAAAGACAAATATTCTTTAGGAAGGAATCCTCACAACGATATTGTTATTGAAGATAAGCAAGTTTCTCGCTATCACGCCACTATCATCAAACAACAAGAAGCTATCGCTCGAGATTATTTTTGGATTTACGATGGGGATCTTAAAAAAAGAAGCAGCAACGGTTTAATGGTAAATCAAAGATTTTGCGATCGCCATTGCTTGAAAAAAGGCGATCTAATTTTATTGGGTCACAATGTTAGATTACAATACTACCAATTTGTGAGTCAGACGTTGGATTTATTAAAATTAATTGAAAATAAGAAAAAATCTAGAGAGATATTGTCCCAGCTAAATAAACAAGAATTTGCCAATCGAGAAGTTAATAGATTAACTGATGTGATAATGCCTATCACTTAAGCAAGAATAATAAACATCAAGTGAGACAACGTTCGAGTACAGATTTAAACAAATCTGCAGTCACTATTTTAAATCCCTCGTTCTACTTTTAATTGTTATTTTTTTATTGCGATCGAGATTAAATTCTCTTTTTTCAAACAATATATTTCTTAATATTAAGAACAAGAACTTCGATCTGGAGAAGACGCAATCACTTTAACTTTGGCATATCCAGCAGTATTTAATAAGCTAGAAACGGTTAATTTTGCTTTTTGATTTGCTTCTTCTAAAATATTTTTTTGACAAGCACTTTTAATAATTTTATCTAAAGTTTTACGTTGTGCTGAGGTTTGCAAATCAATTGCTGCATCGGGGCCTAAGTTGAGAAAACCGCGATCGTAATCATAAACAAAAGAGCGATCGACATCTATTTTGCTATCAATAATTTGCGGGGGAGGCAAACTAATTTCAATGCTATTATTAATAACTTTAATATCTTTTGCTTTGATTTTACTTAAATCTACTCCCGCTTTTACTTCTCCTCGAGCAATATAAAGCAGTTTAGTGCTGGCAATTACTAAATCTCCTAATTTACGATCTTCAGAAGCAGGAACTACCGCCTCCATTACAAAAGTAGCAGTTGTTAATTGACTAGTCAGTTTGATCTTATCAATAACGACTGTCGGCACTTCGACTTTGGGCTGAGAAACGCTGAAATTTAGAAAAGACTTCATCGTGCCATATACGCCGTAACCTCCACGCAAAACACTAGCTAAAATAATAAATATGGTTAAAGTAATGCTGCTAGCACTAAATAACAAAAATTGTTTAAGAAAAATAATAGTTTTGTTATTATTCTGAGGTAGAGATGAATTATTTTCTGGCAAGTTAGTTAGTGGAATAGATCGCTCTTTTGTCACGATAAAAAATATTCTTTACTATACAATTTATGTTAAAAAGTATAGTATTCTATTAAAGCAATTTGCAACGCGAATAATACCAGGATCGATTAATCGTTAATCTTTAAGCAAAACTGCAGGTTGTTTGTCTACTTTTTTTTCTACGGGTCTAACTTTATTTACTAAAGTAATGAAATTTTGGTAATTAGGAACGGGAGCGTGAGGGAGATAACCAGCATCTTTTGTTAGATAAGTCGGTGCTTGTTTCATTGCCTCTTTAATTGTATTTTGCAATTTCGGAGCAAGATCGGGATTTATCAACACGACTCCTGAAGGAACTAATCTCGTTTGATGCAGAACTCGAAAGCGAGTTAAAAATTCGCCACGATATTTATTGAACTGTTCTCGAGATATCGCTCCAGCATCAACATTTTGCTCCTCGACCCAGTTTAAGACGGTTTTCGGGGTAGGTGCAAATCTAACGCTAGATAAAGTCAAGCCATGAAGATCGTACAATGGTAAATAATAACCAGTAGCAGAACCTCGCTGACCCAAAGCTAGAGTTTTCTCTGAAAGATCTTCGAGCTTTTCAAGGTTGCTATCTTCCCTGACCACGATCCAAGATCGATCTAAGTTTCTTCCTGCTAAAGCAAAAATCGGGATGTAACCTTGTCGATCGATCGCGATCGCCGCTAAACCAGGAGGAGCAAAGACGATCGACCAGACCCTTCTTTCAATGCGATCGATTGCCTTACGCTCGTTAAAACTAGGCTCTAATTCTATAACAGTTTTAGTTTCTACTGCTAAATAATCTTGAAAATTATAGTATCTATTTACTAGATCGCTGGCTCCTTCGTAACTGACCACTCCAATAATTAATTTTTCAAGGGGTTCTTTCGGTGGAGCGGGACAGGCAAATAATAATAGACCAAGGACGAACAGCAATATTTTTGAAAAAACGTGCTTATGGAGCATATGTAAAAAAAATATTAATATTTTGTATTATTGCGTGTTAAACTTTCGAGCGAATCGTTCCAAATCAGCATAAAGATTGTCACTGGGTTTAATTTCTTAAAAAATCAAAAGAAATTTCAATCAAAGCACGCATCGTAAGGTGACTAAATCCAAGTCAAACAAAAATATGGTAGTTACGTAATACATCGGCGGCGAATCAACGGGAGAGTTAGAGTTATGGTAGGAGCTAAATCTAAAAAAGTCAAAGCTTTATCTGTGGGCGCGCAAAACTACTGGCAATGGTACCATCAAGGCAAATTGTTAGACGAACAGAACTTTTATGCTGAAGCAGCAGCATGCTATGAAAAAGCTTTAGCCGTGAGACCTCGAGATTATTGGAGTTGGTACAATCGAGGTAAAGTGCTACAAGCTTTAGGACGTTACGAAGAAGCGATCGCCAGCTTGGATAAAGCAATTGAGAATCGAGAACGAGATTATTGGAGTTGGTACAGTAAAGCCTATATTTACGCTGAATATTTAGGAGAGTACGATCGAGCAATTCAAAGCTTCGAGCGAGCAATATCAATCAGACCGCGAGACTATTGGGCTACTTTTAGAAAAGCAGATGCTTTGCGTCAATGGGAAAAATATAGCGAAGCAATTAAAACTTACGATCTAGTAATTGAACTGCGACCGAAAGACTATTGGGCCTGGTATCGTCGCGGAGACGCTCAACGTCATTTAGACAATTATCAAGAAGCGATCGCTTCTTATCAAGCAGCCTCTGCTAGAGATCCTAAATCTCACTGGCCTTGGTACAAACAAGGAGATTGCTACCGTTATTTAGGCAATTACGAAGCCGCAGGCGATTGTTATCATCGCGCAACTGAAATCGCCGAAGACGACGAATATGCTTGGTACAATCGAGCCTGTTGTGCCGCTCGAGTCTATGAAATAGACTTAGCTTGTCAATGCTTGCAAAAAGCGATCGAGTTGAACGAATACAATCTGCAACTAGCTCTCAAGGATTCTGATTTTGAATCGATTAGAAAAGACGAACAATTTTTAAACTGTATTAGAAAATAAGTTATTTAAATATTCTCTTAACGTGGGATAATTTACAAGCATTTGATAGAGATATTTTTAGCCTCTAGCTGATATAAAGGAACTTGAATGTCTTATCTAATTGAGTCGGTTCTAAACTGTGAAGAAAAAAACGATCTGCGGGGATTCATTAGCCAGTTACAAGGATTAAGCCAAAAATACCTGCTGCGGAACGATATCTTACAAACTTTTGAAGAATTTTGCCAAGGTAAAAAAAACCCAGAGCAATTTCAAAAATCTTCCCGTTTAGGTAAGTTAATTTACTACACTCAAGAAATAATTTTAGAAGAAGACAGTCTTTGTTTCATTATCAGGCCAAAAATAGCTAGATCGGAAGCATACAGACTTCTGGAAGATTTAACCATCGAACGATTGAGTATTCCAGAATTATTGGATCGGCGCGATCGCTTTGTCGATCGCTTTCATCCCGAAGAAGGAGACGTATTTGAAATTGATTTCGGCCCCTTTTACGACTATTCTCCGATCATTCGCGATGCCAAAAATATTGGCAAAGGTGTAGAATTTCTCAACCGCTATCTTTCGAGCAAACTATTTCAAGATCCCGGACAATGGCTGGCAACTTTATATAATTTTCTCAGACTCCACAACCATAAAGGCTTAGTTCTTTTAATTAGCGGTCGGATTCAAAATCAACAACAACTATCCGAACAAGTTAAAGTGGCGATCGGCATTCTCAACGATCTTCCCGGCGATCGCCCCTATGAAGAATTTCGCTACGAACTGCAAGCATTAGGTTTTGAACCAGGTTGGGGCAATACTGCAGCAAGAGTTAAAGAAACTCTAGAAATACTCGACGAATTACTAGATTCTCCAGACGATAAAGTATTAGAAGCCTTTTTGTCGAGAATTCCCATGATTTTTCAAATCGTGCTAGTCTCTATTCACGGCTGGCTCGGACAAGAAGGAGTTTTAGGCCGTCCCGATACCGGAGGTCAAGTAGTCTACGTTCTCGATCAAGCTAGAAGTTTAGAAAAACAGCTCGAAGAAGATATTACTTTAGCAGGTTTGGATAGTTTTGCAATTAAACCCAAAGTAATCGTCTTAACCCGTTTGATACCCAATAGTGACGGAACTAGATGCAACGAACGCTTAGAGAAAATTAACGGCACTGAAAATGCCTGGATCTTGCGAGTGCCTTTTCGAGAATTTAACCCCAATGTTACCCAAAATTGGATTTCTCGCTTTGAAATTTGGCCTTATTTAGAAACATTTGCGATCGATGCCGAGAAAGAACTTTATGTCGAATTTCAAGGTAAACCGGATTTAATTATTGGTAACTATTCTGACGGTAATTTAGTCGCCTTTTTGTTGGCACGCAAACTGAAAATAACTCAATTTAACATCGCTCACGCTTTAGAAAAATCAAAATATCTTTTCAGCAATCTCTACTGGCAAGATTTAGAAAATTTTTATTATTTTTCTTTACAGTTCACTGCCGATACGATCGCGATGAACGCAGCTAATTGCATCATTAGCAGTACCTATCAAGAGATAGTTGGCATGCCAGATAGCGTCGGACAATACGAGTCCTATGAAAGTTTTACCATGCCCGGATTGTATCACGTTGTTAAAGGGATCGAATTGTATTCTCCTAAATTTAACGTCGTACCTCCAGGAGTGAACGACAAAGTATATTTTCCCTACGATCGCAGCGCAGAGAGAATAGCCGCTAAAAAAGAACGTCTCGAAGAACTATTATTTATTCTAGAAGATCCTTCTCAAGTTTTTGGTAGTCTCGAAGATCCCGAAAAACCTCCTATTTTCTCAATGGCCCGTCTCGATCGGATTAAAAATTTGACTGGTCTAGTTGAGTGTTTCGGTCAATCTCCCGAATTACAAGAACGGTGCAATTTAATTTTAATTGCCGGTAAATTATACACTTCTGATTCTCGCGATAATGAAGAACGAGAAGAAATTGAAAAAATTTACGGCGCGATCGAACGTTATAATTTGTACAATAAAATTCGCTGGTTGGGAATACGTTTGTCTAAAAGCGATGCTGGTGAAGTTTATCGGATTATTGCCGATCGCCGAGGTATTTTCGTTCAACCGGCTCTATTTGAACCTTTTGGCTTGACAGTGTTAGAAGCTATGGTTTCCGGTTTGCCAGTTTTTGCAACTCAGTTTGGCGGGCCTTTAGAAATCATTCAAAATACAATCAATGGTTTCTATATTAATCCGACTAATCTAGAAGAAACGGCTCGAAGTATTCTTGATTTTAGCTCTCAATGCGATGAAAATCCCGATTATTGGGATCGAATTTCTCAAGCGGCGATCGAACGAATTAATACTACCTATACCTGGAAAATTCACACTACTAAATTACTTTCTCTAGCTCGAATTTACGGTTTTTGGAACTTTACTTCTAAAGAAAACCGCGAAGACGTACTTCGTTATCTCGAATCTTTATTTTACCTCCTCTTTAAGCCCCGCGCTGGAGAACTATTAAATCGGCACATGGGTAGGTAAACATCGAAGAATAGTCGGGTTGGCTGTGCTATTTGTAATCTCAGTGACAATGCCGCAAACAGACCAGTAACTCAAAAATACTTGGTTCGATCTTTGTCAAAATCACAACCTCGCGATCGATATCAGAGCAATTCTGTTGAGAGTTGCTGCACTTCGGCGGTCGAAGGCAAAAGATTGGGAAAATCGATCTGTAGTATTATTTTAGTAAACTGATATCGCAACATCTTTTTTACCCACGATCGAAACAATTTTCAAACAAGTAAAAATCCATAATTTACAAATTTTCCCAAATGGGTATTAGTTGCGATCGCCCAGACAGGCCAAAAATTTGTACCCTAAAAATAGATAAAATAATTGGCATATAATTAAGAACACCATGAACCAGGTAGACTATCTTCGCATCAGTATACTCGATCGCTGCAATTTTAGATGTCAATACTGTATGCCAGAAGGAGAAAAATTAAAATACATCCTGGGAGAAGAATTACTAACCACTACAGAAATAGTAACTTTATTAAAACAAGTCTTTATTCCCCTCGGGTTTAGCAAATTTCGGCTGACGGGTGGAGAGCCATTATTGCACCCTGGAGTGGTAAATTTAGTTAGAGAGATTGCTTCGCTGCCAGAAACTGAAGACTTATCCTTAAGTACCAACGGCTTTCTCTTAGCAGATTTAGCCCCAGATCTTTACGATGCCGGTCTGCGAAGGATTAATATTAGTTTAGATTCCCTCAATCCGCAAACCTTCGATAAAATTATCGGTAATAGAGGTCGCAGTCTTTGGCAGCAAACTTGGCAAGGAATAGAAACAGCTTACGAAGTTGGTTTCGATCCCCTTAAATTAAATGTTGTCGTTATTCCAGGTATTAACGATCGCGAGATACTAGATTTAGCTGCTTTGAGTATTGATCGGAACTGGCACGTTAGATTTATTGAATTTATGCCGATCGGTAATATGAATTTATTTCAAGATCGCGCTTGGATCTCCTCAGAAGAATTAAGACAACAAATTAAAGGTAAATGGGGTTTAGTCGAATCTAAAATTAAAGGTAACGGCCCTGCCGAAGTATTCAAAATACCTGGTGCAAAAGGGACGATTGGTTTTATTTCACAAATGTCAGAATGTTTCTGCGATCGCTGCAATAGATTGCGTTTATCTGCTGATGGTTGGTTGCGCCCCTGCTTGCTCAACCAAGACAATCAAATAGATTTAAAAACACCGCTCCGTCAAGGTTTAAATCGGGAACAATTACAGGAAAAAGTCAAGGGATTGCTAGCAATCAAACCAGAAATCAATTTCAAGCAAAGAGAATCGGGTACTTCTGGATCTTCATATCATCGGACTATGTCCCAAATTGGAGGCTAGAATATAGGTAAATATACAGACGTTCGGTAAGAACGTCTTTACCGAGATTAAGCTTTCCGAGAGTAATACTCAACTACTAACAGTTCGTTAATTTGTAAAGCCACCCATTCCCTTTCAATCACACCGTTAACTTTACCTACTAAGGTATTTTTGTCAAACTCTAAATGACTGGGAAGATTGGCTAAACCTGGATATTCCATATTGGTTTCTACCAAACGTCGCGAACTATTGCGATCTCTAACGCTAATTACTTCTCCAGGACGACATTGATAGCTAGCAATATCGACAACGCGACCGTTTACGGTAACGTGGCCGTGACAAACTAGTTGACGCGCACCGGGGATAGTTCCAGCCATTCCTAAACGAAAAACTGTATTATCTAAACGCATTTCTAGTAATTCTAGTAAAGCCGTACCAGTAGAACCAGAAGCACGACGAGCTTTACGCATATAGGCCATTAATTGTTTTTCGCTGACACCGTAGTTAAAGCGGAGTTTTTGCTTTTCTTCTAAACGAATGGCATATTCAGATCTTTTTTTTCTTGCTTGTCCGTGTTGTCCTGGTGGATAAGACTTACGGGCATTTTTGCGGGTTAAACCAGGTAATTCACCTAAGCGTCTTGTGATTCGCAAACGGGGGCCTCTATATCGAGACATACTTTTTCTTATTCTCCTTTTTTAGGGTGTTGCTGGATTCGATCGCAGGTCGCTCCGTCGAGCTTGTTGCAATCTTCGGTCAATTTAGCATCGATCGCTTGTACTTGACCCAAATATATAATTATATTATATAAAGCCCAAATATTGAATTTTTTTTATTTTTATTATTATTACGAGGGATTGGCCGTAATAAAGATTACTACCAAAAAATCAGCAAAAAATACTTAAAAAATCTAACTAAATAATTGATTGGTGCTTTTTAAAAGAATAAAATTTATTTAAGTAGTAAAAAATATAAGTTCTACAAATAACATGAGGGAAGAATTAGGCGATTTTAGCAGCATTATTTGTTTAAAAGCGGTTATTGTTGGAGTAGAAGAAGCTTTAGGAGAAAAAGCAGCAGCTATAGCTATTATTGCAGCGGGCCGCAAACGAGGAAGACAATTAGCGAATTATTTGGGTTTTGATAGTAAATCTTTAGAAAAGCGATCGCTTCAAGAATTAACAGCTAAAGCAAGTTACGCTCTCGGAAAAAATGGCACTCGTTTGTGTATTATTGAAAAAATAGTTGAAGTAGATTATAAATATCGAGTTTACGTTAAAGAAACAGTTGAATCTGATGGCGAACCTGCTGACAGTAACAGAAAATGTACTTATACTTTAGGGGCAATTCAAGGCTTTCTGGAAGCTTGTTTAGGGCAACGGTTGCGAGGAAAACAAATTCAGTCTTCGATCGCTCAAAACGAATACGATATTTTTGAATATATAATTATACCTGCTAAAAATAAACCTAAATATTATTACAAATGCCACTAAAATAACTGATACTTTTTAAAAAAACATAGAAATTGACTGAAAAGAATCAACACAATTTAATTGGCAACAAAGCAGAATATCCTTAGTAAAATTTAAATCAGATTTTAGCAGACACAAATACCAAAATAAAAATCAATTACAGAACGAAATTATTTAAAAACAATTTCTAAAACGCAATATTTAAAATATATTCTAGAATAAAACGAAATCAAGAAGCTGCTTGCGATATTTTTTAATATTTTGGCAAAATTAAACAGTTTTAATTTTTTAAATTAAATAGCCGCAAGAGATCTTCAGAAGAGACTTTAAATTTACCTCTCTTGAAGGAGAGGTAAACAAAATTAATGAGTCTTGTTAGTTAATGTTGCTAGCTTTTGCTTTTCTGCTTCGTCTAATTCTCCAGATTGCCCGGTAATTTCCTTATAAATTTTGATATACTCAACTGCAGATTTATACCAACT